>Ga0315289_10001018_pt1 | contig 43801 bp, 42 predicted proteins | sample YL17G11_40_MG_FD_203452 | JGI IMG/M metagenome (GOLD analysis project Ga0315289, IMG submission 203452) | Sediment microbial communities from Yellowstone Lake, YNP, Wyoming, USA - YL17G11_40 | ecosystem: Environmental > Aquatic > Freshwater > Lake > Sediment | place: USA: Wyoming | collected... | reverse complement strand
GAGCGTGAGAGGGTCATTAGCCGGTGCTCTGGCTTGTGTAGGTGCAGTACGTTGGGTATCGGAATTCCTTGAAGCTCGCGACCTTGCACTTCGTCGTAGTACAGATATTGAGGCCATTTGTTCTTGAGAAGACGACGCCTTTTCGCCAGCTCGTAAACCTTCGAGAATCGACGCTCAGCCAGTACTCTGGTGCCCCTATTGTCGGGGTAGTATCGAATGTAACCAACTATCCTGTCAGGAGGATGCAGTAGGCCCTTCACGTCAAAGAAGAGCCCGTCTGAAGTTTCCACAAAGTCGCCTTCTCGAGCCTTCGTCTTGGACGCCCCCTCGAAGCCCTGACCACGATGCCAAAGACCCCTAGATGGAAGCCAAACAGTTTATGCTCCCCGGAAATAAGGTTTGGATCAACTTCGAAGCATTAGCTGTGTTCCCATTTGCAAACAGCCGCCCTGAGTCTCGGAGTAACAAGCCTCGCGCCGATAGGCAAGATACGGAGGATAGCCTCCCTAGCTGAACATTCCGGCGTCTACGGGATGTGGATCGGCGAGGACATAGGCCGGGGCTCTGACGTGTTTGTGCAAGCGAGCGCCGCGATGCTCACCGCCCCTACCACGAATGTCGGGATAGGCGTCACCAGCCCGATGGTTCGCAACATTTCAACAATTGCTCGGGCGGCTGCAGCACTAGCGGAGATAGACCCGGGCAGGTTTGGACTTGGCTTAGGAGTCGGAGGCCTGCAAGACCTCGCGAGGCTCGGACTGACGGTTGAAAAACCGTTCATGATGATGAAAGATGCTGTCCATGCTCTAAGGAGGATTTGGGCTGGCGAGACCCTGACTCTTCAAGGAGAAAACTTTGATCTTCGACAGTTCCTAGTGAGGTACCAATCTCGATTCAATGTCCCACTCTATCTTGGCGTACGAGGCCCCAAGCTGCTCAGGCTTGCAGGTCAAATTGCAGACGGCGTGATTCTAAGCGGCCCCATGGCCTACCTCAAGAAGGCCCTCGAGATAGTGCGGACCGGGGCAATTGGGCGAGGAACAAGATCAAGGCCTAGAATCGTAGTTTGGCTCCCTACTTTGGTTGTCCGAAAGAGAAAGGACCAAGATCTTGCAAGAGCCGTAGCTGCAACAGTGATTGCGGACACCCCGGCCAAAGTTCTGGAGATGGCCGAGATATCAGAAACCGCTGTGGAGAGCGTACGTAGAACAGCGCGAGAACGAGGTTACCCGGCAGCCTCCAGTTACGTCACCGAGGAACTCTTGAACAGCTTCACGATATCGGGCAATGCCAGACATGTCTCTCAGGTCTTACAGTCGCTTGCGGAGCTGGGTGCTGACGAAGTCGTTTTCGGGCCACCTTTCGGGACTCCCCTTACGCGTTCGATTCGGGAGGTCGTCAGTGCATGGCAGACGCTGTGACCTACGGCCTGGGCATCAATGCAGATGAAACTCTCGAGAGCATGATCGAGAAGAGCGTTACGGCCGAAACTCTTGGGTTGAAGTATGTGTGGATAGCAGACTCGCCCGTGCAGTTGTACGGGCCGATTGTCGCAGCTGCAGTTGCCTCGAGGACGGCGAAAATGCACATAGGCCTCGGCCTGATGAGCGTTCTCCTGCACACCCCTAGTCAGATTGCGGACGCTTTGATAACCCTCTCCGACGCCTATGGGGATCGTTTTGATCTATGCATTGGCTTGGGAGACCGAAGACAACTTAGCCAAGTTGGAGTTCACACAAACGACTTCGCAAGTCTGCCCCTGAGAGTCCTTGAGGCCAAACGGAAGATTACGTCTCGCCTGCGGAAGGCGGGTGTTAGGACGAAGATTTGGCTCGGGGCTCAAGGGCCAAGAATGCTACGTGTGGGCAAGAGCTTCGACGGGGTCCTCCTGAACTACTCTAGGCCGGAGATGATACAGTGGGCGATCCGCGAGGCAGGGTTACCCGGAAACCACGAGCTAACGATCGGCACATACTCGCCGTCATATGTGCACATCAAGCCCCAGGCCACGATCCTTCGACTGGCGAAGGTCTCAGCCGCCGTCGTGGCAGTTGGCGCAACAAACAGAATTCTCAAAGAATTTGGACTATACGAGAAGTTGCGAAAGGCCAGAAAGATGGCAGATTCAAGTCCCACAGTTGAGGCGATCCTTGCTGCGGTGCCAGACGAAGTCGTTGAGTACTTTTCCATTACCATGAGAACGACACAACTTCCTTCATACATGGCCAAGCTTACGCACCTCGGTGTCAGCCATGTCGTCTTCGCGTATCCGCAGAACCATTCCATTCAAACAGTGAGGGAGCTGGCGGCGGGACTCGATCTCGTTTCATAGGTGAATTACCTACAGCCCCAGACCCCTCTTCTTGTCTAAGGTGAAGATAGGTATGTGTCTGACAGAAGAAAAGACTCACAGTGTTTAGTGTTGATCGCTACAACTTCCTCGTGAGTTTCGTGGAGCGAATCAGTTGGTGCGTAGTTGGCAAGGGCTAGGTGGGGGTGAAATTTCGATGCAAGATACGTGCGCTAACCATATATCTTGACATCCAGACCAGAGCGTGGAGGATCACACCTTGGCGTCTCGGCTCCTTCCTCGACCAACTGCGCGGTCCCTTTCTGCGATCGCGGTATTCGCGGCGGTTCAGGCAGTGGTGACGGTAGTCCCATTCTCGATAGCGATCGGGGTGAGTGGCAGCATAACTCTGGGTGTCGTCACGGCCCCGATGATCGGGTTACTCATTGGCCCTGTCGCAGGTGGGCTCTCCGTTGCAGTCGGGTCGCTCATTGGATTGTTCCTGAATCCTGCAGGGGCCATATTCGGATTTCTCACGATACTGCCGCCAGCGCTCGGCGCGGTAGCAGCCGGATGCGTCAGAATCAAGCGAGCCTATGTGCCGGGCGCGATAATCCTGCTTTCTATCGTTGCATTCTACGCGCACCCATTTGGTCGCGCGGCCATGTTCTACCCATGGTTGCATGTAGTGGCCATGATCCTTGCGTTCTCCCCGATCGCAAACCTAGCCGCTGCCTACTTCGCGTCCACTCAGCTGAAGAAGATCACCGTCGCGGTCGCCATAGCAGCTCTCATTGGCACGCTGACTGATCATGCCTTTGGAAGCGCGATGGGGATCTGGTACTACAACCTGCCTCCGGCCATCTGGAACACGATCACGTACGTCTATCCACTCGAGAGGATGGTGGCTGTCATTATTGCGACCGTCGTCGGCGCGGCAGTCTACCATCGCCTGAAGCTGTCAGGAATGATTGAGACCCTCTAGGCTCGAGAGCGTCGAGAACTACACGACGATATTAGGACGGACGCAATAATGAAGACGAGAAGCAAGCATGTTGCAAGACAACGAACCGCGCCCACTTCACACTGGCGACAGCCCCAGCCTATCATCATTTGTTCTTCTGCCGTCTGGTTGCTTGCGCGGACATGCCGTGAGGCTAACGTTCTGCTCTTCATCGTCCTGACTGCAAGATATTACTGCCAGAATGCCGATGCTGAATCATGATCGCCGGAGAGGTCTCGAAGAAGCGGCTTGTTCCGCTCGCAGCAACATTCGCAGCCATCTATGGAACGCTGAAGCTAGTACCTATCTCTGTGTGGATAGGGGCATCAGGACGCGTTTTCACCGCTACCGAGTTTGTTGCTCCGCTCCTAGGAATCATGTTGGGCCCCTATGCTGGTTCCGTCGCAGCAGTCGTCGGAACCTTCGTGAGCATAGTCTTCACCGGTCGAATGAACTTCTTCGGTTTGGACTTCCTACCCGTCACGGTGAATGCACTAGTCTTGGGTCTCATGATGCGAAAAAGGTGGCTACTTTCGGGTCTGCTCTACTCAGCCCTGCTGGTATTGTTCTTTGTTCATCCTTGGACGCTACACTTCATTTCGGTTCCACTTCTGAATGGGGCAATCGAATTGCCCTTCGTTTGGCTCCACATACTCGCGTGGCTACTCCTTTTGTCGCCTCTTGGCAGGAAATCGGTTGACTGGATATCCGGACGCACAGTGTCGAAAGCAACAGCCGCGGCCTTCCTTCTGACGCTAGTCGGTACGACCGCTCAACATCTCACGGGAACCCTTCTCTTCGCGAGCATGGCAGGGCCTCTGATGGGCATCACACCAGAAAAGCTGGCGCTTGGATGGGCTGCTGTCTTTTACGTGTACCCAGTCGAGAGATTGATAGTTGTTTTGGCCGCAACACTGATCACCGCCGCTGTAGTCAAGGCCACCAAGGCGACAGGACTGTTCCGAGCGGCTGCTGAGATTCCTAAGCCCGTGAAGGACGGTAGGCCTGAGAAGCCAGTCCGAACAGAAACCTAAACGTTGTTTCATGATGAAGACCATGTTGAGCAGGCATGACGAAGTTGCTGCAGCGTTGCAGCTTGCTCTCCTGTTAGAAGTCAGCGCACATCCTAAGCCAGGGAATGTACACAGGGCACACGATTTTGATCGTACGAGGTTTGAACACTTTCTTGCATCTGCTGCCGCGTTGGGACCGCACTTTAGGCTCGCAGCCCTGCGCGGGCGCAGGGTCGCGGAAAGATTGGAGGAAAGCGTGGAACTCGCGATTGGTGAACGCATAAGGTCGGCCGTAGAAGCATGCTCAGAATGGCAGCACGGCGGGAATACCAGCCTTGGTGTGATCTTACTCCTAACGCCAGTAGCTTACGCGGCTGGGATGATCCCGCCTGACTCGACCTTGAGAGCCCTAGAGATCAGGAAGAATCTGAGAAGAGTCGTGAGTAGAACAACACCGGCCGACGCGGTGAATACCTACCGGGCAATATCACATGCGTCTCCGGGCGGCATGGGTAAAGCGCCTGAACTCGATGTCAATGACAAGAACTCAATTGTTGAAATCCGCAAGCGGACCCTTTCGTTGCTTGACATCTTTCGCATATCTGCAAGGTATGACACAATATCATATGAGTGGGTCAACGGCTTCTCCGTGACATTCGATATTGGCCTGCCGTCTCTGTATCAGGAACTACAAGCAACACGAGACATCAACACCGCAGTTGTGGACACCTACCTCAGGATACTTTCTCGGGTCCCGGACACCCTAATCGCTCGAAAACAAGGCATGAGAACGGCAAGGGAGGTCTCGCTTAGAGCCAAACGCGTTCTCAAGAAAGGGGGAATGAGGACCGCCACGGGGCGCAGAGCCGTCGAGCAAATGGACGAAGCGCTGCAGAAGTCGGGTCACCTCTTGAATCCCGGCACTACGGCCGATCTCACAGCTTCTGCCCTGTCAGTGCTGATCCTTGACGGCTACAGACCTTGAAGCAAATAGCTCCTTGCACTGGCTTGACCTGGCCCTCAAAATCACTATGGGCTTGTGCTCCACCCGTTCGAGCATCTGCCAATCAACCTCGGTGAGCCCCACGCCGAACCGAGCAGCCATCTCCCAAGCGGTTCTTCCAGCCCCATGCCCCCGAGCTTTGTTGGCCAAACCAGCAAGGCGCAGCGCGTATCCTGGAAAAACTCGAGAGCCGACCCACGCCAAAGGCGTGGATCTTGCCTTCAACCTCAAAGCACGACCTATCAAGTAAGCAAAGAAACCAAGTTCGATTATTCCCAGAACGTCCGTAGCCCTCGAGGCGAAATGAACCCTGCCGCACGAGTAGGTCTTGTCGCTGTCCACGATCACGACTGCAACCGTCTTCTTGAGGTCACTGGCAATGATTCCGCGAATTTCCTCTGCAAGGCGTTTTGGAGATTCGAGAGGTAGACTGACTAGCGAATATGGAAGGTTCGTTGTGTCTATTCCTCCTTCGGAGAAGGGACGCAGGGCTTGGAGGAATCCTGCTTGCTCCAAACAAACTTGCTTGTGCTTGGCGCCCTCGGACAATGGATAGGCTCTGAGGCGCGCAATGTTCACTTCCTTCATGTGGCAAGTCCTGCCCAGGAGGTGGCCCCATGCCAGCCTCATCCAGAAGATTGTAAGGATGCGCGCCAAGATGCCTGGCCTGATCTTGGACTCGTCGACGAGTCTTCCCTGAGCAACCGCCAACGCTTTCTCCGAAACGACCACAATGTCTCCATTCCGCAGTTCTTTGGAAACTGAGTCAAGGATGATCTTGCGGTAGTCGTCGCCGGGTCGCCAGTACTTCGTCCTGACTGCTTGGCTCACGATCTTCAAATGGGACTCGCCGGCATGTGGCTGTGGCCTATTTATTCTCAATCAACATGTATGAGACCAGGAGTATTTCTCGCTTGAAAGTCGGCATCATGACCCGAGATCAAGACGCGTGGTGCTCGTCAAGGCTGAAGGAAGCGTTCATACGGAAGAAGGCAGAACCTCTCGCTTTCCGGTTCGCCGACGTAACCGCACGAGTAGCTTCAACCCCTGAGTTTTCACTAGGCAGAATTGATCTTCTGAGCGATCTGTCGGCGATTCTTGTGAGGCCGATCGGGCGCGGCTCTCTCGATGAGATCATCTTTCAGATGGACGGTCTCCACAAGTTAGCAAGGCATGGGATGCCCATCATCAATCCGCCTGCAGCCATTGAGAAGGCGGTCGACAAGTACTACACACTTGCCTTGCTTAGTGAGCATGGCCTCCCCGTGCCGCGGACCGTCGTGACGGAGAACATTCGCGAGGCCATGGAGGCATTCCGGAGTTACGGAGGTGAAGCCGTGATCAAACCGGTCTTCGGCTCAAGAGGGATCGGGGTCGCTAGGATTCGCGACGAAGACATAGCAGAGCGGGTCATGAGAACGCTCAGATTCTACAGACACGTTCTGTACGTGCAGGAGTTCGTTGGTCACGGAACGCGGGATATTCGAACATTCATCGTCGGAGGACGAGTTGTGGCCGGCATGTTCAGGGTCTCAAGCTCCTGGAAGACGAACGTGAGTAGAGGTGCGATGCCGAAGCACTTTCAAGTTGACCCCGACGTGGAAGCATTAGCACTCAAGTCCGCTGACGTGCTTGGTTGCAAGATTGCAGGGGTTGACATCATGGAGAGCGAGAGAGGCCTCCTTGTGCACGAGGTGAATTCGCAGCCCGGTTGGAGAGGACTGCAAACCACCACGAACGTGCGTATAGCTGACGAGATAGCATCATTCGTAATCGGAGAAGCAAGAAGATAGTAAGGAAAGAATGCCAGCGGCAGTTCAAGAAAAACCTTGAATCACCGTTCGGAATTCACACCCGCGAGGAGCCGTTTCTCAGAGACCTTGATTGCAAGCCACAATGCGTCTATCGCCAGCTGACTGACCGCACTCTCATCAACAAGGACGGAGATCTTTGACGCGATCTCTTCGTCCCCCGCCCAATAGATGAACAGGATAGGTATCCTCGGTAGGGTCTGAAGAACAAACGAGGCGTCTCCTATCGTATCTTTCTTGCCTCCGATCTTCAGCCCTGCTCTGAGGAAATCTTCAGGCGACTTCAACGCAGGCATTAGCTCTGCAAAGCTGAGGTTGTGTGCATCTGAGGAGAAGAAGAGGTCTCCTCCGCTGAATCCTATTGGGCTGACCCATTTCCCAACCAGCGGAGCTTCTTTAGCCCCAGTCATGTACGCCAGGACAAGCAGGCGAACGTCCCAACTGACGGTGCCGGGATTCAAATCAGTGGCAATCGCAGCGACGATACTCTGGGTTTTCGGATCGATCGTGTAGTTGAGATCCACAACTCTCAACGTATAGACCCCTTTCTGGCGGTCAAAAGCCGCTAGAGTGCTTCTGCACAGAGAAACCGGATCGTGAGGCCGGAGCGTTCTCCAGAAGGCCTCTTCACTTGCGCTCGACCCAGTAGCTCGGTTGCCCATCCCTTGCACTGCTCCATGTTCTCGGCCAGAAGTGTCTCCTCTTTGAGGCTCTCGGGAAGAAAGCGTTCCTGCACCTATGTCTTTGCGGTCGGTGACAGCAACTCGGTCAGAGCCTCATCCTCTCGCCTGAGCCGAAGGCCCTGACGCTCACGGAGCCGGATGTAGTGCTGAACCATCTCGCGGAGTTTGCCTTGATCCAGCCTTCCATAAGGTGTCTCTATCTCCGTCATGCGCTTCGGGATTTCCTCCTTTCCGAGGTTGAAGCCCTCTCTGACCTTGAATCTGTAGAGCCTTTGGAATATCTCGTTTCCAAGACCCCTCAAGCTCCCGCCGGCCTTTGGTAGCCCAATCAGAGCGAGCGCTTTTACGATCGTTTCCTCGTCATAGACGCCTCTTGCGAAGTAGCAGCCGACCAAGGAGTAATAGACGTAGAGCCAGTCTTCCTCGTCAGCAATCTTCTCGACTATCTGCTCGAGCGATAGGTTTGACTTTACGGCCTTTTGGTCAATGCTGTACCCCATATTGCTGAGGTGCGAGTGCCTGGCACCGACAAGGGTGCCTACGACAAAACCGTATCCCGTCGCGTACCCCGCCGGACTGTTCTTTCCGATGGAAACCGCGAAGTCCTTTCCTCCGTACTTCTCAGCCGCTGCCGCCGTACCGAGCGCCAATCTCTTGTAGAACTGATTCTTTGTCAGCGCAATATTCTCCATGATCTTCGAGTACGTTGGAGCGTCTCCCCACCTCGGTTCGAGCTCCCCAATCTCTTGTCGCGGAATCAGACCCTTCTCGACCGCCTCGGTTAGCCATGCGAGGACCGACCCTGTCATGATGGCGTCCATTCCCAAACGCTCGCATTGTGCGATCAGGCGAAGAACCGATGAGGCGTCTCCAATTTCGAGATTGCTCCCGAGCGCGAAGATTGGCTCGTAGTTGTATGGCACTAGCTCAAGTTCTTCGAATGCTTCTCTTCGGCCGAGCTCATGTTCAGGACTGAAGCTGGTTCTGAGGCCGCCGAGGTGTATGCAGCCGACCGGACAACCAGGACAGGAGATCTTGCGTTCTAAGAGTGTTTCTAGGAAGCGTTCCCCCGAAATGCCTTCGGCCCTTTCAAACCTTGGTTGAGTGAAATTCTTCGTCGGAAGAGCGCCCAGTTCGTTCAGCATCATCACATTGATGGGGGTGCCGAGATCGTGATACTTGCGCATCTCTTCAGTCTGAACGATCCGACGGTGAATCTGCTCATAGAATTCCTTGAACTCTGTCGGGCGTTCCAACGCTACTTCTCCTGTTCCGTGAATTCTAATTGCTTTCAGCTTCTTCGCTCCCATGACCGCCCCGAGGCCGAGACGACCAAAGTGATGATAGCGATCTGCGATCAATCCGCTGTAGTAGACTCCGTTCTCGCCCGCGATCCCAATGCTTGCAACGCTTTCCATACCTTCCTGATCCGCGCTACGAAGGGACTTCTCGACCTGTAATGGTGACAGCCCCCAAAGCGATGAAGCTGCCTTGACACGCACCTCCGAATCTTCGATCAGCACCAGAGACGGGCCATCGGCCGCTCCCTTCACCACGAGGGCTCCGAATCCGGCAAATCGCAGTGCAGTGGCAAAGTGTCCGCCACAGTGAGATTCACCGAGGTTACCTGTCAACGGTGACTTGAACATTGCAACAGTCTTCACCATCGACGGTAACAGGCCGGTAAACGGTCCGACAGCAAATATTACCGGACTCTCTGGTGAGAACGGGTCGACTCTTGGAGGGCATTCCTCTTCGAGAAGCTTCGAAGCGACTCCTGCGCCTCCCAAATAGGTATCAAACAGTTCCGGGCGTTCGTCGACACGGCTCTCTTTCTCCGCGAGGTCGATGTGCAGAACCCGTCTCAGTCTAGAGCTCAAGTCTTCATCTCCTCGTATCGGAAAATGTCATGTGGACAGAACTTTGCGCAGTCGCCGCAACGGTCACAGATCACCGGAATTCTCGCTCGTCTGTCCAGGACCAACGCTCCGAGCATGCATGCCTCTATGCAGTCGAAGTTCTTGCATCCCGCACATTTGGAGGGCGTAAGGGTAACGCCGCCCTCTGGGAGAGTTTCGAGCGCGCCCTGAGGACAGGCAAGTGCGCACTCGGGCGCCGCGCAGAACCTGCATGCGATGATGTTGAAAGGATTCTCGAGCGACTTGTTTACTCTGACAAACACGGCGACCCGTGTTGGGTCGACCACGCTGTATAGGTGCCGCGAACAAGCGTAAAGGCAGCTGTAGCATCCGATGCAGCGTTCCGGGTGCTCGACCTCGATGTGGAATCGCATCTAATCTGCCTTCAAGATTCTCTCAACACGGCTATGGCATCTTCGACTCGTTCCAGAACTTGTCCAGATACTCCTTGATCTGCGAGGAGTCCTTTGGGCCAACCATGACTTCCCATTTCGTGAGGTCTTCTATCTCTCCGCTGAGACGCGCGGCCATACCAGGAATTACGAGTTTCCTATGCTTCGCCTTGCTTTCGACATTGCTGGAGGCGACCAGATCTTTCACCCCGGCGGCGTTGAACTGTCCTCCGGCAACGGACGATTCCACGGACAAGCCCTCCGTATTCAGGACGAGTAGGTGGCAAGTCACGCCGGTGGCTTCAAGGTCACTGGCGACGGTGTAATAGGTCAGCGCGAAATTTGTGGTTAGCAAGACCGGCGAAGTCTCGTTCGGGTTGCCGATCACTTTGAGGCCGGTCTCAACCGCGACGGGCTTTCTCGGGTCCGTGTACACTCCCTGTCTAAGATTCACAACCGGCAGGAGGGCCCAGACATCGAGCGAGTGCATTATGATAATGTCTGCGAAACGTGTCAGCAGCAAACTGGCCATATAGGATTCCTTGTAAGCTGCCGCCTTCGGGTCAGGAGATTCGCCGATCCAGGTCACAGCCGGCACGGCCATGATTGGATAGGCGAGGTCTTTGTCCTTCTTCTGAATCGCCGATCTCCTGAGCATTTCCAGATTCTCAACTGAGCTCTTGAGAAGCGGGCCTTGCGTCCATAAGCCAGGGTCGATGACAATCTCCTCATTGCCCATTGCGCGGAGTGTCTTTGCAAGCGCCTTCAGCTCAGATAGGTCGCCCGGAGAGAACGCGACAATCGGGCACGAGTACTGTTTCGCGAGCGCGCCAGCATCCTTCCAGTTTTTCTTGGTTGCGGCGTAGAGCATGGGCCTCCTTTCGTAAACGCCCTTTTGCTCCACGGCGAGCCTGAGGGCTGCCGGATCCAGCGAGCACAGAATCAGCGGGAGAGATGAACCCTTGGCGACCAAGGCGACGGCTTGAGCAAATCTTTGCGGGTCTCCTGAGGCCGCCCTGAGGGCAATAGCGTCTAGTTTGAGGCTCTCGCCTATGTGGGTGAACTGAAACTTCTCAGTCCGATTGACTCGGTCGATGATCTCTGCGTCGCCGAGCTTGTCGCTGACATCTATCGCGATCGCCGTAGGGTTATGGTACGTCAGGTCGTGACGGTATACAACCTGCTTCCCCCCGATCTTGACAGCCCTCTCACCGACGCCGAGTACTATCTCCCTGACCGGAGGCGCAACAAGGTCCGCAAGCTTTGCCGCTTGGGCCCTGTACTTAGCATCCTGGAACAGCGGTTTACAATCCTTGACGATCTTCTTCCTTTCCAGTAGGCTCGAGGCGAAGGTCATGCAGTTGACCTCACCGCATTCGCCGCAGTTAGTTTGGGGCAGAAGTTTGTAGACGGTTAGCAGAGTCGCTTTCTCGGTCATTTACTATTCACTCGATTGCAGTTATCCAGTCCTCGATCTTTTGATCGGTCTCGCCAATTCCGAACAGGCTGTCCACCAGCCCCCTGAGTACCCTCACCGTGGCCGGGTGGCTGATCATGAAGAGGTCCGCCCCCGACATCATCATAGTCAGGCCGGTGACTGTTTCCCAGAGCGGGCCGCGGTACTCTCTCGGGCCCAGTTCCTCGGTCTTCATCCAAGCTTCCCTGGCTCCCCACGCGTTACTCGCGGCCGAGAGGATTGGCATTTGAAGTTCCGGATCTCCTTTGAGCGCCGCGAGTTTGATCCGTTCAAGTAGACTGATTGAGTACTCGATCCCGTAGCCGAGAGCGGCAGTTGTCGGATCGATAACGAGTCTATCTTTGGGTAGGCCGGCATCTAGGAGTAGCCGGTTCAGTTTCTTCTGGTTGTTTATGTCCATCGGGGTGAAGGCGACGACGGAATGCCCGTGTTCGAGCGCAGCTTTGACGACTCTCTTGTAGTCTGTATCGGTCGAGACCGAGTTTAGGAGGACCCGCTCGCCGTGTGCTGCCTCGGCGGCCTTTTCGAGAACAACGGGATCCTTCTCCTTGTTACCTGAACCGCCGATTATGATGGGCACGTCCACCGCGTTGAGTACATCACGAACTGTTTGCGCAGCGTCCTCTGCGCCGGTATTCTTTAGCCCGGGATCGGTGCTGATCAGGTTGAACGAGATGATATCTGCACCAAACTCTCGAACCGACTTCTTTGCCCACGCCGCAGGGTCATCCATCACGCCCTCGTAGTGTTGCCGAATCGCCTTAGGAAGCGTCAGTGGCATATCGAAGACGTCCATCGCAAAGGCCGGCCTGTTAGGGTTCGCCCCTTCGAAACTGTAGAATGGCGGAACCCTTGCGCCTCCAATCCTGACGGCTACCGATCTCGTGCCCCCTTCTGACCTTGTTGCGCCGAGCTGGACTTCGGCGACCTGGCCTGGATAGACCTCGAGCGGCTTGACAAACTCCGCCTCAAGTAGCCTGTCCATGGGTTTGGCGGCGGAGGGCTGAAGTGCGGCTACGCCGCGCGTCGCCGCGATCGTCGGCTGTAGTTGGAGTGTCAGTTCCTCGACGACCACTTGGACGTTTTCAAGCTCGATCTGGCCGAACTTCTCCGCCAGTTCAAGGAGTTTCTTTGCCACGTCGCTAGGCTCGCGTTCGGACATCGGTATCACTTCCTTGAGTCCTCTCGCTTTATGATGACTCGTTCAGCCGTAATCTTGGCGTTCTTGAGGATGATCTTGAAACCGCCGCCGACCGCCGGAATTTCGAGTCCGGCCGGAATGAGTGCGGGCAGCGTTTCGGGGGGAACTTCTCGGCCGGTTTCTGGTACGGGTTCTTTCTCTGCTTTCTCGAGCTCCGCCCACCTTTCAATGACGGGGTGATTCTTTGACTTCAGAAATTCTTTCAGTTCGCCGGCGGTTTTCGCGTCGTTCTCAGTTGCGATGAGATCGCGCATCCCAGTTGGGATTGCCTCCTTGAGGCGGTCCTTGATCTGTTGAGGCATCCAGACGACACGTTTCCAACCCCCGTCCGCTTGAATGAACTTCGTTGATCGCATGTACTCGATTGCCATGCCGAGGAACCCCTCGTTCTGCGTTCCACCGCTGGTGTGGCCGGCCATTGTGGAGAACGTTAGCCCATTCACCGTTGGGCCTTTGAAGTCCCTATGGACGATGGCGACGCCGTCTACCTCGGGAACATAGAACGCAATTGATTCGAAGCACCCGCAGGAGGTGTGGGGGTGATCGAAGAGGCTGTGAAGTGAGATCTGCTGGACAGCGCCCAGCGACCTATCTTGGACGACCTTGTTCACGCCCGTATAGATGCCTTTCACAGAGTCGAGGCAGTCTCCCTTCATCACAGGAAAGTTTGGTCCCTTCGGATCTACATTCGATGACGCGCGCGCGTCGAACCAGCTGATGGAACCACAGCCACCCATCCGATTCGGTGTGATAATGCAAACATGTGACGGAGCAAATGACTGACAGAGAACGCAACTGTAGAAGGCGTCAACCTCTTCCTCGGTGAGCCCTCGGGCCCTTTCGTCTCGAGCATTGTAGACCTTGACCGCTTCTCGAAGACGCTCCTCAATCTTCGCGGGATCCGTGAAGAATGTGACTTGGATCTTCTCTACAATGGGGAGGCTCCTTTTGAAGAGCAGTATGAGCGCTCGCCCTACCCACGCGAGGGACTTCATTCCTCTTTCAAAGGACTTCTTGGAAATCCGTATCCAGACATCCGTCCTCTGGTTGACGTGCATAACCCCCTCGATGTAGTTCGTGAAGTAGTGAACGCGTCTCTCTAGGACCCCTTCGATGTCCCTGTCGAGCTTGCTGCCTGAAACTTCGATCAGAATTCCGAGCGGGTATGCGCCTCCGATCTGAAGCTTTGGAAGGTCAGGCCCCACCACCTCGACTCTTCCGTCTTGCACCTCTTCCATTGGCCTGACGAGAACTAGCTCGAACTTCTCCGGGATGTCAACCCCGCCGAATTCCGCGTAGAGATCAGGCTTCCGTATCCGCTCGCCCTCGTACATTTCGCCAATATCCATCGGGAATTTGCTCTGGTCCAGGGCCGGTTGAGTCTCAGCCCGAAGTTCACTCGGGTCGCATTTCTTTTCTGGCAACTTAGTCTTTGCCTCCCAACTCTTCAATCATCGCGTCTAGTCCTTCTTTCCACTTGCCGAGATCCATGTTTGAGAAAGAGAAAGTGGCATTCGGTTGATAGAATCGGTCTAGCGATACCGTCCTGACGTGTGGAGCGAAATGCTTCAGGGTCGCCAACATCTGAGATTCGAAGTAGTAGACTCCCCCGATCATGAGCACGTAGTCGTATCCGCCCTTCCCGTCGAAGCCTTTCCACTGTTTGTCGTTCAGACGGTTCGTCAGGTCCTCGAGCCCTAGGCCGAACACTTGCTGGCTACCTGAGCTCTTGAACTGCGACTGGACGGCGGGGGACGCCGCAACCTGGGCCTTGATGAGTTTCGCGAGGCGAAGGACGTACTCTATGAGGTCTGGTAGCCCGACCGAAGGTTTGGTTGCGTGAGCTCCGACCACGATGAGAGGTCTCTTCGCAGCCTTCAGCAGACGCGCACAATTCTCGGGGGTTAGGAGCAAAGCGTTCTTCGGCCCAACTATGTTTCCGGTTTGCCACGGAACTGCCACTGTCATACAATACTACACCTTTCTTGACACCAAACGGTCCAGGATTGTAGATCCCAGCTCCGGAATCTCCTTTGGCTTCCATCCTTTCTCCTTCATCATAGTGAGAAGCACATCTTTCATCCCCAGAGGCAGATCTGTCTCGGTTCTCACGAATAGGTGGAAGTCCTCAGGCATCTTTCCGAAGAGTTTTCGATGTAGGTCTATGTAGTTTGAGAGTTTGATCAGCCTGCCTTTGCTCGTGTCGCTAGGACGCATGACGAGCCTAGCGGCCATGACCATTGCTTCTTCCTTGGTTTCCGCAACATACATCAGATGCTCAGGTGCCGGCCCCACGTAGACCGACCGGCCAGACCTGACATCGCTTGCCATCCACCGTTCATCCTTGTCCGACCGGCCGAGGTATGCGCGGCGGTATTTGGCGCCATGCGGCCCCAGTATGACGGGTACTCCCAGCCTGTTCACACCGGTCCCGATGGAGGCCGCTTTCTGGTGCTGAGCTCCCCAAGCGATTGCCACTGCTCCAACTCTGTTGAGAATATAGTCAGCGATCTCCTCGAAGTTTGCTCTCAGCGGCCTTTTCGCGAAGATGTTGGCAATCTTGATAGCTGCGCCGATTATGTGTGCGTTGGCGACGCATGACCCAACATTTGCTATGCACCCAGCGTCGAAGTCTCCAGGGTACTTCTCATACAATGACTGACCGTTCTCGTCATTATATCGAGCCATGTCCATCGCCGAGCAGCCTGAAGCCACGACGATGAACCTTCGCCTCGCAAACTCATCTGCCATCTCGGCAAGCTCCTTTCCTCCGTTCGGATAGTTGGAGCACCCCACAAAAGCGACGACGCCTGGGATCTCGCCCATCACAATTGGCCGCCCGACATTTCGGATTTCCGTGTCGAGAATAGGTCCCCGACCAGCCCTGATTTTGAATCGCTCGTTCTTGATCTTCTCACGGTTGGCAATCTCCAGCAGATCCAATATTGGAATGTGTCGGGCACATGCGCTGACACACCTCCCGCAGTTCATGCAGAAATCGTAAAGCAACAGAAGCTTCTGCATGGATCCGCTGCGGGCTTCGTTCACTGCCACGTCGATTTCAAGATCGTTGGGACAAGCCCTTCTGCATTCGTGGCAGAGCGTGCACTTGGTCGCTGCGGCCAAGATTTCTTCATCCTTCGACACAGTCTGCCCGCGCCTTGCTGGAGCGATCGAAAGCGCCGTCTTGACCGCGATCTGAGCGACCTTCACTGGGTCCCGAACAAGCACGGCGCGTTGTTTCCCGCTCGTGAGTTGCTCGATGACAGACTCCGCCGAGGTGGAAGTCATGTCAGGCAAACCAGCACAGATCTGGTCTACCGTGGTGATGACGCGTGTCCCGACCTTCTGTGCTTCCTCAACTATATCTGCTCGAACACACTCTTGGTCGACGATCATCACGTCCGCGACACCTGACTTCACGAACATCAACTGTTTAGAGAGCGGGCCGATGATCTTCGCGCCGGATCTATACCGGGCAAGATCGTGAGCCGTGCAACAAATGCCCGCCACCTCGACTTGGCCGTAGAGACCCTCCTTCTCGAGGAAATCGATCGTCTCCGCTCCAGGAGCTACATTGTGCCCTACGCAAAGGATTACCGGCTTCGACTTGTCTACGACGCCCATTCCGATGTCTATGAGCGCGGCGTTGGGATCTCCCTTTGGAAAGTTCAAACCGGAGATTTGAGCGATGTCGGAGATCTCCAACGCGACGTTGTCTAGCATTCCAGCGTGAAGGGCCTTTGATTCATAGTCGAGGTAGTTGCTTTCCTGACCTGTTGCCGTTGCGGAGAGAAGCTGAGTTATCTGCGAGGTTACGTAGTCCACTACCTCTTCCAAGTCTCCCAGCGTCTTTGGGCGTACTCCCGCGACGGTCCTGATTATGGGAGCTTCCAGGATTACTTCCTCACCCAAGCTGATTGGATGATCTCTACCTCGTTTCTTGATCAGGTAGTCAAGGATGTGTCTCGAATGAGTCGCATGCGTCGCTGCGCCCATAAGACACGCCAGCAGTACAATCTTGCCCTGCTGTGTGCGAATGTCGATCCCGCACGCGCCCTTCTTACCGGCCGTCAGGTCACACTTGCCATAGGTGCAGAGACAGCACATGTCACAGAGTGGAGAATAGAACGGCTCGTACCTCTGGAGGAGACGGTGGTCCCAAGATCTCAGTGTTGTCACGGACGGGTACGGCGTCGGACCCATCTTCTCGTCCCAATCATCCTGCACGACCTTCCCGAGAACGACCTCTAGGCCCCTCAATGACACTAAGCTCGTTTCCAACTGCTTTATTGAGATCCTCGCAGGAGTCCCGTCCACTAGTCAGACCTCCTCTCCATCCTAAGCATTCGTTGTAGCGAGTCCTGAAGGGCAAGTACCTGTTCACGGATGACTCTCCGGCCGAGCGGTGTGATAACGTACACTTGGTGAGGGTAGGACTTGCGAATCATTCCACATTTGCCCATCAAACTGAGGCTGCTGCTCAGGGTCTTCGGGTTCAGGTCGAGAATCCTCATCAGCTCGGTGAAACTCAGAGAGCGAGAGTCTACGGCGAATAGTATCCTGAGCCTACTGGGATTTCCGAGGACTTTGTAGACGCGTGCTATGGTGTCGAAGTCCGAGTCGGGCATCGCTTGGGTCGATGGCGATTCGGTAATTACCATGAGGTTATTATGCGAGGGCCCAGTAGATATCAGGATTCCGCCTATACAGTATAGGGATGGCCATCCTGAGGCCTAAGTAGGTTCAGTCTGCTCCCATGAGACTCTTCGTCCTCTACGGGCACGACTTCGGCGAGAAGGTCATAGGAAACATGGTCAATCTCCCAGACTTCTGCAAGGCATGCGACCTAGCATGCGGAAGTTGCAGAGTGAAGTACAGTTGCTTTGCTTCGGATGTCTGCGGAGCATTCAGAGTGACAAACGAACTCCCTGCGGTAATCGACGATCCGGCGCCATACCTCCCGAGAATCCTCCCTGATGTGGACGTGCTACTTGCCATTGGATTGCATCCTGATCTTTTGGCCGCCTTACCGACGCTTGCAGAGACGGCCCACGCGAGGGCGACGATAGTTCCGATCGAGGACCCTAAGTGGTGTCGGCCTAGTCTACGGAACGAGCTGCAGCACTCGTTCGATGACCTCGGAGTCGACTCGGCGTTTCCTAAACCCTTTTGCGACCTAGATGCAAAAGGACATGGCGTTGTAGAATCCTTTGTCCGAAGGTATCAGATTGGAAGACCAGTTGTTGAAGTGTCGCTTCTTGGCAAACGGATCTCTGAAGTAAAAGTCCTCAGAAGCGCGCCATGCGGCTCCACGTGGTACGTGGCACAGCAGATCAAGTGGTCGGATGCTAGCGATCTTGAGAGTCTAGAACAAGTCATCTCCAAAGCTCACCACGGATATCCTTGCACAGCAAGCATGGAGATGGACCCCGAGTTGAAAGACACGATCCTCCACAGGTCCGGATACATCATACGCGAAGCAGTCGAGGACTCGGTGACGAGAGCACAGCAGAGACAATCATCAGTTACAGTGGATGCCGCCGCGCACTCATAGACTCAATCCGGCGCTAGCAGACCGAGACAATTCGGCTTGACGCTATTCATTAACACGTTGTCGACAACCTCGGATGCTGACAATCCTTGACAAACTCATCATACGGAACTCATGTCTCAGCGGTTCGCAAGGTTTCCCTGAGCCGAACGATCTTGTCGTCTCGGCCTAGCGGTGACAGACCTGTGGGATCGTGCAGTTGACTAGAATGGGTCTGAGAGGCGACAGATCTATGTCCTTCTCCTGTATTGATCCGTTCATAGCTTTGCTGATCAGTTCGAGCATCGCGTGGACCTCGCCCTGACTCACATGTAGGAGGGCGGAGAAGAACCTGATTTCCAGGTTACGCAGGTCTGCAGCTATGTCACACAGGGTATGACAGCCACTCTCCATCCTTGTTCTTACTGTTTTCAGATCCTGCAGAATATCGCTTGGAAGCGGCTTTCCATTTGTTAGTATCCTCGCCGTCATGTAGGCTAAGACAGCCCACTTCCAGCCGAATCTCGAGTACGTATCCGGTAGTTCGCCTCTGACATGAATTCCAGTGGGTGAGACATCGGCCAAGAAACCGAGCCCCCTACTGGACTTTCTTATTATTATGAGAATCAATATAGAATATCCGTGGCACGACCTCAATGACGCGTGCTTCGAGAAGCAGCCCAAACCAAGAATCCAGCTAGGGCTGGGCACACAACTGGCGCCGGTTGCAGCATCTACCGTACAAGTTGCATCATTTGGTCCCTTTCTTGTGCTTCTGGTGAACCGACAACGATTCCACATCGCATACCTGACTGGGGCTTCCTCCCTTTCCAGCATATCAGAAGCGCTCCATGCGGCTCCACGTGGCATGTGGCAGAGCAGACTAAGTGGTTGGCCGCTGACGACATCACGAGTCTGGAACAGGTCATCTCAAAGGCGCATCATGGATATCCTTGCACCGCAAGCATGGAGATCGATCCCGAGCTGAAAGATACAATCCTTCAAAGTCAGGGTACATAATACGACATGCCGTAGAGCAAGCTCTCGGAACATCAGCAGGCATTGTTGACCACTGTCAACATGCCTGACAGACAGCAGTGTTACCTGAGTACGGTTTCGGTGAAAGGGCACGTACAAGTCCCGCCTCGAGGTCAACAGGTCTTGGGAAGCACCAAACACGTTATTTACAAGTAATAGTGTCATTATTATGATGTTCTTCATAGTATGTCGTACCTGTTAAGTAGGTCGCATCATTGCAGGAACCCGCACTAGCCAAGACCGCACCACGTATGCAAGAAACGCCGTGGAAATTGCGAGGCGGGATTGTCCTTAACGACGGACGAGCAGTGATCTGGCGTCAGGCTTGTGAGAGTGATTTGGACGCACTCTATGCGATGTTCACCGCGCTCAGCGACGAATCCTTGTACATGAGATACATTGGCTACCATAGACCAACGAAAGAAGAGATACGCACGATCCTTGAAAGGGAAGACAGAGAGGAGATCAGTTTAGTCGCAGCGCCGACTGGCAAGGAGAGTGAAATCGTCGCGCAAGTAAGGTGCATCTTCATGGATCCTCTGACAGATGCTGAGCTGGCGGTAGTCGTTCGCGATGACTGGCAGAATCAAGGTCTCGGAACAACCCTGGTTGAAACGATCTTACGATACGCATCGCGGGCCGGCGTGGAGCGCATCGTTGGAGTGTCCGGCCTCTCGAACGACCGGGCGATCCACATCTTCAACAAGCTTGGTTTTTCCACATGCTACAGATGCTATGATACCGTCAAGATGACACTGACACTTGCGGATATCACTGAAAGCCGGACCTAAGGTCAACCCATGAACGGAGACTACGGTAATGCTTGGTCGCGTGTCACTACAGAAGAGGTCTATTCCCCTAGCGAAGGCAGACCTTCGGAATTGTGCAGTCCACTAGCGCTGGTTTGAGAGGCGAGAGGTCAATGTCCTTCTCCTGGATCGTGCCACTCATGGCTTTGCCGATCAGCTCAAGCATCGCATGGACCTCCCCTTCACTCACATGTAGAAGAACCCAGAAAAGCTTGATCTCCAAGGCTCGTAGATCAGCAGCTACTTCGCATAGACTTTGGCATCCGCTCTCCATCTTCGTTCTTGCTGATTTGAGATCCTGCAACAGATCTCCTGGGAAACAATTTCCATATCTCACGACCTTGGCTGCCATGTGCGCCAACACCGCCCATTTCCAGCCGAACCTTGAGTACATCTGTTCGATTTCCTTTCTGTCCTTCGACTGATCTTTCAGCACGCTGATCAACGGTCATCAACCACAGAAGGCGGGTGTCTTCCAGCCTTCGGAGTTCCATCTTCGTAGAATAAGATGTATATAATATGATACGAATAACAATTAGTTAACATCGTTGTCAAGCGGTTTCTCACTGCATCCGGTGGCGAATTGTGACGATACCCTGTCGCCATGTCGGACATTCTTTGTAGTAGTACTCAGCGCACAGAAGACATGACTCTTCACCGCGCTTGCTTGCGCAACGGCAGATCGGACATGTCCGATTTCTGGGATCGTTCTTGCAGCTTCGGCATTTTCCCTCGGTGAACCACCGACATTCTGCGCACCAAAGGCCGCAATACGCAACGTCGGCAACTGCTGGATCAGTTCCGCCAGACATGGTGTTTGTCAACGTAGGCTCCTGATCATGTCTCCCTGTTTATTATGAAACGTAGTATAAAATTCTAGGTGGCCTTGCCCCACGGCATAGGTGGACCACTAGCTGATCCCGAGACCCGCAGATCAAGGATGGACACACACAAGAGGAACGACGGGTTTTGGGGAGCGATCCCCCTTGGCAACTTTCTTCCTCATCTCTTCTTTCGTCCGGCTTTGGTTGTCTTAGATAGGCGTGTGCTGGTTTTGAGACTGATTTGGATATAGTACCCGTTTCGGACCATTCGTGGCAGGCTTTTCTTGTGCGCGGGTCCCTAATGACGGGGCATTAGGATGGCGGCGCGCACACACAAGACCCAGGTTTCTGGAAAGATTGGCCAAGTTTCGGATAGCCCACGCGATATTGTAATGATTTCATAATAAATATCATAAATAGCTCCCAGAAACCGTATATAGAGCCAAATACGACCAGTTTATGGGGCTCCTTGAAACCTCACGAAAGAAAGTTCCTCAGTTCCACGATCTTCGAGCTCTCAGTGATCCTAGGGTCCGCAGGAGCGTACGTCTCTTTGCGGGAGACAAATGATCTCTTCAGAGCTGTGCTTCCCCTGGTTTTGCTTTTCTCGACGTTCCTGGTGCTGCACAAGAACTACAACCCAGAAGATCAATCGTGACTGTGGAACTCTGTCACCGTGGAAACCCAAGTACCCACGCATTCCTCTTAGGGAGAATGAGGAATCTTACTAGGCCGGCTCCATGAATGAGGGTCTGCAACTGAATCCGTCTTAGGGCAAGATAGCTCGAGGTCAGCTGAAGATTATTATGATGTTCGTCATAATATGTCTGAATACGCTTAAATGTATCATAGAATTGACAAGAAGCTTACTCCACAACTGGTGGTGACGAACACGACATTGACAGAAAGATTGAACAACGTGCGCATCCCCCTTACGAACGCAGCCCTGTCGGTCCTGCTCATTAGGTTGTTCTTGGCTTTTGAGTGGATAAACTCCGGAACGGGCAAGATACAAAGCATACTCGCCAATTCCGCTCCATACTTCGGCGGCCTCTCCAAGGCGTTCCTGGGTTGGGCAAAGACAAACCCCTATCCGTTCATGGTCGATTTCCTGACGGGCACAGCAGCTCCAAACGCCTCCTTCTGGGTCACAGCAACAGCGATCTTGGAGGTCTTGGTAGGAGTCAGCTTGCTACTCGGACTCCTAACGCGACTAGGCGCTCTGGGAGGAATCGTCATGAATCTAGTCTTCTACTTGGCAGCGGGTCACACGTCTCCTTCGACGGCCGGGATCAACTTGATCATGGCCGGCGCGCAGCTGGCGATGATGATCGCTCCAGGCGGAAGGGTGATGGGGCTGGACGCACTTCTTCACAGGAAGCTAGCAAGGGTACCGCTCTGGTAACCGGACGATCTTCCTGTGAGAATTCCCCTTTTTTGTTCAGTCACGCACAGCGAAGTATGGAAGAAGGCTACCGTCCGAGCCTAATGACGTATTCACAGAACTTGTCACGGTGAGCAACGCATTTCGTCTGATCCGCGTGTGCTTTCCCGACGGTTCCTGCCAGCATCGTCTCCATGAGGCCCTCGTCCAAGTTCTCACAAACTAGATCCGGGTATTTCACCGCAAGCTCACGAAAGATACAATTATGCATTCGGAACTCCACTTTCCTAGAGTCGTAGTCGATGATCTCGGGAATTGCACCTAGCTCAGAGAGGTGCTCCTCGACAATGTATTTCTTCACTGCCTCCATGTTCCACCGCGTTACTCCTTTCTGTTGCGTAATCTCCCTAGCCAGTCTCTCCCCAAGACTTCGACCGATCTTCTTTAGGGCATCTCTTGCCCTTTCCCTACCCAAGGCTTCGATGAGCGCCTGCACCAAGACCTCAGAAAGTAGTTCATATTGCCTTGTCGGGTACTGAATCGACACGTGCTTCAGCGTCGACTGATATCTGACGACCGGTCTCCCTATCTTCCTACGTTCCTCTCCGTACTCTTCGACTAATCCTATCCTCTTCAACATATTGAGATGATGTCTTACAGTTATTGTCTTCAAAGAGACCTCCCGTGACATTTCCTCTACGCTCATCGGTCGACGGGAGAGAAGATCGAGTATCTTGAGCCTCGAACGGCTCGACAACGCCTTTCCCTGCTCGATCGTGCTCATGATATACCCTTCAAGTGTACTATTGTGTGATAATTATAGCATTTTTGGCCATCAGGAATTGGCCTTACCTGCGGTTAGGCGAGACTTAAGGAGCACTGCTCCACACGTGCCTTCGCCATGTTCGCCTATAGACAACGGTGGCTGAACGGGACAATGAAGTCCGTTCCCCCCGCTTCAGGCGAACCGACCACAATTCTATGCCCAAGCCCAGATGAGGACTCGACTCTCTCGAGCTTTCCTCTACATGAGATTGTTTCGCTTTCACTCGCGATGTCACTGTACAACCCTTCGAAACTGACAATTCGATTGACGTCACAGTTGGAGAAACCCCCTTCCAATCTCGTCGATGCGACTCTGTATATGGCCGGCATGAATAAACTCTCCGTGGCGTCCATCACTATTCCTCTTGCGTCAACAATTCCGAGGGGAACGTAGCGTTCATCGCCGTACCGGTTACTGATCTCAGTTTCCAAATGGACCGCATGGATTGAGAACGCTGTCTCACCAAATTGCCCAATGTTCCATTTTCGGTTGAACAGGGCAATTACGTCGCGTCGCGTTAGCGGAGTTGATTTGAGCCTTTCAGCTATCCATTTTTCTTGAGAGGCTCCATCGAGCCTTCGAATTGCAGCTGAGGAGGAATCTTTCATCATCTGGAGAGTCGTCTTAACGCGTAGAACACTATTGAGCCCATAGACCACGAGATCGATGTCTGAGAATGCTGGGTCATGTATGCGAGCCAGAATCGAACCGGTCAGACCAAGAGCACCCATCGGTACATCTGCCTTTTCCGAAATCAGTTCTATCAGTCTGACAGCCTTACTCTCCAATTCGTCTCGGTTCTGGGCGCTGCGGAGTTCAAGTAGTCGCATCTCAGGACAGAGATGTGTGACAATTCTGTTTGTCGGTACGGCTGGCAGCGGGATCCCGTCCACAGTTGATTCGAAAACGTACTGCGGAGCGTTCTCTCGGAGAAACTGCATCGAATCCAAGAGCGAGGGGATATTGTAGTGTTCTATGGCTCTGCGGTATCGAGAATGACCTGCTCCCCATTTGCCTCGTTCATCCGGGATGTACTTCAGATATGCTATGACGCGGTCCCGCGGATGGAGATTCCCAATGACCGTAAAGATGAAACCTTCAGGAGTAATGAGGTAGTCCCTGTCCCGAAAGGAACGCAACACAATTTCCTGCTCCATGCAACTCAGATCGAGAGGATCAATCTCGATCGGCAGCTCTGGCACACGAGCGTATCATTGCTTCCTTTGAGGGTCCGCTGTGGATCTGACGTATTTGCCATATCTCGCAAGAGCATACATGGCCCTAGCAGCTCTTTCTGGTGTCTCATAGGCCGGAATGCCGTACTTTTCAAATCGTGTACGGAAGTCCTCCGCCATTTCCGTTCCTCCAACATCGCACGCAAGGATTGGCTTCGTGTAGCCCTTGTGAGTCTCAGCAATCGCTTGGACCACGTCATCAAGAATCGGTGGTGCCTGATGAAACGCCATTACGAGAGCTCCGTCCACCTCAGGGGCATCCATGAGAATACGGAGGACTTTCGCGAACATCTCGCTCGTGCCCTGACCGGAAAGATCGAGAGGGTTAGATCCCGTCATTATTCCGAGCAACTCGCCCTTTGCTTTCATCTCCTCAAGCTTCCCGAGCGTAGTTTCGGATAGGCTGTCGACTCTCAAGCCCGACTCGTTACAAGCGTCAGCGGCTATTACTCCTGGCCCACCCGCGTTCGTGAGAATCGCTATACGAGTTCCAGACGCTGGCTTCTGAAACTGGAGAGCTCTCCCCATGTCAAAGAATTCTTCCAGCGTCTGGGCCCTCACAACTCCGGATTGAGTGAACGCCGCATCGTAGATCTTATCAACTCCAGCAAGCGCTGCGGTGTGGGAGGCTGCCGCACGTGCGCCTGCCTCGGTTCTGCCGGATTTGAAGGCGACGATAGGTTTCGATTTTGTGAATCGTCGCGCTGAGTCAACGAATTCGCGTCCTCCTTTGAGGCCTTCAATGTAGAGTAGAACGACCTTCGTTTTCTCATCTCGGCTGAAGAAGTCAAGCAGCTCATGCTCGTCCACATCGCACCTGTTTCCCAAACTCACGAATGTTCGTACCCCCATCATATTGCCTGCCATGTAGTCGAGCGCCGCGGCTCCGAATCCTCCGCTTTGGCTGATTAGGGAGATATACCCCGGGAGAGGCCGAGGAGTTGCCACCACTTCCCTGCCATTAGAGAGCATCTTCACTTCTGGAAGGAAGAGTGTGTCCATTCCCGAGTAGGGGTCGTATATTCCCAAGCAGTTCGGTCCGATTATCCGGATGCCAGTCTCTGTTCTTGCCTTGTCTAGTTTCTCTTCAAGTTCAGTGTTGCCCACTTCCCGGAAGCCAGATGAGATCACGATCGCAGCCTTGGCGTTCTTGGAGGCGCCCTGTTCGATTACGCCCGGAACTCCTTCGGCAGGAATCACAACAACCAGTGTTTCGACGTCTTGAGGAAGATCACGCAGAGACGCGTAGCATTTCTGTCCTAGGATGGTGGGGTACTTGAGATTCACAGGGAAGAGCTCGGCTTTGAGGTGCCCTCTCTGCTTGTTCTCAATGAGATTATGGGCAATGATGTTCCCGACTTTGTTGGCAATGGGAGACGCGCCAATTATCGCTATGGAGCGAGGATCAAAGAAAGCTCTGAGTTCTTCTACTCGTGAGGCCATGGTTCCTGCTGAGGTCAACGAGGCATTTAAGCTAAGTCAAGCCTGAGCTCTGGCATCCTATGTTCGCCGAGACCCGCGGTTTGAGGGCTTTGTCTCTTGTTCTTTGATCCGTGACTCGATGTACTCTTTCACTTTCTCTTCGCTGTACTTCTTGGCTTCCTGCTGTTTCTGCAGGTGTTCCTTGATGGCGTGCAGTAGGTTCTCCATGGTGAATGGCTTCACTATGTAGCCATCAGCACCTCTGTTCACAGCCTCGATTGCGTTCTCCAAGGACGGATAACCGGTTATGATGATTCTCACCATCTTCGGAGTAGTCTCGCTCAGTGCTGTCAACAGTTTTACACCGTCCATGTCTGGCAGGCGTATGTCGACTAATGCTAGGTTGTAGAATCCGGTTTTGGCTTTCGTGATCGCTGCCTGTCCGTTCTCTGCGGTATCGACTTGACATCCCTCCTCCTCTAAGATCGCTTTCAGTGATTTTCGTATGCCTTCTTCGTCGTCGACTATCAGGATCCTTGCGCCTTCCATCTCCTTCATTCCCTAATCCTCACTTCTCCCCGTTCACGGTTCAATCCGATCGAAATCGTTACAATGAAATTTGGTCCATTTTTCTGTTCTTTCGGTCATTTCTGAGCCTTCTTCGCGTGATCCACATAGTCGAGCAGTGTCCAGTGCTCATGGTCGCTGAAGTTGAGGTCGAGTCGATGATAGAGGTTCTTGGCGATCATCCTCTCCATGACCATGGCGCTTGCACCCAGCACTTGTTGGAGCGCCTCGTGGAACAGCCCAAGCTTCTCAGGGATCTCTTCGCGCCTGATCCGGTAGCTCTTCTCTACGCGGCTATAGATGGCAGCCCGTACGAGCTCGCCGGGCACGAGTAGAGCATCATCAATGGCCTGAAGCAGAACCTCCCGGAATGCGGCTGAGCTAGCCATGGGACGCGCCTACTTTGCCGATTGAACACCGAGGCCCTGAGCCCAGCATAGGGGTGCCGAAAGAACCTGGATGCCCTAATTGCATAGGTCAGGGAACCCGGGTAACGACTACCAGATTCCAGCTATCTTCTGATGCGTATTCGTCTTATAACGCATTCGCGGCCTGCCGATATCGAGAGAGGTTCTTCACATCGAGGACAGTTGAATGTCGGGACCATTGTGTGAAATTGGTCATCGTTGAGATACGATAATGGACCGTCGTATCCACAACTCTCGCACTTGCCACGTCCTGGTGTCTGCTTGATCGTGAACTTAGAGCCTTTCGCGATCGTCTTGTCTGTGAGGACCTTGTATGCAAATCGAACCTGCTCGATACCAAGGAACGTCAGATCGCCGATTTCGACTTCAACCTCGATGACCTTCACGGCGTGCTGTTTCTCAGCCTCGCTTAGCACTGCCTCGACGATCTGGCTCGTCCTTGAGAACTCGTGCATGGATCGTCAACGTTCGTATTGGCTTACGAGCTCGGTCTGATGCCTAATGCTGATGCAACTTCCTTACCGCCTTCGCCGGTTCTGCAGTTGGTGAGAACGACCGATGTTTTCGCGTTGATGGTACGCACATCGCCAGCCAGTTTGCCGGTGTCGACCCCCATGGGGCGGGCAAGGTCGATCTTGTTAATGACAGCCACATCAGCGTTTGCGAAGATGAATGGATGCTTCACGACCATATAGGGTCCCTCGGTTACACTTATCACGACGACCCTCTTGTCCGAGCCAAGTGGAAAATCAGCTGGGCAGATCAGGTTCCCAACATTCTCGATGAAGAGCAAGTCAAGAGCCGTCAAGTCGAGCTTCCCAAGCGCCCTCTTCACGAGGTTTGCATCCAAGTGACATTCACGGCCGGTGTTGATCTGTACAGTCTGGATTCCGAGGCGCTGTATGCGTTCGGAATCGATCTTGGATGTTAAGTCGCCCTTGAAGGCTGCTATCCGATACCTCCCTTTTAGCAGTCGGACAAGCTGTTCGATCAGAGAGGTTTTTCCTGCTCCGACCGATCCCATCACGTCAATGGCACTTATGCCGTGCTTCTGTAGTTGTCTTCTGTTCTCTTCGGCTATGAGATCGTTGGCTCGCTTCAGGTTCTCGTCCAGCTCGATGTCGAAGATCTCCCCTGGCTCGCTTTGCACAGTGTATGTCATAGCAGATAGCCTACAAAGGCCAATCGCGATCTCTGAGTTATGAGGTTGTTGCGAGCCAGTTGCGATTTGCCACCCACCAGAACTCGTCCCAATTGCTGCCGGGGTAGCGGGCAGACCATGTGTGAGCTCTATATCTGTCGCTCACAGTTATCAAACAGCACCTCAGATGATGGATAGCGTATGAACGCAAACGAAGCCGCAGAGCCACATCCAGTCTATTTCGTCTCTACTGGGCCTTGTCTGCCGAGAATCCCACCCATGTGAAGTGATCCTGTTTGACCGACGAGTACGTATCAATGGCACACGGCGCCGGTGGCTCGGCGATGGACGCACTGATCAAGCGATACATAGTGAAGTACCTTGGCGGGAGCGCGGCTGAGGTTCCGCTCGAAGCGCTTGACGACGCTGCCGTCATCAACGGGATCGTTCTCAAATCTGACTCCTATACTGTGAAACCTCTATTCTTTCCGGGCGGAGATATCGGAAGGCTGGCCGTGTCTGGAACTGTGAATGACATCGCTGCACTCGGAGCTGAGCCATTAGCACTTGCTGCAGGATTTGTCTTCGAAGAAGGATTTCCGCTGTCCGACCTCGAGCGCATACTCACCAGCATGAACGAGACGTGCAAGGAAGCCGGAGTTGCTGTGATAACAGGCGACACCAAAGTGGTAGAGCGTGGCGCTCTAGACAAGTTCATGGTGAATTCCTCGGGTATCGGCCGCAGGAGCCCCTTTCTCGACAAGAACCTGGACGAGGTCAGAAAGTCCCGCAAGCTTGATGCGAAATGGCTGCTTGACTCGAACATCCGAGCAGGCGATCAGATCATTCTCTCAGGCGCGATCGGCGACCACGGAATAGCTGTCCTCTCCGCTCGAGAAGGATATGGATTTGAAACAAAGGTACAGTCAGACGCCGCCCCTCTGAACCACATGATTGCGAAAGCACTGGAAGTCGGAGGTATGGTGAGCATGAAGGATCCGACGCGAGGCGGCCTTGCAAATCTGTTGAACGAATGGTCAGAGAAGTCCAAAGTCGGCATCCTCATCCGCGATGGGAAGATACCCGTCCACACAGGAGTGAGAGCTGCGTGTGAGATGCTGGGCCTCGATCCGCTTGAAATCGGGAACGAAGGGAAGATCGCGCTGGCAGTTGTCCCGGAGAAAGCTGAACAGGTTCTCGCCGTGCTCAGAAGTACAGACCTCGGGAAGGAGGCTGAAATTATCGGACGTGCCACTGATGAATTCGATCTCGTCGCCGTCGAGACTTCAATCGGCGGCAAGAGAATACTCGCCAAGCCGCTTGGTGATCCTATACCGCGTATCTGCTGACGCATGTCTCAGACCCAAAAACGTTTAATGTGCGGGCCGAGCGTTCAGATGCCCGCCGGCAATGGACGCCCTGGTCGTTCAGCGGTCCAGGATGATGGCCTGTCACGTCATCGACGCGGGAGATCAGGATGACTGATCCGCGATTTCGAATCCCGCCCAGGGCGCCAACCATCTTCATTCCTCTGATCGCTTAGAGTCGCGTCCCGAGGTCTATTCAGAGGCCTTCATTAAGAACTGACAAAGTTATCTATGAGAACACAATTTGTCAGGTAGGAAATGCGATGACCGACACTGGCTTGGACGTTCCATTCGTACCAACCCCAAGGCCGATAGTACGGAGGATGCTGAGCCTTGCCGGGACCAAGCCCGGGGAGCGACTAGTCGACCTCGGCGCGGGAGACGGGAGAATTGTCATGACGGCTGCCAGCGAATTCGGGGCGAGAGCACTTGGCGTGGAACTTCATCCCGAAAGATATGCAATCATACGAAATAATGTGGCCTCACTGAAACCGAATCTACATGCGCTAAGGCAGAACTTCTTCCAGACGGACCTTTCAAACGCGGACATTGTCACGATGTATCTTCTACCATCCGTCAACGAAGCGTTACGGAAGAAACTCGAGAGGGAACTACGTAGTGGAGCCCGCGTTGTTTCTCACGACTTCTCCATTCCGGATTGGACACCGGCTCGTGTGGAGATTATTCAAGGGCCGTTGGGGCTTCATGCCCTGTACCTGTACAAGATCTGAATACTGGATCGAGCACCTGCAAGCACATCACATCTCCGTAATGCGAATTGAGATAGGCATGGCTCGCAGAATTGCAGTCTGACTGCTATGTACGATGCCCTTGCTCGACATCACGCAATCGAATCTCTTGTCACTCGCGATGGTCCGAACGGACAACTTAGAAAGTACTACCGTTTCCGGGCGGATCGATGGTACGGCGGTATAGCAACAGGGGATGTAGTCGGATGCGGCCTATTCTGCAAGTTCTGTTGGGTATCAGAGGATATCCTAGAACACCCTGACGCATCCGGTCAGTTTCTTACTCCTGAGGAAGCCGCCCAGAAGCTTCTACGAGTTGCCACCAGCAAGCGCCTTGTCCAGGTTAGGCTGAGCGGAGGCGAGCCGACCATCGGAAGACCACACCTCTTGAAGCTGCTCTCAGAGATCGAGACGAAATTCCGACTTCGATTCATTCTCGAAACCAACGGCATACTACTCGGAGCAGATCGAAGCTATTGCAGCGAGCTGGCCACGTTTCAGTGTCTCCACGTGCGGGTCTCGCTAAAGGGATCATGTGGAAGCGAATTTGAGAAACTGACCGGCGCCAAAGACGATGGTTTCGAACAGCAATTGGATGCAATCAGAAATCTGCGTGATGCAGGGGTGAGCTGTCATCCCGCGGTTATGTCCTCTTTCTCTACTGAAGAGAGCATGCGCCAGTTGCGAGATCGAGTTGCCCAGATTGGGCACAAGCTCGCGAACGATTTGGAGCTCGAGGAGCTGATACGATACCCACGAGTAGAACGTCGACTTCAGAGACACCGTCTCACGCCTAATGTGTCGCATGACCCAAGGAATGTCCCAGAACGACTCGTGTGAGATCTTGGCGCCCTCTTGATGCGGTCAAGGGTGTATGACACCTCATGTGCAGAATCCATGAGAATCTTCCTCACTAGCCGGGAAAGACCCATTACCAATTGTGTGCTCTAGAGCACACATCTTGGTTATGGTATGTGGATCAATTAGCCGACAAATCAAGCCGGCGCTCGATTGGATCCATATTGACCTCTATGTTCCCTGTTCCTTGTCATTCAAAGATCAAAGAAGTGGTCCCGCGGGCCTGATTTGAACAGGCGACAGTCCGGTTTCCGTTGTCCGCCTGATAGGCTGAGCGGCCCGCGCCATGGGCGCAGGTCTACAGCATCTCCGTCAGGCTGTTCACCTGACTCGGAAGCTCTACCAGGCTGAGCTACCGCGGGATCGAGAGCACTCACCGAACGGCCCTGAAATAAAGATTGCCGGCAACGGTTTACAGTGATTCTGTCTTCAGCGAGAAAGCGTGCATTGCACTTGTCTAGGTTGTCTTGAAGGAACCTCAGAGCTTGACCGATGTCTCTTCTTTGATGGTTCTGAGAACAATCACGGTCTCTGTTCCAGAGATACCTTCGATCTGTCCAATCTTGTCGAGTATTTCCGCTAACTCCTCTGATGTGCTTGTTCTCAACTTCAGGATGGAGTAGTAAGCACCGGTCACGTCGTGAATCTCGCAGATGTCCTCAAAATCCATCAGCTGTGCGAGCATTCTTGGAAAGGATTTGGGCTCCGCTTTGACGAGCGCGAATGCGGTCACGTGCTTTCCAACGCTTGAGGGATTCAGAATCGCCCTGAAGCCTTTGATGACCCCACTCTTCCGAAGTTTCTTCACCCTGACAAATACGGTGGCTTCGCTTGTTCCGACCTCTTTAGCGATCTCTTTGAATGAGATTCGGGCATCTTCTTGGAGCCTTCTCAGGATCTTCTTATCGACCTCGTCGAGATCTGGCAAGGCGACCACACAAGAGCTGACGCGGGGGCGGATATATCAAGGATTCTTAATGAGGGACCTGTGCGACTATACGGAATTAATCGTGCCTTCCCTAAGGCTTATTAATGAATCCGCATCACCTATGCGGCTTCAATTACGAAGACATTAGCAAATGGGCGAAAACGATATGATGGAACGAGTTATTCTAGCCTATTCGGGTGGCCTCGACACCTCAGTGGCCATCCCCTGGATCAAGGAGAAGTACGGCGCTGAAGTCATCACCTTGACAGCCGACGTGGGCCAAGGCGACGACTTTCAAGCGATCGAGAAGAAAGCGTTGAAGGTCGGTGCTACCAAGCACTACTACTTCGACCTGAAGGATGAGTTTGCTAAGAACTATGCCTTCGCAGGAATCAAAGCCAATGTACTGTACGAAGGCAAGTACCCGCTCAGCACTGCATTAGCCAGACCGCTGATCGTCGAAAAGCTCGTTGATGTTGCTCGCAAGGAGAAAGCCGGCGCAGTGGCACATGGATGCACGGGCAAGGGCAACGATCAGGTCAGATTCGATGTAGGAGTCAAGTCACTATCGCCTGGACTCAAAATCATAGCGCCTATTCGCGAGTGGAACATGACAAGAGCCGAGGAAATCAAGTACGCAAATCAAAACGGCATCCCAATTCCGGTGAGCCTAGAGAGCCCTTACAGCATCGACCAAAACCTGTTTGGACGATCCGTGGAATCAGGCGTCCTTGAGAATCCGAATAACGAGCCGCCACCTGATGTCTATGAATGGACAGTCCCCCCCGAGAAAGCCCCCGATGAATCTGAGTACCTTGAAATCGAGTTCGACCAAGGCAAACCTGTCGCCCTAAATGATAACCCCTTGAGCCCGGCGATACTGATCGAGAACCTAAACGCGATCGCAGGACGCCACGGCATAGGCAGAATCGATCATCTCGAAGATCGCCTCGTCGGTATCAAATCAAGGGAAGTGTACGAGTGCCCCGCCGCGACTGTCCTCTTGGAAGCTCACCGAGACCTCGAGAAATGCGTGTTGACGAGGCACGAATTGTACTTCAAGCAACAGGTAGAACAGCAGTGGGCATTTCTCGTCTACACGGGACTCTGGTATGATCCACTACGCCAGGATCTTGATGCGTTCATAGAGAAGACGCAAGAACGAGTCACCGGAGTCGTCCGCTTGAAACTATACAAGGGGCTCGCTACCGTCGTAGGCCGTTCGTCGCCAATGTCTCTGTATGACGCGAACCTCGCAACGTATGAGAAAGGCTCAAAGTTCGATCAAATGTGGTCAGTCGGATTCATTCAGATCTGGGGATTACCATCACAGGTCGCATACAACGTCGGAATCAAGAAGAAGCAAGCCTCTCCCATCGTCTCCAAGATACCCAGCCAACTCAAAGTTAGCGGGTAGACGCAGAATCCCGAAGTCTTATCCAGACCATGAAGGATAGCCAGCCTCTGTCGTGAACATGAACGATCACTGCACAATACGAGATACAAAGCGCCTGATCATTTAGGAGCATCCAAGTAAGGGACTCCTATGTCGTTGCTTTACCGAGCCTCCAGACTCGGCCCGGCGCGGAAAGAGGCTCGAAAATTCATTTCCAGCATCGAGTCTGACAAGTATCTGTTCGAATCCGTCGTCGAGATCAACCGGGCACATGTCATCATGCTCGCACGCCAAGGCATCATCACTCGAGACCAAGCCCGCAAAATCCTGAAGGCACTTGCGAAGATTCATGCGATGCCCGCGTCTTCGAGGGCCGAGGACGTGCACGCATACATTGAGGAACTAGTGATTAGACGAGCAGGCAATTCCGCTGGCGGGAACCTTCAGCTCGCAAAGAGTCGAAACGACCAAGTCGCGACAGCCATACGGATGCGTCTTCGAAGCGAACTCCTCCAAGTCATGGATCTGCTGATCGCACTTCTAGCTGACCTGGAAAAGATGACCAGCAAACACTGCAAGACATTGTTTGTTGGCAGGACACACCTACAGCCAGCTGAGCCAATAACCTACGGTCACTACCTGATGGCTTTTCATGACGCAATCGCTCGTGACCTTCAGAGGCTTGAGGATTCCTACGCTCGCCTCAATTTGTCACCAATGGGCGCATGCGCTCTTGCTGGCACTAGCGTTCCGATCGATCGAGACACTGTTGCGGCACTCTTGGGGTTCGACGGTCTTGTCGAGAATTCACTGGACGCAGTAGGCTCCAGGGACTTCGCGCTTGAGTTTCTGGCCAACATGGCGGCGTTGTCTATTGATATTAGCCGGCTTGCTGAGGACTTGATCTTCAATACAACACCCGAAGTTGGTCAACTACAGCTACCCAAGGATCTCTCATTCGCGAGCAGCATCATGCCACAGAAGAAGAATCCAGACATAATCGAACTCGTTCGCGCGAAGTGCGCTCTCCCTATCGGAGCGTTTTCGCAGACAGCGACAACCCTTCACTCTCTTCCTACAAGCTACAACTTGGATCTACAGGAGATCACGCCGAGCATCTGGACCTCATCAAAAGCAATCCAGGACGTGATCGCCATTATCCGGATCCTACTCTCCCAAATCAGCGTCTCAGAGATCAGAGTGGACCGCGCAGATCTTGTCATGACAACAGCCACGGAGCTTGCCAACGTACTGGTAACTGAGTTCGGGCTCTCGTTCCGTCTTGCCCACCAGCTCGTGGCATCGGCGGCAGACGAGTTCTCTCGAAGTGGAGAGAACCAAGCGGACTTCTGGTTTGAGCTTGCCTGTGAGAAAGCACTGACAGTTGTTCGAGATCGGCCTGACAAGCTAAAGGCTAGGCTGTCTCGAGCTCGGACTCTTGGAGATGTCGTGATGCACAAGAGGTCAATCGGATCTCCCACGCCAAAGGAGACTCTGAGGTTGCTGAGAAAGCGAGCCATCACTCTTCGAAAGATCGTCAGTCGCCAGCATGTAAGACGCGGGCGACTGATCCGGTCGAGGGCGAGACTGCAGAGGGAGGCCCTACGACCGAGCCGGTAGCGAGGGCTTGGAGCGCATCGCGAATAGTCCCATCAGGGCCTTTTCTTCTTCAGACCAGTCATGAGTGCTTCGCCGGCTTTCCTTATCTCTTCTATTGATCCCTCGTCCTCTATTGTGGAGTAGTCTCCAAGTGGTTGTCCTGTTATCACGGCCTTTATGAGGCGTCGCATGATCTTCCCGCTTCTCGTCTTCGGGAGCATATCGACGAAGTCGATGTCGGCAACTACAACGATCTTGCCGAGTGATTTCTGCACGAGTTCCCTGAGGCTCGTTCTCAACTCCTCGCTCGGGTGGTAGCCAGTTTTCAGCACGACAAACGCGGCCGCGACCTCTCCTCTTACGGGATCGGGTTTACCTACCACGGCTGCCTCCGCCACTGCGGGGTGGCCGACGAGCGTGCTCTCTATCTCGATTGTACCGATACGGTGGCTGGCTATCTTGATGACTTCATCCATTCTGCCGAGGAACCAGATGTACCCGTCGTCGTCTCTCAGCGCTGCGTCCCCTGTGTAGTAGCGGCGTGGGATTCGTTCCCAGTAGTCTTTCACGTATCGATCATGATCCCTCCAGAGAGTCGGGGTTAGGCCGGGGAAAGGTCGTAGACAAACGAAAGTCCCTTTCGAATTCGCAGGAAGCGAGTCGCCTCGTTCGTTCACTATGTCTGCCTCGATTCCAGGCAATGGTATTGTTGCTGAGCCAGGCTTGATTGGCAGCATGGCGATTCCTACGGGGTTTCCGACCATTGGGCCGCTGCTCTCGGTCTGCCACATGTGATCGATCACAGGCACCTTGTCTTTCAGCACAGTCTGCTGCAGCCATTTCCAAGCTGCGGGATTGAGGACTTCGCCTGCACAGACCACAAGGTTGATCGAACTGAGATCGTGTTTGGCAGGGTACTCATCACCGAACTTCATCAGGGCTCTAACACCCGTCGGAGAGATCCACATCTTGGTCACTCGGTGCTTCTCCGCGATGCGCCACCAAACATCCGGCGCTGGGTAATCCGGAACGCCTTCGTACATGATAGTGGTGCAGCCGAAGAGCAGCGGTGCGTAGACGACGTAGCTATGACCGACGATCCATCCGATGTCTGAGGTTGACCACCAGATGTCTCGATCACTCATGTCGTAGACCCATCTGCCCATGGCGTGAATGTAGACTTGGTAACTGCCGTGAGGCTGTACCGTTCCCTTGGGCTTGGCTGTGGTGCCCGAGGTGTGAAGCATGAACGCCAGTTCATTCGATTCGACGGGGACGAAATCGCTTTGCGCCGATTCCCCAGCGTCGAGCGCTTCTCCCCAGTACATGTCTCTCCCCTTCTTCATCTGCGGCTCCTTTGATCCTCTCTTGAGCACCACAACCTTCTGGACCGGGTTGGGTGCGTGAAGAGCCTCGTCAACAACCTCCTTCAGCTGGACCTCTTTTCCTCGCCTGAAGCCCACGTCGCATGTTACCAAAACCTTGGAGTCCGCGTCCACAATCCGCTCTGCCAGAGCTGCAGATCCGAAACCTCCGAAGACCACGGAGTGAATGGCGCCGATCCTAGTGCATGCCAGCATCGCTATGGCGGCTTCTGGAACCATCGGCATGTAGATTGTGACTCTGTCGCCCTTCTCTACACCTAGAGCCCTCAGAGCAGCGGCTAACCTTTTCACGTTGTCCAGCAACTGGCTGTACGTCAGCACTCTGGTTTCGTTTGTCTCTCCCGACTCCCAGATGATCGCCGCCTTGTCGCCTCTTCCTTTCTCCAGAACGTGACGATCCACACAATTGTAGGAGAGGTTAGTTATGCCTCCGACGAACCATTTGAAATTCGGATAGTTCCATTCGAACACGCGATCCCAAGGCTTAAACCAATGCAGCTCGCGAGCGGCTTCCCCCCAGAACCCTTCGGTGTCCTTCAGCGCGCGTTCCAGCATCTCCTTGAGATGCGGCGGGTATTCTATCTTCTGCGCTTCACTCATTGCTGTGACACTTGAGACCCGATGCGGGCATTGGCATGCCATAAAAGCTTTGAGCAAAGGCGGCTCAAGCGGGTCCAGAGATTCTGGGCGTCAATATCTTGGACAGCGAAAATGCGATGAACGAACGCCTTGCGCAAACTTTCTCTACAATATATCGCGATGGTTCGAGTAGAACCTACGTGAAACCACGAGGCTAGGGGAAACGCTACTTACGACGCTTCTCGACGGCTGTTAATGCAAGGACGCCGTAGATCACGGCCGAGACGGTTATCGAGTAGAGCAAGGCTTGATTGATTCCAAGAATGGCGATTAGGCTACCAGAGATTATCGGCCCTACAGCGCTGCCTACCAGGCCGGATGTTTGTATTAGTCCTGTGACCGATGTGACGAATTCTTCACGCACAGACTCTTGGCCTATGGTGATGAGCAGGTTCCAGGCCGGGACTAGAAGGAAGCCGAGAGCAACAGAGTAGGCGATAGACGGCAGAAACGAGTATTGTGTCGTAAACATGGGTATGCTGACCGCTGCCGAAGCGATCCCACTGAGACAGACTGCCCACCGTCTTGTGATTCGGTCAGACAAAGCACCAAGCGCGGGTGAGGCTACCAAACCTACCAACATGAAGGATCCAAATATGACGCCGACACCTGCAGGGTCCACCCCTACGAATGAGAGCAAGAACGTGGGTAGCCAAGCCGCTGCCCCATAGAAACTAAAGGACGCAACGAAAAGCGAAATCGACGGAACGAATACGTTTCTTTGCTTCATCGTATTCTTGAATGATGACCGAACGTTCAATCCCGCGTTGCTTTCTATTTGTGCGGGTGGGGGCCTGAGGCGCACAAACAGGGCCACCATCATCAGGAAAATGAGGGCACCCATAATGTAGTAGGCGAACCTCCACTGGTGCTGGGAAACAAAGAACCCTAACAAGATGGATCCGACTGAGCCACCAAGATTGTATATGCCTGCCGCAAGTCCGATCGCTAGCCCCCTAGTCCGCTTGAGGGCTTCACCTACCATCGCGTAGTATGGAGGCACGAGAAGGCCTAGACCGGCGCCGGCTCCTACCAAAGCGGCTAGACATTCAAAGTAACTGCGGGAGAAGCCCGTGGCGATCACGCTGACGGCCAGAAGGAGGTACCCCGACAAGAGAACTCTCTTCCGCCCGAAACGGTCTGCCAAGTATCCTGAAGGGGTCAAGAGGACGGCTAAGGACCAAAGTGGCGCAGAATAGAGCCACCCTGCTTGAGCTACGTTGATGGAGAATTCTGCCATGATCTCGGGAAGGGCTACACCCAGACTCAATCCAAACATGGCGGAGCTGACGTAGCCGAGAAATAGAAGGGCGAGCCCTCCTCTATCTAATGTCGAGAGGGTTGAAGAAACTCGCATTTCCATGTGGCTCGCCAAGATTCTGATACGTGCGGCTCGTTACCAGCACATCAGAGTATCACTTGGCTTAGCTGGACATCACCGTTATAGCGATGTTGGCTGCGTGTTGCTTTTCTGTAGTGTTGATGCGCAGAGATCTCGGGGCCTGCGCGAGTCATCGCTGAGCCTCTTGTATCCTCAGCTCGCAATCGAGGTCTGAAAATACTAAATACTCAACACGCTTGCTCCAAGGGGCAGAATCGAGATGTCGATCGTCTGGAAACCGACGGACCACTACGTGAACAAGAGCAACATGAGTAGGTTCATGCGAAAGCACGGAATTCAAACGGTCGAGGATCTAATCAAGCGCTCCATAGACGACATCGAATGGTTTTGGGATGCAGCCTCGAAAGACCTGAACATCGAATGGTTCAAGCCCTACGAGAAAGTGCTGGACACTTCCAAAGGGATTGAGTGGGCTCGCTGGTTCATCGGAGGCAAACTCAACATTGCTCACAACTGCGTCGACCGCCACGCGGCGGCGAAAAGGGACAAGGTTGCTGTAATCTGGCAGGGCGAAGACGGCGAAGTTAAGAAACTGTCGTACGGAACTCTGTGCGAGGAAGTCAACAGATTTGCAGACGGCCTGAAGAGCCTAGGTGTCACGAAGGGTGATGCGGTCGGGCTCTACCTTCCGATGTCTCCGCAGGTGCCTATCGCGATGTTTGGCGCATTCAAGATAGGAGCGATCTGCGTTCCGATCTTCTCGGGCTTTGGGGCATCGGCCGTAGCGTCTAGACTTAATGATGTTCGAGCAAAGATTCTAGTGACCACAGATGGGGCACTGAGGAAAGGTAAGAACCTCCAAGTCAAGAAGGAGGCGGATGCGGCAGCCGACCTTGTGAAGAGCGTCGAACAGGTCATCGTCTCCAAGAGGCTTGGCATTGAAGTGCCTTGGTCAAGTGGACGAGACATCTGGTGGGACGATCTCGTCAAAGACAAACCACGAGAGTGCCCTACGGCTCAGCTTGACTCCGAGGACGTATCCTTGGTCCTCTATAGCTCAGGAACCACAGGCAAACCGAAAGGGACCGTACACACACACGCCGGGCCGTTGATTGAGTGCACAAAAGACGTAGCATATCATTTCGACACGAAAGAGGAGGACGTCTTCTTCTGGGTCACCGACATAGGCTGGATGATGGGGCCTTGGATGCTCATTGGAACGCTGAATCTTGCAAGCACGGTGGTATTGTTCGAGGGCGCGTTCGATTATCCACAGCCTGATAGGTTGTGGAAGATCATTGAAGACTTCAAGGTAACGACCTTCGGAATCTCCCCAACTCTAGTCAGATTACTCATGAGATATGGCGATCAGCAACTGACAGGCCACGATCTTTCAAGCCTTAGGATGCTGGGCTCCACAGGCGAGCCTTGGGATCCTGAGTCGTGGAGTTGGTTCTTTGAGAAGGTGGGAGGATCAAGATGCCCGATCATCAACATATCAGGCGGAACGGAACTCATTGCACCGCATCTTTCTCCCTCTCCGCTCTCACCGCTGAAACCTTGCACTGTTGGAGGCCCCGGCTTGGCAATGGATGTGGACATCTTCAACGAGGAAGGCAAACCGGTGCGCGGAGAGGTCGGCTACGTAGTCATGAAGAAACCGTGCCCGTCCATGACGAAAGGGTTCTGGAATGACCCGCAGAGATACATCGAAACCTACTGGTCTCGGTGGCCGAAGATTTGGTATCACGGAGACTGGGGCCTGGTGGACAATGAAGGGTTCTGGTTTGTGCTCGGAAGAGCGGATGACACAATCAAAGTCGCGGGCAGGCGGGTGGGACCTGGAGAAGTTGAATCCGCACTCATGGAACACCCAAGCGTATCCGAGGCCGCCGCCATCGGCGTCCCGGACGAAGTGAAAGGCGAAGATATTGCCTGTTTCGTGGTTCTCAAACCCAACGTTGAAGCAAGCGAGAGTCTCAGAGACGCATTGAAAGACCAAGTGGCGACAGCGATGGGAAAGACCTTCAGACCTAGGGATGTTCGATTCGTGCGACAACTTCCAAAGACGCGGTCAGGCAAAGTCGTAAGAAGGCTGATCAGATCCCGAGTCCTTGGCAAGACAGAGCTGGGAGACCTGTCCACACTGGACAACCCTGAAGCTCTCGACGAAATCGCAAAAGCTGCCTGAACATCATAACAGTGCAATGAAACCGGAATCGGCACGTTTCGCTCTAGAGACCATTCAACTCTGAAACCAGCCTGTCAATCTCACCCTCTGTGTTGTAGAAGTGCGGGGAGATCCTCAACCCGCCACCTCTAACCGAGACGACGATCCCTCGTTGCAGAAGCCGCTGGGCAATCGACCCAGGGTCACGACACGCCAGGCTCACAATACCTGATCGGAACTCCTCGTCTAAGCAGCTTTTCACTTGCACGCTCGTGTTCCGCTTCAGCCCATCGACCATACGGCCGACAAGTGAAAGGATCCTGCTTCGTACTGTGTCGACGTTGACCTCTTGCAGCAACGCAATCGATTCTCTCATCCCTGCGAAACCCGGGAAGTTCAGCTGACCGCCCTCATACCTGCGAGCTGTATGCGCTGGCTGGAATTCTCTAAAGCTGAACTCCATTGAATTCTCATCGGATCGGTATCCCACTATCGTCGGCCAGAGCGCCCCGAACAGCTCCTGTCTCACGTACAGGAAGCCCGTTGCGACCGGGGAGAGCAGCCATTTGTGACCGCTCGTTGCAAGAAAGTCAACTCCAAGCTCAGATACATCAACCGGCATTTGACCGACAGCCTGCACCGCGTCAGTGACAACATAGGCGCCGTTCTCGTGCGCGATCTTTGAAAGCTCACGGAGATTGATCCTGAATCCATTCGAGTACTGAACATATGATATGGCCACGAGCCTTGTCTTCGCGTCGATTGCACCAGCGAAGTCGTCCATTTGCAGTCTACCGTCGCTATTTCGAACCACTCTTAGTTCCAGACCGTAGCGCCTAGCGAGCGCTTGCCAAGGGAAGAGATTTGACGTGAACTCCAAGTCGCAAGTGACTATGTTCTGACCTTTCTCGTATGGCAACCCGTTGGCAACAATTGCCAAGCCCTCCGATGTGCTATGAACTAGAGCGATCTCCTCGTCCCTTGATTTGATTAGGGCCGCGATCGACTTTCGAGTCGCCTCTGCGATATCCTCCCATGATCCCCAGTGCACACCCCCTTCCGACTTTTCTTCCACCACATGTTTAGTCGCCTCTATGACTCTAGTCGGGAGCGGCCCAACTGCTGCATGGTCGAAGTACGCGTATTTCCTTGTGATAGGGAATTCCGAGCGAATCCGATCAATATCCAAGAGAAGCCTTCCAACACACAAGAAGGCGTACCGGACGATTTAACTTTGAAACTGAGTTGTGGAAGGTTTCAGCTACATGACAACAAGGCAGTTTGGAGTATTGCACATTTTTATATACTGGACATGTATGTACCATAGGTGTCCAGTGGGACACCACACCCTGAATGACTAGAACAGAAGAATGAAGTGATATGGGAGCGCCGGCTAAGAGGGGGAGAGGTAGGAAGTCACTACACGAACCCACCCTAGCAACAATACTCATGGTCGAGCGTGCTATCCACGAAGCTGAGAACTACCCTACCAAAGCGGCGTTATGGAGAGAACTAGATCGAAAGGTCCAGTATCAGACGTTCTCTCGGGTCATTGATTATCTGCTGAGCAGCAACAAGATAATCCTCAACGGCCACCAGATCGTGTGGGTCTTCCCAGACAATCCAAAACTGAAGAAATTTCTGAATAGCAACGTGAAGGTGCCGCGCAAGAGGTAGTTCAGTAGCCGAAGCGTTTCTCGTATTCTGGGTGAGATAGTACCTCTATAATGTCCACCCGGATGCCTCGATGGATGGCACATGAGGAAAGCATGTAAGTCATACGCCATCCCTCCATGAGGTCGTGTAGGTATAGGTTGTGTCTGTGCCCGAACTTCTGAACGTAGGATTTGGGGATCTGGCGCTTCGGAACTTTGACGCCTAGTAGATAGTTGTCCCAGAGTAGCTGAAGTGCATCCTCGACGTTCTCTTTCAAGCGCCTATTCTCGCAATGCTGGAGGAAGCCACGGACATCTTCTGACATGTACACGCCACATGCTTTCCTAGGTCGAAGTATTTGCGGCAAGTCAGACCACAAGTATCCAATGGCACTGTGTCCGGCGATATCAAACGCCTAGAAAGAGCTCTGGTTTGGATCATAGGACTTGTCAAATTGGCGAAGAGCATGTTGTTGACACACGGTCGCCGGTGACTCTAGCGCTGTCTTAGCTTGGTCTTGCCAGCTTGGCCTAGCTATCCTTTCACTTGGGACTCTGAGCGAGGCCCTGTGGATCCTCCGTTTCGATTATACTCCCGGCAAAGCTTCGCCCTGGCATGACAGCGAACCGCAAGCCAAGCAAGCGGTGCACACTCTGCCAGAAGCGGGTTCCACGCCACGGCCCAACGATTTGTCCAGACTGCGCAAGACGCCTAGGTGAAGCACTCAGCTACTACTAGGCGTCGACTACCTACGTCTTGCCGGCGTGGTTGTTGCTGCCGGTCGTCCTCTCGGTCTAGCTGTCAAGACAAGCCTTTCTACTGACAGCTATGCCATTCAGTAGGGACACCCCTAGAAAGGCCGCAAAGAGATACGGTTTAACTTTCGGAAACCTCTTGGCTCATAGGTCAAGAAAGATACGCTTCTGACGCTAGCAGGGAGGAGCTTAACCTTCGTAGTTGCGAAAACCACGGCGACTTCAGGATACAAGCGGATAGTTCTGCTGATAACCACCATAGGTTCCTTCATGGCACCGCTCGACGGCAGCATAGTGACGATAGCGATTCCTTCAATTGCGTCTTCGATGATGATAGGGCTCGAAACAGTCGTCTGGATATCTCTAGCCTACCTCCTCGTCTTGACGGTGCTTCTCATCAATGCGGGAAGGCTCGCTGACCTTAGAGGTAGGAAACGCGTCTACATCCTCGGCTTCATCATCTTCACGGCAGGATCAGTTCTATGCGGGGCATCCGCAACAGGACCCCAGCTCGTCATCTTCCGAGCACTGCAAGGCATCGGTGCAGCATTCATCGCCGCCAACAGTCCAGCAATCGTGACCGAATCTTTCCAAAGCTGGGAGCGAGGCAAAGCTTTGGGAATCAACGCAATGGCCGTCTATGCCGGACTCACGACCGGGCCAGTCATCGGCGGTGTCCTCGTCCAAAACTTCGGTTGGAGATCGATCTTCTACGTCAACGTTCCGATCGGAATCCTAGTCGTTAGTCTAGCCTCAATCAAGCTCAAGGAGAAAAAAATCTCCTCAATCGGCGAGGGATTCGATTTCGCTGGAGCCGTGACACTCTCAGCGGCGTTGGCTTCATTTCTGGTAGCTTTGACGCTCGGAAGCAGCTTTGGGTGGAGCTCCATCCCGACTCTGTCGCTTCTGGCGCTCTCCGGGACCGCGTTTCTTCTGTTCATCTACGCAGAGAGCAGAA
>Ga0315289_10001017_pt1 | contig 43807 bp, 40 predicted proteins | sample YL17G11_40_MG_FD_203452 | JGI IMG/M metagenome (GOLD analysis project Ga0315289, IMG submission 203452) | Sediment microbial communities from Yellowstone Lake, YNP, Wyoming, USA - YL17G11_40 | ecosystem: Environmental > Aquatic > Freshwater > Lake > Sediment | place: USA: Wyoming | collected... | reverse complement strand
AAAAAGGGTTTTCCAATCTGTCTTTATCATATTCAGCCTGCTCTTCCTTGGAAAGCTTATTAAATTTCTCCTGCTCTTTTTTCAGCCTCTTCAAAACTGTGCCCGCGCCCCGTAAATCATTTTTAATACCCATTTGGATGGCGAGGTTGAAGATTTGTTTAATTGTCATCATAAGTTTGTAAATTTAATAGTAAATCTAACCAAATCTTACCATTTCCAGCCCCCCTTGACAAGATTTAAAATCTGTGATAAACTTTAGTGTTTCGAATTAAAAAGGTCTAAAAATATAGATATTTTACATATTTTATTGATGCAAGCATTGTAGCTAAAGATCTGCACTTCTGCCTCCAGTTGCCGATGAGGTGACTGACGGCGGACAAGCACGACAAGTTTATTCTCGCTAACAGTAACCTGCAGTTCCGCCTCCATTCCATTACGGCGGACAAGCACGACAAGCCTAATTTTTCCCAGCAACCTGCACTCACGACAAGCATGGGGATTGTTTGGAGGATAGCTGGGGTTTCGACCTTAACTATATCCTTGAAACAATCTTCTTGAGTGCAGTTTATTGGGAAAAATATTATAATAATCTTCTTGCTTGTCCCGCGTAGTCACGCGATAGCGGGACGAAGCGGGAACTGCAGTTTACTGTTAGAGAAAAGTTGGGGCAAGTATGACACTAATTTAAGTAAGTAATACGTCACCCCCAACCCTAAGATAATCTTATTGTTTACCCCGCATGAGCGAGGCGAATGGCGGGAAGTGCAGATCTTTCGCTATAAATTTTTTTATTTAACGTTCATTGAAAAAAGAGGTTAAAATGGAAATATTTGATCTGATTAAACAGGCGCTAAAAACAATATTGCCAGTACTACCAATCATCTTTAAAGCGATGGTGCTGGTAGCCATTGTTTTATTTATCTTTGGCCCTTTATTTAAATGGGGCTGGAAGGTAATAAAGGATCTCAAAAAAGGAAAAGAAACGTAAACCAAGAAAACATAGGAGGAGGGATGAAAATTAGAGAAAATATTGGCGCCGTGCTATTGGTCGTAGCGTTTTTACTATTAGCAGCAACAATGGGAGGCACCGAAGCTTCCTATCGGCTGATATTATTTCTGGTTTCGATTGCCAGTTTTTTAGCAATCATAGGCCACGAGATCTATCAGCTCGAGGCGATTAAATGGAGTAAAAAAACTACTGCCAAAATAATAATTGTAAATTATTTTACAATTATGCTGTTGACGCCGTTTTCGTTGCCAGTTGTTATACAGTGGCTAAATACCGCCATTGCGTTAGCATTGCTCATAAAATGGGCGATACCGTTGATCAAAAAAGAAACTGGTTGGGGCAGCCAACCAGTGACGTAACTCCTAATAAGGAGGGGGAGATGAAAAAAATGACTAAAACCAAAACCACGCAAATGTGGCTGGGTATTACTCTAATCGTTGTACCTCTAATTGTGCTTGCCATTACCTATTTTATTGGGGGCAACTCACGAACGGCGCAAATCATTCGAGATAACTCACCTATTGGTATTATGCTTAGAGGATCACCGATTCTGGGCCTTGTTGTACTAGTATTAATACCAGTTGAAACGCTGGGTCTCTATGTATCAGTCTCCCTTTTCACGTTTATTATGACATGGCTGATACGAATATTTTACGGGATAGTGACGATCCCTGTTGTCTATTGCATCGCCGGTAACAAACCTCTAAGCGAGGCTGTTGCACTGATGTCAAAAGCGTTCGTGGTGATAAACAGCGTGATAAACTGGCTAATCGGCCGCTTTTAAAGGAGGGGAAAATAAATGACAATAGAAAAGATAATCGGCTTCATAGCCATTGCTGGGCTGATTTATGCTCTGATTGCCGCCAAGCTAGCTGCCAAGAAAACTGAGGAGGCAAGAAAATGGCACTCCATCAGCAGTATATTTTTATATGGCGTGCTTACAGTCCTTGCCCTCTACATTGGATATATCTGTTTTAGCCTAAGAGGAGTCCAGTATAAAGGCAGTTTTAAAGATGGTAAGGTTGAAGCTACAGGAGAGGTAATAGACAATAAGGGTGGTGCCCACAATTTATCAGGCGAAAAAAACAACAATGATAATGATCAAAAAAACAAAGAGCCTGATAATAGCAAGGGTAGTCAAGAGAAAAAGCAGGACGCAAAAAAAGGTAATGAGATTGTCGAGAAGATTCTCGAGATCTTAGGAGGGTCTAGCTCTGATAAATAATAGATTTCAGAGTAAATCAAATCCGGACTTTTAAAGGAAGTGAAAGTCCGGTTTTCTTTTACAAAAATTTATTGAGCTGGTGTCGGCTCTGACAACTTTTCCACACCAATTAAGCAAACCTCTTGCCAGGGCTTGTAATGGCTTTTGAAAACCTGGGTTTTCGCTTCGCCGGATGGATAGCTAACCTTATAAGTAAATTCTGCATCAGCGCCTGTATGAGCTTTTTCAGTACACTTTTTCTCACCTGGCTTTAAGTCTAATGTTTCAATAAGTTTTGATGGTCCAGGCTTTACGTAATTATACAGCCTGGGTTTACTCATCTCGACTTGGCGGCCGTCTTTTGTGCCATAAAAACGGAAAATCAAATCATTACCATCAATTTCTGTCTGAAAAAGAATGTAATAGCCAGTGTCATTAATAAAGCGAAAGTCTGGCGCTGGATCATAGATAGTGGCGTCCATGCCTGCTGGCGGCTCATAATAGGAAACGCGATAAGAGTGGTTGGTTCGGGCAGTGATGGGCAATCCACTGTTTAAGGCTACACGAAAGGTCGTGGTGCCAATTTGGCATAAGCCGCCGCCATATTCAGGGATAGTTTTATTGCCTTTGATGACCAACTCTGGTAAATAGCCAGTGGAAGCTTCTACTTTTCCTAAAGCTTTAACTAAGGAAAATTCTTCATTAGGCTTAATTAAGATGCCGTTAAGAGTGCCAGCGCCTACTGCTATATTATGCCGCCTGTTTTTTGGACTGCCCTTAAAATTAGTGCGACCCTCGCCAATTAACTCTTTGATGCTATAGTTATTAATATCTTCCATGGAAACAGACGGCTTTTTTTCTTTCACCTGCAAATCAATTTCCTTGATGCCGACCCAGCTGATTTTTTTATTGATTTCAGCGATAGTCTTCTCTATATCCAAAGCTAAGCCTGTTTGCGAAGCCTGGAATTCTGTGACTTTACCATCTTCCATGGTAAACTTGGCTTCTCTGGCTTCAACATTAATATCTTTACTTATCTCTGTTAAATATTTCGAGAGTTCAGATTCTTTCAATCCCACGGTAATTTGGCCATCTTGCTTCTGAAATTCCAGCCAGCTTTTGATTTTATCCAGATCAAGCGCCCATTTTTTATCCTGATATAGTAAAATGAATGGCGCAGAATCGAAAACTTGCCTCACGATACTTAAGGCTGGCTCAACATTAACCTGCGTGATTTCTGGCCTGTCAGCTTCTAAATTAATTTCAATGGATGATTGGTCTAATTTACTTAAATTACTTTTTACCTGACTAAATATTTTTTGATAATCAAAAGCTCGACCTGACTTTTCCGGTTCAATACTTAAATTATTGCCTTGGATAACTAATCTGGCGTTTGTCGCAGGGCTTTCATATTTACCCACCTCTGCTTTTAATCCTTCTTTTAATTTTGATTCATCTAATTGATAGCTGGCCAGTACCTGAACTCTTCTTATCCAGTCAATGACTTTTTCCGCTTCATTCTGCGCTTTCATTATCTGAAAAATATGTTTAATAGTCTGATTAACATCAAATGTAATAATATTTGATGATAATTCAGGGTTGGCTTCATCCTCGACTGAAGAGGGGATAATTACTTTTTGTTCCTGAAAAACAAAAACAAGTCCTTGATCAATAATTCCATTTACTTTATTTTGTAGCAGATTATGCGCTTCTTCCCTTGTTTTATTACCTAAATTAATTCCGCCGACTTTTATGCCAGGCGTTATTCTATTTTTATAAATCTCATTAAAAGTAAAAATAAAGGCAATCAAGCTCAATCCCAAAACAAAAACCACGGTGATTGTAATGATAAACCATCGTGGAATAACTGGTTTTATTTTTCCTTTGCGTAAATCGGTCATTTTTTATCCATTTTTTAATATTTCGTTCAGCATTGTCTTGGCTAGCTTTTCTCTTTCTTCCTGGTCAGTTTTTGTAGTGGAAATAACTAAGCGCACTATTGATCCTTCCTGCACATCATCAGGCAGGTTTTTTATTGGCCATAAAATTTTTTGTTTATCATCAGTTACCAAAACAGCTAATTTCCCTTCGAAGCGGTCAACGACTGCCTTAATGTAATATCTTCTTTTATCATCAATCATATTCCTAATTATTACCCCTCTTCCTCCTTAACCTTAATGACTTTGACGCGGCTTGTTTTACTTGCTTTTGGTAAAATAAGGGTTAAAATGCCGTTTTTTAAATTAGCCTGTACCTTATCCACCTTTATTTCCTGTGGCAAAATTATAGAGCGCGAGAAACCGCCCCAATAGCACTCGCGGTAAAAATAGTCTTCTTCAGCCACCTCATGCTCCTTCTCTCTTTTACCACGAATGGTGACCATATCATTATTAATGGAAATATCCAAATGCTCTGGTTTAACACCAGCGATGGTTGATTTAATAATGATATTATCTTTGTCTTGATAAACATCAACAGCCAACTGTCCAGAATAATCCTCTTCCAGCCAGTCAGTTTTTACAATTTTTGGCGTTGTCACCTGTTCTTCCTGATCATTAATTATTTTGGCAAAATATTCCTTGTCCTTATCTTTTTTCTCTTCCTTGATAGTTGTTTCTTGTTTATTTTTTTGCATAGATTTATATATTATGGGTAAGATAGGTACCAGTTCTCTTTTTTAGGACGGACAAGTGATCCTTAGTTATCTTGAGCTCTTTCCACTCTCTTATCTTTTTATAAGCTAATCTTCTGGCAAAAATCTTAATAAACCTGTCTTGTAAATTAGCCCCTGCTTTAATCACTCGCAAATTAAGCCAGATTTTAGTTTTCTTATTTAAAAATTGACCAATTAAAACCTTAAGGCTCCAGAAACTGGAAATCTTAGTTAAATCCCACCAAAATCTGTAATGTAGTATGGAGGAAACTAAGACTTTAAATAATTCCCAACGATTCCGCCAACTGTAAAAACTCCAGACAGCTTTAAAATGCTCTTTTTGCAATTCGTAGGCACTCATGTTTTTTGGATCAAAGACAGCGTAAAGCCCGTTATATTTACGCCAGTCATAATCAAATATCCGATTATTCTTCTTCATTTCATAAAAGTCATCTGAGCCAGGAAGGGGAGTTAAAATAGAAATTTGTATTAAGCTTAAGCCAGCTTCACGGCCGAACTGAGCAATGTAGCTAATTGATTCTTTGGTATCATGGTCAAAGCCAACGACAAACATCAAGTAAACCAAAATGCCTTTCTTATTTAATTTTTTAATACCTTCTTTTAGTTCCTCAGGTGCTAAACGATTATGTTTTTTATTCGCTTCGGCTAAGCTCTCTTTAATCAATGACTCACGGCCAATGTAAACCATCTCGCAGCCAGTGGCAGTCATTAAGTCAATCAATTTGTCATCTTTAAAGACATGTTCAGTCATCTGCGTACTCCAGGGAATCTTCCAGCCATTTTGTTTCATGATTTCTAAAAGTTGCCTAAAAGAGGGGGATAAATTGGCATCATCATCGCAGAAAAAAATTTTAGTCGGTGTTTTATGAAAAAGTTGTTTGTAATTATAGATTATTTTTTGCCAAATCTTTACCAGTGGATTGGCTGAATATAAAAAGCTAGGCGCTGAAAACTGCCTGTTTAGATAATCGAAAACTTTTGTTGCACTATAATATCTGACTTTATTGCCAAACATTTTCCAAACAGTACAAAATTTACAGTGATTGGGGCAGCCGCGACTTGTTTGTAGTTCTAAAACACCGTGCTTGGGCATATCTTGCATTAAAGACCAATCCGGAAAAGGAATTTCGTCCAAATTTTCCACTGGCTTACCAATAGGATTATGTACTGCCCTTTTATCTTTGAGATAGGAAAGCCCGGGAATGTTGTCAACTGATTCATTTTTTTGTAAGGCCTGGATTAACTGTGGCAAACTCTCCTCAGCTTCCCCTCGCAAGATAAAATCAAAATGCTCTTGCGCTTCTTCTGGCCTGAAGGTCGGGTCGATGCCGCCGGCGATTAATATTGGTGTTTTCTTATCGAACTTTTTGGCCAAGTGTTTTATTTCATCAGCAAATTGGTAGCCAATTTTGGCCGTACAGGTAATCAATGAAAATAAAATATAATCAGCATTTAAAAACTCGTCTTTCGTTTTTCGACTCAATCTTTGACAATAAAGTTTAACCTCATAACCTTTTTGAGAGAGAATTGTGCCTAAAATAGTTAAGCCCAACCTGTTTAAATCTGGTACAAAAAGACTAAACGAGCCGGGTGGTTCGTAGCCGTAAATTTTAATATTTTTAGTTACCATATGTAGGTAATTGATTGATTAATCTTGTCGTTATTATAGGATAAAAAATGAAATTTAGCAAACAGTTTATCCTTGACCAATTCAATTTTTTAAGTTAGAATCTTTATGTTATTATATTAATATGGCGCCATCGTCTAGCCTGGTCTAGGACCCCGTAACTTTTTCGCTTCGCTCAAAAGTACGGGGCAGGCACCACGCTTTTTCACCCCGGCCCGTAATACGGGCACCGCACCAAAAATTTAACTTTTTTTAATAAGTATAATTTAAAATACGGGCCGCCATCGTCTAGCCTGGTCTAGGACACCACGCTTTCAATGTGGTAACTCGGGTTCAAATCCCGATGGCGGTAAATTACTATATAAACCGCTTAATATCTCCAAAATTTTTGGTGCGGGGCAAGATGTGGTAACTCGGGTTCTCCGCCACATTAATTAATTCAAAATAGGGCGGATCCGCCTCTGGCGGAAAATCTTTACCCCGTATTTCGAGCGTAGCGAGATAGTACGGGGCCGATGGCGCTACCAAAAAATATTTACCAACTAAAAAACCCCACGGAATATTTCAGCCGTGGGGCGCGTTGTTATTTAACACTCGTCATCATTCTGACAAACTGCCGGCAAATATTTTTATAGTAGTCTGTTGCTTGACCGTTTGGCATCAGATTATACAAGCTCATCCATTTCTCTTTGGCTGTTCCGGATACACTAAATGCAAGCAGAATTTCGCCAAGCATCTGGAGACCGATAGGATAAATCTCTTCAGGCAGCGTGTCCAGCATTCTTTTCAAGTTGCCTTTAATCATCCTGTTCATAAGGTAGGTGTAACCAAGTTTATCAGCCACCATCTTGCCAATGTAGGTCTCGTACTTCAGCTTGACCCTCAAACAATTACTGAATCGCACAACATAACCTTCCTGGTTGGTGACCGAACGATCTTTCATTAGGGCAACCAAATCTTTCAGGGTTTTACCCGTCCAAAGCTCAGTCGCTGGCAGGCCAAGCTTAACAGCCAGTTCCTTTAAATAGTTATAATCATAGTCGTGCAGCTTCTTGATGTTGAAAGCGCCAATTACAGTGAAATTAGTTTTGCCAGCATACTCCAGATAAACCTTTGTTTGAGGGTGGATTATTTCAACCAATGTCGTAGTGTCATTAGGATAAATATTATCCCAGCCATTATGTTTTACATATCTGCCTAACATTTCACTTGCTAACACAGAGGTGGGACTATTAAAATCTCCTCTCGTGGTTATCATGAACTGATCATTATACTTAAAGATAATCCCTAGGTGACCATCTTGCTTGACAGTGGCCTCAAATGGCAGGTTAGGCAGGTCGCGCGTTTCTGGATGCTCTCCGTAGTTAAAGAACTTGGAAAAGGCCAGAGCTATTAAATTACCGCTGCGATCAAACACAATGCCACGGCACAAACGGAGAACTGATGTCCAACCTTCTTGGAAGCTAGCCAGTACATTATGTGCTGTCTGGCTATAATTCAAACCAACGAGCGGCAGAGTAGTATGGAAAAACGGCGTAACCAGCGAGTAAATTCCTGGCATTCCTTCTTTACGCTTATATTCAAACAGCTTAGAAATAGCCTCTTCATTTTCCCTTGCCCATTTGTAATAATCTTTTTTGCTTATCACTCCGGCTCTGGTCATTAATCGGATAAATTCACTTAGTCGACCAACATATTCTTTGACTTTCATCAATCCCTCCTATTTACCTCCCTCTTGTTGAGGGGATTTTATTGTTGTTTGTGAAAAGATCTAAAAGATTATATCTTATACCAAATTTTTTATCTTGTCAAGGGCTATCACAAAAACACTTGATTTTTATAGATAGCGTTGTATAATTATAAGCAGCAATGCCTATGAAAAAAACATATTTAGCCATTATAATTAGCTTTTTCTCAGTATTTTTTTTCATTTTACCTCACCAGGCCAAAGCAGACTGCACAGAATCTCAGGTTTCCCTTAATATAATTACACGCGATGCAGACGGAGTGCTCTTGCCAAATATAAATTTTGCCGTCTTTCATCAAAATATTAATGTTGATGGCAACCCTTATCTCGGCAATTCTTTAACCTCAGGGAAAACAGATGCAGGCGGACAGAATGTGATTTGTCTCAAAAAAACAGACAGTCCGTATGCCGTTAAATTATATGAATATAACGCCAATTATGGCTATTATATGTATTGGTTTAGTAGTTTAGCCACTGAAGGTTCTGGCTACAAGCTTGAGGCGCGCCTGAGTTATATGAGGGTTATTGTGCGTGATGCCGAGAGCCAGTTACTTAAGGATATAATCTTTGACGTCTATGTACAGGAATATGACGTTGATGGGAAGCCAATAATAGGCGAAAATAAACTTAATCAAAGCAAGCTTGTCTATAGTAAATATTACACCGGCGAAACTGGCATGGCGCGGGCATATCTTTCAGAGGGAACTTATGTTCTGAGAATCCATGGGGCAGGCAGTACTTACTATTATCTTTGGGATCAGCATGTGTATAATGAAGCGGTAAAGCCGCTTGAATACAAACTTAGTACACTTAAGGTTATTTTGCAGAATGCAACAGGAGTGCTTCTCACAAACCGCACTTTTTCAATTTATAAGCAAAGTTATGATGTTCTCAACAGACCAATCTTGGGTGATGTCGTGGTTGCCAATTTAAATGTCGGCGAAGAGGGCGAAAAAGATACCTACCTTCCGGCTGGCACATATGCACTCAAAATTTCTGGTTCACAGTCAGGAGTATTTTATAATTATTTTAAAGTGGCTATAAAAAATGAGAGATTGACTAATGTTATTTATCGCTTAAGTGGCATCAGGGTAATTACCCATGATAATAAAGGTACTTTATTGACAAATAAAAAATTTAGTATCTGCCTTCAGGGTACTGATGCAGCCGGCAGGCCAACTGTCAAAAAAACTGTTCTTACTTCTTCAACTGATATATTAGGTTTCAAGGATTTATATCTAACGCCTGAAAGATATGCATTAATAATTGACGGCAGCACATTCTTTAATCTTGATGTTTTTGTAAATCAAATAACAATAATTGATTGGCCAAAAGCTTTTTCGCTGCGCCCGGCGGGAGAAATAGTCATGTCCAGTCCGATCTCTAATAATACCTTAACTATCAAGATATTACCTTCAGTGACTGTTGGTAATCTGCTTAATTTTAAAAAAGTTGTCAGCCAGCCATACAAAACACAGGCGCAAAGTATCAGCAGTCCTTATACAATAATATTTTTTTACAATACCCAGAGAGTGCAACAGGGGGGTATCAATCCGAATAAGTTGCGTATTGCCTACTATAATGAACAAAGCAAAAAATGGAGCTATGTCGGTCGTAATTATGTCAGCAAACAGCAATCTATTGTTGTCACAAAGGATAAGGGAATATTCATCTTGGTAGAAACAAAGTAATGCTAGCAAATGTCAGATCATCTAACTGTTCGGGTTTTTTTAAATAATTTTAATTTAAACGAGACTAATTTGGCACAATAAGCAATTGGGCCTCTTTTTTATATACACTTGACAAGTAACTTTTCGTGTGCTAAACTAATATATCAAAAAATTAAGTGATCGTTCTTTTAAAAAATTAATTATTTATCTCGAATTTACAGAAAAAACAGCATCTAGATTAACTATTCAATCAAAAAGGAGAAAGATATGAAAGGATCATGAAAATGACTAATTAAGAATGGTAAGTTTTGGTAAAAGGAAAAAAGTTAAGAACCTATAAAAAGGAGAGACTGATGGAAAAGAACGAAAAGGACATGTTTGCCATGGCTATGCAGCAGTTACGAATTGTGGCTGAAAAAATCGATCTTGATCCCAACATTTATGGTATTTTAAGCCACCCGGAAAGAGAGTTGACAGTCGCTGTGCCAGTTAAAATGGACGACGGAACAGTCATAGTTTTTACCGGCTACCGGGTGCAGCATTGCAGCGCCAGGGGTCCGTGCAAAGGAGGATTAAGATATAGCCATAACGTGAATTTGAGTGAGGTCAAGGCCTTGGCTGCCTGGATGACCTGGAAATGCGCCTTGGTTAATATACCTTATGGTGGTGCCAAGGGCGGCGTAATCTGCGATCCATTTCAGTTATCTAAAGGAGAGCTCGAGCGCTTGACCCGACGCTATACTGTGATGATATTGCCTATAATTGGAGAAAGGAAGGACATACCAGCTCCTGATATGAATACCGATGCACAGATTATGGATTGGATGATGGATACGGCAAGTATGTACGAAGGACGGACTATTCTTGGTATAGTTACAGGGAAGTCAGTCGGTTTAGGCGGTTCTTTGGGAAGAAGAGAGGCGACTGGAAGAGGAGTGATGATTTCGACCTTGAATCTTCTCAAGAAATTGCGAATTGATCCGCACCAAACCTCAGCCGCAGTGCAAGGTTTCGGCAATGTCGGTTCAGTGGCCGCCCAACTTTTAAATGAGGTCGGGCTAAAGGTGGTTGCCGTAAGCGACATATCTGGCGCTTACTACAACCCAAATGGTCTTAACATTAAGGAGATGCTGGCTTACGTCCAGACCTCCAAGAACCATCTTTTAGCAGATTACAAAGAAGATGGAATACAAATAATTTCTAAGGATGATTTACTCTTACTGGATGTAGACGTCTTGGTACCGGCGGCGCTAGAAAACCAAATCACCGGAGAAAACGCTGGATTGATTAGAGCAAAATTCATCATTGAAGGCGCTAATGGTCCCACCTCCCCGGAAGCTGACGAAATTCTAGAAAAGAGAGGAATAATTGCTGTTCCCGATATCTTGGCTAATGCGGGTGGAGTAATCGTCTCCTACTTTGAGTGGGTTCAGGACCTTTCGCCCTATTTCTGGGATCTGGATGAAATCAATGAAAAGCTTGCCAAGATATTAATCAAAAGTTTTGACAAAGTTTGGGAACTTTCTCAAAAGGAAGGGGTCGGAATGCGAACCGCGGCTTACATGATCGCGGTTCAAAGAGTAGCAGGTGCCATCAGACATAGAGGCATCTTCCCATAAATATTTCATGAGTAGTGGGGTGATTTTCTTAATAGAGAATCACCCCGTTTTTTTTATTTATAATATTTAATGGCTGTGCTAATATTAAACTATGATAATATTAGGCATTGAAACATCCTGCGACGAAACAGCTATTAGTCTGCTTGATTTCCAAAAGGGTAATCTCGCCAAACTTTTAGCCAATGTCGTTTCCTCGCAAATAAAAATTCATAAAAAATATGGCGGCGTGGTGCCAGAAGTGGCAGCCAGGCAGCATTTGGTTAACATTTTGCCGACCATTAGTTTTGCTTTAAACAAGGCCAGAATCAAATCAAAAGAAATAGACATCATCGCCACAGCCTCTGGCCCCGGTTTAATTACCTCTCTCATGGTCGGCGTCGAAACAGCCAAAGTCTTAGCTTACGCCTGGCAAATACCAGTGATTGGCTTAAACCACATTGAAGGCCATATTTATGCCAACATTTTGGCTAACGGCAAGCTGGCTAAAATAGAATTCCCCGCGCTTTGCCTAGTGGTTTCCGGCGGACATACCGAACTTATCTATATGCAAAATCACGGCGACTACCGATTAGTCGGCCGGACACGTGACGACGCAGCTGGCGAGGCTTTTGATAAAGTAGCTAAGCTTTTAAAAGTTGGCTACCCAGGTGGTCCGATGATTGAAAAGCTGGCAAAGAAAGGTGATTCTAAGGCTTTTGACTTTCCACGGCCTATGCTTAATTATAAGAATTATGACTTTAGTTTTTCCGGCTTAAAGACGAGCGTGCTTTACTTGGTCAAAAAGGAATTCCAGTATAAAAAAATCCCGCTTACTAATTTATTAGCCTCTTTCCAGCAAGCGGTCGTGGACGTCCTAACCGAAAAAACAGTCCGCGCAGCCAAAGAATTTAAGGTAAAAACAGTGATGCTGGCCGGCGGCGTCGCGGCTAATCAAAGGCTGCGCCAAACTCTGGAAGCTAAAATAAAAAAACTAGGCCGCATCAAATTTTTAAAGCCTAATATTCAATTTTGCACTGATAATGCGGTTATGATTGCTTTGGCTGGCTATTTTCACGCCTTGAATAAAAATTTTACGCCTTGGCAGAAATTAAAAGCGGATCCAAATTGGGAGTTGGTGTAAAAAATCATAAAAAAATGCGCCCTCGCCAAGAGGCGCTTTTTTTAATTTTTCAGTTTTACTATTATTTTAAATCAATCACAAACTCCACACCCTTATTATTTTGAGGGATTCTAGCACTTATTTTCCAGCCATGTGCTTCAATGATTTCTTTGACAATGGATAAGCCTAAGCCCAGTCCGCCAGTAGCACGGCTCCTGGATTTTTCCAATCGGAAAAAGCGTTCAAAAATATCCCGCAGATGTTGGGCCGGGATGCCGACGCCATCATCAGCAAAAATAATTTGCTCTTGATTGGCGGTGATAGTTATATTTTTGGCTTGCGAGTAGCGAATAGCATTATCAAAAAGATTAGTAAAAACCCTTTCCAAAAGCTTTGGGTCAGCCGTCAAAGAGTAATCAGCCGCTAGGTTTAAATTTACAGCGATTTTTTTGTCCTCAAGAATCTTTTTATGCTGAGTTTTAATTTTATCTAATATTTCCTTGAGTTTGATGTTCTGCCGCTCTGGTTTAATAACTTGGGATCGCAGATGGGCATAGTCTTGCAGTCCCTCAGTCATCTCTGACAGTCTATCAACCTCTGCCCTCAGGAGTTTAATGCGCTCCTTATCCAAGGTCAAAACTCCATCGTCAATGCCTTCTAATTGAGCAGTTAAGCTGGCTAAAGGAGTTCTTAATTCATGAGAAGTATCAGAAATCAGGTTTTTTCTTAACTCCTCCACTCGCTGCAGTTCAGCCGCTAAGCTATTAAATTCTCTGATCAATGTGTTAAACTCTTCGGATTCATCCTCCTCTAACCGCAAGTGGTAGTGGCTTTCCCGTAATTTTTTCATCCCAGCTCCCAATTTCTTCAAAGGCCTAGACACAATGCGCGATGTAAACCAGCCAATACCAATGGCTCCCAGCAATGCGGCCAAACCGACGAGCAATAGCGCTGACTCAAATCTAAATCTGAAATGCTCGCTGGGGGTCAATTGTGTACCCGGCCCTGGCTGCTGAAAGGGAAAAAATTGAAAGGGCAAAGGATTTTCAAAAGGTGCTCTTTCCGGCGGCTCCACCCCTCTTTGGATAAAAATGTGATAGACGTCATTAAAGGCAGTTTCGCCCCGCTTAATCACCAGAAAGTTTAACAGCACAAATAAAATCACTACCAATATGGTGATTACTAGCGCGACTTTAACGCTGACTTTATTAAACAATTTATTTAGTTTCATGGTTGTATTTATAACCAGTGCCGATCACTGTTTTTATATATTTAGGATTTTGTGGGTCATCTTCAATTAATTTTCTAATGGCTTTGATATGAGCGTCAATAGTGCGCTCCATAGCCAGCTTAAGCCTTTTTTCCTCGCCTGATGATAATAACAATTCTTCGCGCGTAAAAACCTTGCCAGGCTGGCGCATCAGTGTTTGTAAAATCTTAAACTGCGTGGTCGTTAAAAGTATAGTCTGACCGGCTTTTCTGACAATCATTTTATCCTTATCAATCGCTAAATCACCTGTTTTGGTAGGCGATGTTTCGGCGCGGCGCAACATGGATTTGACTCTAGCGACCAGTACTTTGGGCGAAAATGGTTTTTTAATATAGTCGTCAGCGCCAAGGGACAATCCCTTAAGTTCGTCAATTTCTTCAGTGCGAGCCGTGACCATAATGATAGGCGCTTTGGATTTCTTTCTAATGGCTTGGCAAACGGCCAAACCGTCTTTGTTAGGTAAATTAAGGTCAAGTATAACAAGGTCTATGGAGTCGTTAAATTTTAGAATAGCCACTTCCCCGCTGCCGGCTTCCACTACGTTAAAACCAGCGAGTTGCAGATATTTTTTAATAACCTCGCGGATGGGTGCTTCGTCTTCCACTATTAATACTTTCATATCATTCAATCAAATAGTATATTATCTAAATAAGCTTTCGTCAAGTACTTTACTGTTACTGTGCTGATGTAGTATTGACATTTTGCTCCGCCGTATTAATCCGGATGCTTTGGGCAGTGACGCTGCCGTCTGAATTGGCTGTGCCGTTCGTTGACACTTCAGTGCCGACAGCCAAATCACTTGACGAACCAGTGGTGGTTTTGCTGATGGTGGTCGAAGAAGAATAATAAACCGTCTTGGTGCTGCCATCCTGCTGTTTCACGGTAACGCTCTGACTGTCCATACTGACAATCTCGCCGTTAACCATCCCACCGCCACCAAACCGCTGGCCGTTAGCGTCGCCGGGGAAAGTAAAATTACCGCCATTTACATCAGTAACCCGATTTCCTCCAAAACCATTTCCGGACATTCCTAAACTTTGCATTTTTGTAATTAAATCTTGCCCGGAAAGCCCTGACAGTGAATCCTTGCTTTTTTGGTAAGACATGCCTCCAAAAAAACCACCGACAGCAACTACGATAACTATAACGAGTGTGATAAGATATCTTTTTTTCATAGATTTTATTATTAATTATTATATTAAAGTATTTGCTATAGTCAAAGTTGGCGTTGGCGGTTTCGTCTGACGTATCGTCTGACGGTGTCGTTTTACGGTTTCAAATAAATTATAACCTTACCTTGTGACGCCAACGATACGGGCAGCGCCACCGCTACCGATACCCGTATTACTAATTTTTGGTCTTTTAGTGCAGAATTGGTTAATAAATTCTAATAAGATGTTAAATTTAATAGATAATTATTCATATTTTAGTGCATCAATTGGTCTAAGGCGAGCCGCCCGGCGAGCCGGATAGAAGCCGAAAATTATGCCAACCAGTGCAGCCACGCCGAATGCTAATACAACAGATGACCATGTCACTATGGATGTTACCACGCCGGTTTTTGTTAAAATCGTAGCCACTCCCCAGCCAAGCAATACGCCAATAACCCCACCGATTAAGGTCATCATTGTTGCTTCAACTAAAAATTGCTGGCTGATATCACGACTCTTGGCGCCAATGGCTTTGCGCAACCCGATTTCTTTTGTCCGTTCCGTCACAGTTGTCAGCATCATATTCATAATGCCAATGCCGCCGACAAGCAAAGAAATACCGGCAATAGCACCGAGTAGCAGAGTAAGTGTATTGGTCGTGCTGGTGAGACTGGAAACAATATCAGCCTGATTCTGGACCCTGAAGTCAGCTGACGAAGCGTCGGAGATATTATGGCGCTCAAGTAATATATTGGTTGCCTCCTGCTGTGCCGCGCTAATGCTTTCTTCATTAATGGCCTGTATATCAATACCGCTGATAGATGTCCTGCCAGCCAGATACCGCTGTGCGGCGTTAACAGGCACATAAATAGTGTCATCGGGGTTGTTGAAACCTGAACCGCCTTTTGCCTTGGTCAAACCAATAACCTTAAACTGAATTTTATTGATTTTAATGGTCTGGCCGATCGGATCAGTGCCTGATCCAAAAAGGTCATCACGTACTGTTGTTCCAATTACTGCCACTTTAGAGTATGACTGAACCTGCTGGTCGGTGATAAAAGAGCCGGAGTCAACAACGACATTCCTAATATCTGCATATGAAGGTTCGGTGCCCACCACCTGGGTATTGGTATTATTACCACTATAAGTGACTTGATACCGCCTGGTCAATTCTATAGCAATGGCTGCTGCATAGGTCATCTGATTTTTCAGTGCTTCGGCATCCTGCGCTGTAAGAGTGGTCGCGCTTCCCGCGCCACCGCTGACAGGTCCCGCATTCCTCGACGCTCCTGGCGATATAGTAATAAGATTTGAGCCCAATGAAGTAATATTGGACATTATTCTTTGAGTCGATCCCTGACCGACACCCACCAAAGCAATGACAGAGCTGATACCAATCACAATACCCAGCATAGTCAGGCCAGAGCGAACCTTGTTGCCAAACAGGTTTGAATAAGTTTCGGAAAATAAATCTTGTATTTTCATGACTGTTGTTTCCTTTCTGACGCCATAAAATGATGATTATCATTGGGTGCATCTTCTATAATTTTGCCGTCCATAATTTTGATAATGCGGCTGGCATGTTTAGCTACATACTGATCATGAGTAATTAGTATAATGGTGCGGCCGCTTCTATTTAAACGCCTGAATGTATCAAGCACCACCTGCCCTGTTTTTTGGTCAAGATTGCCAGTGGGCTCGTCAGCCAATAAAATAGTCGGGTTATTGACCAGCGCCCGCGCAATGGCGACACGCTGTATCTGGCCGCCGGAAAGCTGGTTTGAACGTTTTTGGTAGTGTGAAGTGTCTTCAATGCCGACGTTCTTTAGCGCTTGATAAACGATTGGCTGACGATCCTTGTGTGCTACATTGGCGTACACTAATGGTAGTTCAACATTATGTATGACTGTGGCACGCGGCAGTAAATTAAAGGACTGAAATACAAACCCGATTTGCTTGCTGCGGATTTCAGCGAGCTCATTATCGGAAAGTTTAGAAACATCCTGGCTGTCAAGTTCATATTTTCCAGTGGTTGGCGAATCTAGCACACCGAGAATATGCATCAATGTTGATTTGCCCGAGCCGGATGGACCCGTAATGGCCACAAATTCTCCCGGAAAAATTTTAAAATTAACATCTCTCAAAACCGTAGTCTTTATGTCTCCGGTAACAAATGTTTTGGAAATATCTTTACAAAAAATAATTGGTTTCATAAAGCAAGATTAATGGTCTGCTGACTTAAAATCCGCCTGGCCCGCCGATAATTTCAGCGCCGCCGCCAAATCCTCCTCCTGTATTTCTTGATGAGTTAGTATTAGTACTAGTGGATGTCTGGCCCGCCGTTATAGTTTGAGTCACGACTGATGTGCCTTCAGTCAGGCCAGAGGTAATTTCTGTTTGAGTATCATTAGATGCTCCAATCTCAACAGTCTGCTGAACTGGTGAACCATTCTGTAGTATTTGTACATAATGATTAGTGCCACTGGTTTTCACCGCGCTGGACGGGACAATTAGTGCATCTTGTTTCACGGCAGTGGTAATAGTAGCATTGACGCTCATTTCAGGCTTGACTTTACTGTCTAAAGAATCAAAACCAATAGTGGCAGAATAAGACACCACACCCTGACTGACAGTTCCGGTAGTATCTACTTTTTCCACTTTACCAGTCAGTGTCAAATCGCTGATGGCGTCAAATGTCATACTCGCTTTCTGATCGACCTTAAGTGAAGCAATATCAACTTCATTAATCTGAATAGTGGCTTTTAAGCTGGTCAGGTCCTGGATAACAATAGCGGTGCTTCCACTGCTGGATGACGAATTTGATCCGCTGGCATTGCCTGAACTGCTACTGCCCAGCGTATCGCCGTCGGCCACATTAATGGTAGTCACTGTGCCGGCAATAGGAGCGGTCACTGTCCGCTGTCCTGCTGTTTCTTTTTGATTATTATAATCCAATTCAGCTGACTGAGCGTCATTCTTTGCCGCCTGAACATTGATTTCAGCGGCGTCTACTTTGGCTTTGGCAGCTGTAATATTGGTACTGGTGCCGGCTTTAGCCTTCGCTAGATCTGATTTAGAGGATATCACATCACTTTCTTTAGCAGAAATTGTCGTTTTATCAACTACTATTTTTTGTTTCATAACATTTATTTCGACCACTGAATGAGTCCCGGCATTTTCTGTATTTTCATCCTCGTACTTTTCCAGCATGTTCTCATCCTGTTCAAGCTGATATTTCGCTTGCAACAGGTTCTGATTGGCTTGGTCATAAACCAACTGGGCTTGAGTAACAGCACTTTTTTTTAGGTCATTGTAATCCTGCTTGGCCGTGGTCAAATCAGAATTGGCCTGAGTCAGCTTCTGCCTGGCCTGCAATAAAGTGGTGTAGGCTTTGCTGACTGTCACATCTAAATCAGCATTAGTGATAGTAAACAATGTCTGACCCTTTTTCACCTGATCGCCGACGCTTACCTTCAAGTTAGCCACTGTCCCAGAAATACTCGGACTGACATTGGCGCTTAATGATACAACAATGTTGCCGCTGCCAGACACGGTTGATATGAGCGTGCCCTTTGTCGCCTGACTAGTCTGATAGGTCACAGCCGCTGTTTTTTTGTGGAGTTTAAGGTACGCAAATAGCCCGGCCGCTACTAAAATAATGATAACCACGATGATGACTATTTTCTTTCTTTTCATAGGATTTTATTAAAAATAAAGGGATAAATTACATGCTCATTTCTTTTATCCTGCACCTTCCCTGAATACTCATTAGCTTGCTGTGGGAATGAAGAGGTATCGAGTAAATCCTTCCGGCGGAGTCTAAAACCCCGCTGGAAGGTGCAGGATTTATTCACAGCATTAGTATAACAACTACATATGAATTTGGTGTGAATTTATTATAACGAAATTTATATTTTGAAACGCCAGATTCTTTAAGCTTTATATGACTCGCGGAATGAATCTATAATTTTTCTAGGCCTAATCAAAAAGGGTTGGTTCCGCAGAGTTACCGAGATTTATTCATAGAGAATTCATACCGCTATGCCATAATTAAAAGTGCCCGAGCCACGAGTGGGTTGCCATATAAGTATTAACCCCCTTTTCAATCCACTCTTGGCCGGATACTCTTATCCAATTCTAATATATTCTTTAAAGCAGCTACCACTTAGAAGAAATGGTTAATAAAAAGCGCCTCTTTGACGGGGCGCTTTACTTTTTCCAATTATTTCCCTTCTCTATGTTTTCTTTGTGCCTTGCGATAATTGTAAATTGAAATCAAAATAAGAGCGAGTAGAGCTATTGCTATAAGTAATAAATCTGTATTTGACATCTTACCTCCTCTTATAAGTGTTTAGTTTAATTTTCTACCAGAACTCTAATTTCCCATCACTAAGACTCTTTAGAATTCTTCTTCCTTCATCATCTAGCTTTTTCAGTTCGGTACAGCCACATTCTGGACAAAGCCCATCTCTTTTGTCGCTGAATGATATAAGACAGTTCGGGCAGTAATAAAAATTTACATCTTTTTTGTTACAGGCTTCTTCTGCCTCTGCCTGCTGGTGTCTTTGCTTCTTTATACGATATGTACTAAGGATTAGTAACGCTATAAATATGAGGCTTAAAGCAGCTAAAAGTATTTTTGGAATCATCTCTTCTCCTTTTTTAAAAAGATCTATTTATCCCGCACCTTCCCCGAATAGCCCACAGCTTGCTGTGGGATGAAGGGGTGTAGAACAAATCCTTCAGGTGGGGCTTAAAACCCCGCTGGAAGGTGCGGGATTTATTTTTTAAGTCAAAGATGTTAAGATGATGTTAGTTATTTCATATTAAGATAACGGCTATCACATGTCAAGAACAGAACTAGAAAAAACCTATAACCCATCTCTTGTCGAATCCAAGATTTACCAAGCCTGGGAAAAGTCTGGCTATTTTAATCCTGACAAACTGCCAGGCAGGCGAACCAAGCCATTTAGCATTTCCATGCCACCGCCGAATGTAACTGGCGAACTGCATCTCGGTCACGCCACTGGTATCACGTTGGAAGATATGATGATTCGCTGGCGAAGAATGCAAGGCTATAAAACGCTTTGGCTGCCCGGGACAGATCACGCAGCTATTTCCACCCAATTTATGGTGGAAAAACTTTTAGCCAGCCAGGGTATAGACAGGAAAACCATTGGCCGCGAACAGTTTTTAAAGCATGTCTGGCATTGGAAAAAAAAGTATGGCACGCGCATTACCCAGCAAATCAGGCAGATCGGTGCTTCCTGCGACTGGTCCAGAGAACATTTTACCATGGATAAAGATTTAACCCTGGCTGTCCAGACGGCTTTTATTAAAATGTACAAAGATAAGCTAATTTATCGCGGCAAAAGAATTATTAACTGGTGCGCACGCTGTGGCTCGGCTATTTCTGACCTAGAGGTTAAATACAAAACTGAAAAGGGCAAACTTTGGTATATTCGCTATCCACTTTTTGGCACAACCAAATTTTTAACTGTTGCCACCACCCGACCAGAAACCATGCTCGGCGATACAGCTGTCGCGGTCAATCCCAAAGACAAAAAATACCAGAAATTAATTGGTAAAACCTTGCTCCTTCCCATTATGGAAAGAGAGATTCCGATTATTGCTGACCACCGTGTAGATATGAACTTTGGCACTGGCGCCGTAAAAGTTACGCCAGCACATGACGCGACTGACTATGAAATTGGCTTGCACCATCACTTAGCTTTGATTTCTGTCATTGGTTTTGACAATAAAATGACCAAGGAGGCAGGTGAATTTTTCGGCATGAGTGTTTTAGCCGCCAGACAAAACATTGTGCAAAAATTACAGGAAGAGCATCTTTTGGAAAAAATTGGGGATTATACCCACAATGTTGGCTATTGTGAAAGATGCGGTTGTATTATTGAACCTTTAATTTCCGAACAATGGTTTGTTAAAATCAAACCTCTGGCTGAACAAGCTATTGGAGCAGTAAAAAGCGGAAAAATAAAAATCATTCCACCTCGCTTTACTAAGGTTTATTTTCACTGGATGAATAACATTAGGGACTGGTGTATTTCCCGCCAGCTCTGGTGGGGCCACCAAATTCCTGTTTGGTATTGTCAGAAGTGTAAAGAACCAGTAGTTTCTATCCAAAAACCAAAGGCTTGTGCTCAATGCAAAAGTAAAGGATTCAAGCAAGATCCTGATACATTGGATACTTGGTTTTCCTCTGGCTTATGGACTTTTTCCACTTTAGGCTGGCCGAAAAAAACAAAGGATTTAAAAACTTTCCATCCCACCTCTGTCATGGAAACAGCCTGGGACATCCTCTTTTTCTGGGTGGCGCGAATGATTATGATGAGTTTGTATTTTATGAAAGGGGTGCCTTTCAAAACAATCTACCTCCACGGTTTGATTCTGGATAAATACGGCAAAAAAATGTCCAAATCCAAAGGCACGGGCGTTGACCCGATTCCGATGGCACAGAAATATGGTACTGATGCAATTAGATTATCGCTTGTTTTAGGCACAGCGGCTGGCCAGGATTTCAGGCTTTATGAGGAAAAAATCGCTGGTTATCGGAATTTTGTTAATAAAATCTGGAATGTAAGCCGTTTTATTCTAGCTCAACCAAAACCTAAAGGTGAATTGGTCATTAAGACGCTTTCTGATCAATGGATATTAAGCCGCTTGCATAAATTAGTAGAGCAGGTGACTAAAAACCTGGAAAGCTTTCGGTTTTCCGAGGCTGGTACTGCCATCTATGAATTTACCTGGCATGAGTTTGCTGATTGGTATTTGGAAATTGCCAAGACAGAAAAAAATACCTGCATTTTATACTACGTTTTAGAAAATATTTTAAAACTAGCACATCCATTCATTCCCTTTGTTACGGAAGAAATCTGGTCAAGGCTTAAAAGCAAAAAACATCTACTGATGATTGAAGCCTGGCCAGCTTCAGAAAAAAAATTAATTAACCAATCAGCAGAAAAAGAATTTGAACTGTTAAAAAACTTTATTATTAATATCAGGAATTTCCGCGCTGAACACAAAATTCCTGTTGAAAGAAAAATGGTGGTTTCTTATTGGGGGAAATCCTCCCAGCTTGTTGACGGCCATAGTGAAATAGTTAAACGTCTAGCCAACTTAGCTAAGCTGGAGAATAAAAGGGAGAGTAAAATTTCCGGTACTTTAACTGGCGTTGATTATTTTGCCCAGTTTGAGCGCGACGAGAAATTAATTAAAAAAGAGCGTGAAAAAATTTCTCACTTAATATTGTATTACGAGCAAAAATTATCCAATAAACACTTCTTAGAAAAAGCGCCAAAAGAAATTATCGAGCAAACCAAGCAAAAGCTGGAAGAGCAAAGGGAAAGATTGCAAAAACTAATCTAGATTCATTAAATAACCAAAAAACAGGCTTATATTGGCCTGTTTTAAAATTTCCCTTGACAAATAGTGGGAAATAGTATAATATGGGAAAACTGTGTGTTTTATGGTTTGTTCTTTATATAAAAGGAGGTTGCTATGTTTACCAGAGTGGTAGCGCGTAAATACATTGATGCCACGCACAAGAGATTGGATGAGCTCATAAAAGAACGTTTAGAAAAATCAGTAAAAATAAAAAAACGGAGTAAATTAACTTGGCATAGGCGTGCTACTGAACCTCGTTCCTCATAATTTCTGGAACGGGGTTTTCTTTTTCCTCAAATCTCTGCAAATAATCAACAATACCAATGTGCTTTATGGAATTTTTATACAATTGCTTGTTTCTTCTTATATCTTCCCCGTGCTGTTTAAAATATTCATTAGCCCCCTTAGAATTAATCTCGATTTCTGCCATCTGATTATAATTTTTTGTTAAAAGATATTTTATGCATTTCTCTAGCTGTTTTTTAATCTCCTCAATTAACTCCTCTCGAATATCTTCATCTAAAGCATAACTTCTTTTTTGCTTAAAGCCCTCTATCACTCTTAGTAATCTACTCCCCGTAACATTTATTACCACTCTCGGTAAAGACATTTTACCTTTTACTGGGTTATCTCTTTCTTCATCAATAAAATATTTAATTTGATCTAAAGAATTGTTCTCTAACTTATCCAGTGTTGAATTTAACTTACTGTCTAAAACCTGTCCTTCATCAGTGGTAGTTACATCAACGCCTAAATAAAAAAATTCTCCCTCTTTCTTACCAGGGAATCGTACAACAAAATCAATATGATTAACTACATCATCAAATTCAGAAGCTGGATAAACATTCACCTCTTTCCCCAGAGCATTGTTACCGTGAATAACTTCCATTATTATATATTCCAAAGCTATGGCTGATTCATTTCTTTCTTTTCTGTATTGAGGCTTACTCTTTATTGTAGCTAATGTCTTTTTATCATTCTTGATAGTATCTAGGCTAAAATCTGAAGAGGGATCGCTGCTTTCAACAAAATTATCCAGATTTGGCTTATTTTCATTCCATTCTTTTGCAATTTTATTAATTTTTTCATCTTCAGTATAATAATTACCACTAAAAATGCCTGAGTGGTCGAATTCTCCAAATAATTTTTCCTCCTCCCTTCTCACATCTCTTAACATAAATTTCTTTATTTTACTCCGTCACGGCAAACACCTCTTCAATGGTGGTAATGCCGTCCAGCGCCTTAATTATACCGTCTTGTACCATGGTAACCATACCGTGCCTGACAGCTATTTCCTGCATTTGATATTCAGAAACTAAACCGGTGAGAATCAGTTTTTCAATTTCTTCGTTCATAATCAAAATTTCATAAATGCCGATTCTTCCCTGATAACCAATGCCACTGCATTCCTTGCAACCAGCTCCCTGATAAAATTTTAAATTGTTTATTTCGTATTTAAATCCAAAATCTTTTGGTAACTTTTGTAAGTCTTCTTTGACTCTTTTTAAAAAATCATCTGAAAGTTTTACTTCTTTTTTACAATTTGGGCAAACTCGTCTGACTAAGCGCTGGCCAATGATAGTGTTTAGAGAAGGCGCTAAAAGATAAGGCTTGACTTGCATAGACAGCAAACGCGGGATCGCGCCGGCCGCGCTATTTGTATGCATGGTTGAAAGCATTAAGTGACCGGTTAACGCTGCCTGAATGGCGATATCAGCTGTTTCAGGGTCTCTGATTTCACCGACCATTACAATGTCTGGGTCCTGCCTTAATACTGATTTGAGACCATCGGCAAAACCAAAATGACGCGATTCATCAACCTGGCTTTGGTTTATGCCTGCAATTCTATACTCGACAGGATTTTCTAAAGTGATAATTTTATTTTCCTGTTTATTTAATGTTTTCAAAAAAGCATACAAAGTTGTGGTTTTGCCCGATCCTGTTGGTCCAGTGGTTAAAATCATGCCGTTGGGCCTATCTATTTCGTGTTGTATTTGCTTTAAGGCCTCGCCTCCTATACCTAAGTCACCTAACTCCAAGCCAACAGCGGAAGACATCAAAAGCCTCATCACAACACTCTCCCCATAAGCAGTTGGTATGCACGAGACCCTGACATCAATGAATTCCTTCGTTAAATAAATTGTAAAGCGGCCGTCCTGAGGCACTTTGGTGATATTTATCTTTAGACCAGATAATAACTTAACGCGGTTAATAATCTTTGGCCAAATTTCCTTGGGTAATGAAGCCACGTCATGAAGTACACCGTCAATTCTATATCTCACTTTCACGTCCTTTTCTTCAGCCTCAATATGAATATCTGATGCCCTTGACTGGATTGCGCCAGCTACGATCATAGACAAAATTTCTGTCACTGATACTCTCTTTATCTGTTCATTAAGATCCCTAAAACTTTTGAGAGTGCTCTTGAATTTCTCTAAATCTTCTTGGCTTATTTCTATGCCGGAAACAACTTTCCTAATACGTGGCAGATTATCATACATCTTGAGCCCAGTTTGAAAACTGTGCTCTGATATTAAATATACCTCACTATTTACACCTTCATTTTTTTCTAAAGAGGACAGGATATCTATAATACCTTGATTTTCCGGATCGACCACGCCAAGACGTAGTTGATCGCTTGTTTTTAAAAAACAAATAGCTTTTATTCCCTGGGCTTTTTCTTTTGGGATTAAAGATAAGGCTTCCGGAGTAATAGGGAAACCAGTTAAATCAATATAGCCCAAGCCTAGAGACTCAGCCTTTTCTCGCGTCGCTCTTTCTCTTTCCTTGATGCTAATTTCCTGCATTTTCTCCTGAAATTTCTGTTCGTCTTCCTCTGTAGCAATCCGCACTTTCTTTTTTGCGCCTTTTGACTCGTCGATAAGAGCTTGAATGTTTTTATCTTGCGTCATCTAACTTTAGTTTTTAGATGTAAAAAATAGTTTTGTTTGATTATATTATATCACATTTTTTCTTTATTGTAAATAAAAAATGCTCATTCTCTGAGCGTTTAATAATATAGACTTTTATAATGACTATTGTTTGCCGTAATACTCTTTTATTTTCTCCAAAATAGTATTCTCCGCCTCCACAATATTTTTGCCAACTATTTCAAATCTAGTAAAATTTCTGGAACCCTTGGGTTTAAAATCACTAAATAACCTAAGTCCATCGATATTCTTAATTGTATTTACAATGGCATCTATTTTTTTCTCCTCTTTCTCGCAAAATAATAAAACTATCTCGGCATTAGGTGTGTTGATCATTAATTCATCAACCACGCCCTCTAAATTATTACAGGATGCACCGGAGAGATCAAAATCCTGTCTACCCAGTAAAGACCAAACAACACGGCCATCATAATCAGTTTTTAAGCGCGCGAGAGTCCGTCCCCATAATTTAAGGGTGGCTATTGATTTGGTGCGAAAAAGATTTTTAATAATCTCATCTCTTCTTGCCCCTTGTTCGATTAAATGGCTGGCGATAGCTAATGACTTGGGAGTAACTGTAGCGCTCTGGAAACTTTTTGTTTTTGAAATAATGCCCGTCAACAAACTTGTTGCTATGTATTCATCCATAATATTTTCTTGAAAATCTTTCACTAATTCAAAGACTATCTCTGAAGTTGAAGTAGCTACTAAATCAACTAGGTTAACCTGGCCGTAATATTCATTTGCTGGTTTGTGATCAATATTTACAATTGGCGTATGGTAAAAAAATTCGGCATTTTCATCATAGACATCGCCTAAAGATTCTAGGTCTGGAGAATCCAAAACAAAAATCAATTCGTGTTCATATTTAGAAGCTGATGTGGAAATATCTCTTTGATCAAAGAAACCGCTTTTTGGTGTTACATAAATATTTAATTTATCTTCTGTTATATCATAACTTAATTCTTTAACTTTGGTTTTAGAAAGATCAAGATGAATTATAAATTTTCTTAAAGCAGTCAGGTCTGACAATATCTCCTTGCTTTTGGGCAAAAATTGGTGATAAGGGGGTAACTCAAACTGATTGCAAACAACCTTGACATTTTTTTTCATTTTTTCCAAAGATAAAAACAACCCTAAGCCAGCCGCAATAGCATCTGTTGAAGGATTTTTTTGCAAGATAATTAAAATTTTATTATTCTTTTTGACCAATTCCTGAATTTGTTGATAAGGTGATAGTTCCATATGCTTAATTTATTTGAACCTGAATATATTAGTATAATTAATAGGTCAAAACCTGTCAACCTCTGCAACGCCTTTATGCTGTTTTGTGGCTAATATTAGCGAATTCCATATCTATAAAGCCTTAATATCAGTAAATCTTTGATTGTAAAAAGTATTACTAAATCAAATTTTTTGCTATATTTAAATTATGATTTTCCTTTCAAAAAGCCCTGCACAGACAAAAAAATTCGCCTTTAATTTTGCGAGGAGATTAGAAGGCGGGGAAGTTTTATGTTTAATCGGTGATTTAGGTGGTGGAAAAACCTGCTTCACTAAAGGATTGGCCCGCGGCTTAGGTATTAAAAAAATGATTGCCAGTCCCAGTTTTTTGCTTTTGAAAGTCCATAAAATAAAAGGGAGAGCAATAAAATATTTTTGTCATGTAGATGCCTATCGTATAAAAAGTTCTAAGGAAATGGTGGATTTGGGCTTAAAAGATTATCTTAATCAAAAAAATACTGTTGTTGTCATTGAATGGGCAGACAAAATAAAAAATATCTTAAAGCCCTATAAAAAATTTATTTTTGAATTTCTATTTATAAATAAAAATACCAGGAGAATTAAAAAATCCCATGTTTTATGAAAAGATGGGATTATGGTTTTATTCTTTATTAATATTAATTAAACAGGCACTACCTCTGGTTCATAGGTCTGTTTTTTTTCTTTTGTTATATTATCATCAACAATCATTTTTTCTCTATCTATAGAAATAACTTGCTCAGCTGAAATAATTAATTCTTTGGCTATAATTTCCTTTATGATTTTTTCGCACCTAGCGTGGTATCTTAATATTTTTTGAGTTTCTGAATCTATTTCTAAATCAGTAACTTTACCCAGTGCCTGACCCGACTGGGTAAAAACAGGTAAACCAATTATATCTTTCCTTCTTAAATTCATACTGTTTTTTCCTCCTGCTTAACTTTCGGCTTTCTAAATAAATAATATTGCTGGGCAATTGTCAGTAACGTTGTCAGTATCCAGTATATAGCCAGACCTGACGGGAATTGATAAGCTATATAACCTGTGACAAGAGGGAAAACATAAGTCATTTGTTTTGACATGGCTGAAGCCATACCTTCATCGCGACTGCCCTTGTCCTTTATTACTGGCTTTTTGGCCATTAACATTTTTGACTGCCAGAACTGAAAACCTGCCGCTAAAATGGCGAGGATAATGTTATGATTTACTGATAAATCAAGAATGCCCAAAAAGGATGGATTAACAGCTATTGTGCTGTAAATATTCCGTAGTGGAGCATATAAATGCTGTAATTGGTCGGCCAATAGTATATGAGTGGTCGGATCAGTCTTTGCTACGGCAATAAATGCCTTATACAAAGCAATTAAAATTGGCAATTGAATCAAGAGTGGTAAGCAAGAAGAAAGCGGATTAACCTTGTTTTCCTTATATAATTTTATCATTTGTCTGCCCAGTTCCTCTTTGTTGTCTTTATACTTTTTCTGCAATTCCTGCAATTTAGGCTGGATATCTTGCAGTGATTTTTGTGATTTGATCGATGATCGTGAGGGTAAATAAAGTATTATTCTAATAATAATTGTTAAAATTATAATTGCCAAACCTAAATCACCAATATATTTATAAATAAATATAACGGCGTTAAAAAAAGGTTCAAATAAGATAAGATTAAATAAATTGCCCATTTTTTATTTTATTGGATCATAACCTCCTTTATTAAAGGGATTGCATCTTACGACCCGCCAAAAGGCCATTGTGCCACCTTTGATTATCCCATATTTCTCCACGGCTTGGTAGGCGTACTCCGAGCAGGTCGGCCGAAAACGGCAATAGCCATAAGGAAATAAATGTGAAAATACACCATGATCAAAAGATAGAGTTCTTTGATAAAACTTTATTATTTTCAAAACCATGGCTCTGAGACGAATTGTAAAAAAGGTCACGTAATTTGTCCTGATTTAATAAATAACTTATCAATTTCTTGCTTAATTTCCCTGTATTTCTTGCCAATTATAGCTTGCCTCGCTATCAATATATAATCATAGCCTGATTTGATTTGTTTCAAATTATTTCTTACTATTTCACGAAGATACCTCTTTATTCTATTTCTTAAAGTCGATTTTTTGGATATTTTATTGCCCACAATAAATCCAAATCTAGATTTACCTTTATTATTCTTAAGAAATCTTAAGATTATCAAGCGAGAAATAGAAGTTCGGCCATATTTATAAATAAGTTGAAAGTCTTTTTCTTGGACCAATCGATGGGGCCGTCTTAGCATAAATTACCAGGTTAATCTTTGTCTACCCTTTTGCCTTCTTCTTTTCAAAATATGTCTGCCTGTCCTTGTCCTTGCCCTCCGGCGGAAGCCATGTATTCTTTTTCGGTGTCTTTTTTTAGGTTGAAATGTTCTTTTTGGCATAAATGTGACTTGATAATAAAAAAATACTGTAAATTTACCCTTACATCATAGCAGATTTTTAGAATTAGGTCAAAAGGGGATAGGCAGTATAAATCCCTTTTTGGATGACTATTTCTTATCCCCATGCTATCAACATTTTATACACAGATTAGCTTATTTTTGCTATTTTTTAATTATATTTTTTGTGATATGATTCAAAGCACGGGTTAAATTTTTATACTCAAGGAGGATATGACTAACGAGCAGCTTTGGCAAGCAGTTTTAGGAGAATTAGAACTTACTTTAAGTAAGGCTAATTTTACCACTTGGTTTAAAAATACATTTATTATTTCGCAAGATGATAATAAGGCTATCGTTGGCGTACCCAATGCTTTCACCAAAACTTGGTTGGAGAACAAATATCATAAAAATATTCTCACTGCCTTACAAAATGTAACTAGCGGAAAAGTTAATGAGATAACTTATAAAGTTGAGGTTTTAAAAGTTTCTCCGAAATCAGAGGCTATTAAAAAAATTGTGGCTACAGCCAAGGAAAAATTAGGCATGCCAACATCCTTGGAAGCAGAAGCAAAAAACGGTTTTGGTCTAAACCCACGCTATACTTTCGATACCTTCGTTGTCGGCAAGGGCAACGAGTTAGCCAATGCCGCTTGTCTCGCTGTAGTACAAAAACCAGGCGAAGTTTATAATCCATTATTTATATACGGCGGTGCTGGACTGGGGAAAACCCACTTAATGCAGGCGATCGCCCATGAAACTTTAGAAAAATACCCTGATAAAAAAACAATTTATGTGACTTGCGAGAAGTTCACAAATGAATTTATTAAATCAATCCGCGAAGGCCAATGCGATAGATTCAAAAATATTTATCGCAATGCCGACATCTTGCTCATCGATGATATCCAGTTTCTCGCCGGCAAGGAAAGCACACAGGAGGAATTTTTCCATACGTTTAATACTCTTCACCAAACGAACAAACAAATAGTTATTAGTTCGGATCGGCCGCCCAAAGCCATCCCCACGCTCGAAAATCGTTTGATTTCCCGCTTTGAGTGTGGCATGATAGCAGACGTCAGCCAGCCTGATTTAGAGACTAGGATTGCCATATTAGAAACTAAGGCGAGGGAGAAAAACTATACTTTGCCTAGAGAAATTATCAATTATATAGCGGCTAATATTCAAAACAATGTCAGAGAATTGGAAGGCGCTTTGAATAGAATTATGGCCTATCATCAGCTAAATAACACACAGCCAACACTTGAACTAGTGAAAAACATCATGTCCAGTTTGGCCACCTACCGAAAAAGGACTGGCGCCTTGACAGCAAGGCAGCTTTTGACCACTGTCGCTGAATTTTATGATATAAGCAGTGATGATTTGATAGGTAGCAGCCGTAAAAAAGAACTTGTAAACCCCAGACAAATTGTTATGTATCTAATGCGTGAGGAAATTAAAAGTTCTTATCCCGCCATTGGCCAGGAATTGGGTGGCCGTGACCATACGACTGCCATGCATGCCTACGAAAAGATCAGGAAATTAATTGAGGAAGACGAGAAGCTCAGGCAAGACATACATTTGATTAGGCAAAGAATTTATAATAAATAATATTGTGCATAATCTGCTTATAAATTCTTTATAATAAGTGGTTAAAAAAATATTTATTTAAATAAAAAGTATAATTAAGATTTTTATCAACAAATTGTTAGTTAATTTTACATAAATTATAAACTGGATAGAAATTGAAATCTTAAACTAGGTCAACACAATTATCGTTTATCCACTTATCCACCCTATTACCACTCTTACTATTAAATTATAAATATATGAAACTATTATGTACGCAAGAAAATTTAAAAAGGGGGTTAAACCTCGTTAGTCACATTGCTAGTAAGAACATCTCATTGCCAATTTTAAGTAATGTTTTACTAAAAGCCGAGCAAAATGTTTTAAAACTTTTGACCACAAACTTGGAGATGGGGATTATTTGTACAATTAGAGGTAAAATAGAAAAGGAGGGTAGCTTCACAGTACAGGCCAAACTTCTCAATGATTATATTAGTCTCTTACCGAACGAAAAGGTAGATATAGAGCTAGTTAATCAGGAGTTGAAAATTAAATGTAGAAACTCAAAAACCACAATTAAGGGTATAGAAGCTACTGAATTTCCGCTAATTCCACAGGTTGAATCAAAGGATGTGCATTTAATTAAAATAGGGGATTTCAAAAACGCTCTTTCGCAGGTAGCTTTTGCCGTAGCTTTTGATGAATCACGACCAGAAATTAATGGTGTTTACATGAATTTTCAAGATAACAAGCTGGTTATGGCCGCCACAGACAGCTATCGTTTAGCCGAAAAGACAGTTGAACTTGAAAAATCAAGTGGTAAAAAACAGGGCGTAATAATCCCACTAAAGACAATCCACGAATTAATAAGAATTTTGAGCGATGAAAACGAGCAACTCTCAATAGCAATTAATGAAAACCAAATTCAATTTAGTTATGGCGTTGTCAATGTAATTTCTCGCCTTGTTGAAGGTCAATATCCTGATTATAAACAAATTATACCCAAGGAATACCTTACAAAAATAACTGTAAATACATCAGAATTTATGAAAGTAATTAAAGCTGCCAGCTTATTCTGCAAGCCAGGCGTAAACGATGTTGCTTTTACGTTTTCTAAAGTTGGTCATAAAATTGATGTTTCTGCTGTGAATGTCCAGTTAGGTGAAAACACCTCAACTTTAGAAGGTCAGATAGAGGGTGAGGACAATAACATTGTTTTTAGTAGCCGATATATGCTTGAAGGCTTACAAAATATTGGCAGCGAAGAGGTGGTACTAGAGATAAACAAAAGCGTAAATCCCGGCTTGTTAAGACCGAAAGACGGAAGTGATTATGTTTATATTATTATGCCCATCAAACAGTAAATTAAAAACAATAAAAAGGCCGTTTTATAAGAGACGGCCTTTTTGGTTATATTACTACTCGGTAATTTTTATATTAATAAAATCACTTTGTAGGGTCGTACCAGATTGATTAGTTAGGATTGCATAAATTTTATAATCTCCAGTTGCCGGCGCACTATTCCAGGCTATTGTGACGTTATTGCCAGCTGGGCCGGCTATTGAACCAACTAAGTAGGCGCCATTGCTGTCAGCCCAGTAAAAATCAACTTTCTGCACGCCAGTAGGGTCAAAAGCAAAAACACTAAGACTGTAAGGAAATGCCGTTTTTGAGATAGCGGTTGAACCAGCCGGATTGGTAAAATATATGACGGGCAAAGCCTCGCTAATAAGATAATTGAAATTAATGGTTGAGGTACCGACATTTTCAATCACATCATGCGCTACGGCTTTTAACTCATGAAAGCCGTTTTCTAGCCCTTCAAGCGTGTAGAGCAAAGAGTATGGAGCCAGATTCGACTGCCCGATTGATTTATTGTCAATAGAATATTCTACATATTTAATATTACGGTTTGATTTGACGTTCACTGAGGCGTTTAATTGGGCGGTCTTTATTGTTTCCATATTCTGGGGCGTAAGAAAGGTGACCGCTGGTTTATTTTGATTATTTATTCTAAGGTCGCAAGATTCCTCGGCTGGTTTGGTTTCAATATAACCATTAGCCTGCGCCCATTTTTTGACAGGCTCCTCCCATCTTTCATACTGCGGGTCTTTTGCCGGATCGGCTGGTTCGGGACCAGCGGGATTATTCTTGTCAACGTAAAATAATATATCATGCACCTCTTTAAATGTTTTTTCTGTAATGTAATCAGCGGGATAAGTTTCAAGGCATGACTGGGGAATTAATTTGCCAGTATACTTGTCGACTTTGTATTTGACTTCACTGCCCATTTTTCCTTGCAAAATCGGTTTTTTAGATGAATTAGGCTTTGGCTTGTGAAATGGCTCAACAGGGCCACCGACAGTGCGCCTCATAAACTCATTCCAGATTGGTGCCGCAACAATCGATCCATCAGCGCCCCTCTTCATCTCTGAGTTATCATTATTACCCACCCATACTCCTGTCGCAATCGAAGGGGTATAACCAAGTGTCCAGGCATCACGATAATCGTTAGTTGTTCCTGTTTTGGCAGCAACCGGTCGGTCAGGCAGGGTTAAATAATTTTTTGAACCAAAAATAAATGATCGCGCTTCATTGTCGGAAAGCACATCATTGATTTGTTGCGCCACATTCTGATCTAAAACTTTTTGCTCTTTATTTTCAAACTGCTCTAAAACCTTGCCATTTTTATCCTCGATTCTTAGGATAGCCGATACCGGATTTCTGACGCCTTCTCTGGCGAAGGTGGCGAAGGCTGAGGTGTGCTCAAGTAATTTCACTTCCCCACCACCTAAAACCAAGGACAAGCCAAAGCGGCTGCGGTCAGAAAATGTGGTATAACCCATCTCTTCAGCTAAATTTAATACGTTATCTATACCAGCTAAATATAGAGTTTTGACAGCTGGAATATTTAATGAGCCAGCCAATGCCTTTCGCATAGACAATGGGCCGTGCTCCTTGTCGTCATAATTGTGAGGCTCGTAGTCCTTAGTGTCTGTTTTGAACTTAGTGACAAGATCAAACAGAATTGTTTCCGGCGTATAACCCTTGTTAAAAGCCGTTGCATAAACGACAGGCTTGAAAGAAGAGCCAGGCTGTCTAGGCCTAATGGTGACATTAACATTGCCATCGTTAGCTGTATCAAAATAATCACGGGAACCAACCATGGCGAGAATCTGCCCAGTCTTAGTGTCTAGGCTAACTAAAGCGGCGTTTTTAGCTTTATAATTTTTTTCATTTTTTGCCGCGTATTTAGCGACCACTTCTTCGGCAATCTTTTGTTTATCGTAATTTAAAGTGGTGATAACTTTGAGGCCGCCTTGCTCTACCATTTTTTCGCCATATTTGTCTGCTAGAATTTCTTTGACATACATGACAAAATGAGGCGCTAAAATATTTTCCGATTTAGGTTTAATTCGACTCAATATATCTTCAGCTTGAATTTTCTCGGCCTCTTCCTTAGTGATATAGCCCTGCGTTGCCATCAAATCTAAAATAAGCTTTTGGCGAGCCAGTAAGTCTTCCTTATGACTGCCATAAGGCGAATAATAAGAGGGTGCTTGCGGCAAAGCAGCCAGCAAGGCTGATTCGGCCAGGGTTAAATCCTTAGCACTTTTACCAAAAAAGGTTTGGCTAGCTGCTTCGACGCCATAAGCGGAAGAGCCATAAGGTATTTCATTAAGGTAGAGTTGTAGAATTTGATCCTTAGTAAATTTTCTTTCAAGCTGGTAGGCCAAGACAATCTCTCTAATTTTTCGGGAATATGATTTTTCTGATGTGAGAACAGCATTTTTAATAAATTGCTGAGTGATGGTTGAGGCACCCTGGACTTTACCGCCATGAATAATATCCTCCCAAATTGATTTAACAATTCTTTTTATACTGAAGCCGGGGTGTTTGTAAAAATCTTTATCTTCTACGGCAATCGTAGCCCACTTCATATAATCAGGAATATTCTCAAGATTTACTACTGTTCTTTTTTGTTCACCATGGATGTCATAGAGTAAGGTTTTTTCATCACGTGCATAAATTTTGGTGCTTTGGGCCAAAGACCTGTCTATTAATTTATTCGGATCAGGCAGATCGCGCGAGAACCAGGCAAAAGCACCGACGCCGGCAATGGCGAATATTATAATAACAATTACCAAAATAGGTAGCCACAAGGAAAATATTTTTTTACGCCAATTTTTTGGACCCTTGGCTCCCTTGGTAACTTTATATTCTCCCCTTATTTTTTTTACCCGGAAAATAGGTTTTAAGTAGGGGATAGGCATGTTTAAAAATTAAAAATTATTGAATTATTTTCACTGTTTAGCGATATTTGAGGTTAGTGATTAAGGCAGCGCCCTGTATGACTGAATGATGAATATTTTTAGTCCTGACAATTTCGGTACTTTTTTGGTTAGGAAGGATCAAGTATTTATTAACATCCTTAATCGCTGGGTTAACTAGAAGATTAAGTTCTGATAAACCACCGCCACTAACAATAATGTCAGGGTTTAAACTATTAATCATATTGGCAAGGCCAATGGCGAGGTAGCGATTCATAACCTTAAAGGTATTTTTAGCCGCTCGATTGCCAGCACGCGCCAGTTTAGCGATTTCATAGGTATTTTTCTGAATGCCAGAGAATTTTTTATACCAGTAGCGCATTGCAGTGCCTGAAACCAAGGCCTCAAAATGGCCGAGCTGACCGCAATGACAGCGAATTTTTGAAGAGGCTTCAATGACAGTGTGACCAAACTCTGTAACAAAATTATCCTTGCCATGATAAAGTTTTTTATCAATTACCAGACCGCCGCCAATGCCGGTGCCCAAAGTGATTCCTGCGACATATTTATATTTTTTACCGGCGCCCAAAACAGCTTCACTAAGAGTAAAAAGTTTGGCATCATTGTCAATAAAAACAGGTACTTTGAATTTTTTTCGTAATATTCTAGCTATCGGTACATTATGCCAGCCCTTAAGTTTTTTATCTGATACAGAAATCCCCTTTTGCCAATCAACCTCGCCGATAATACCCAAACCAATCGCTTTAACCGAAGGCTTAAAAAAGTAGGCAACAGCATTGATGATGTTATTTATGACTGCGGCTTTACCTTTTTTTGCTTCAGTGAGAAATTTAGCACTTTTTAAGACCCGATACTTTTGGTCCATTAACCCGACCTGAATTTTTGTGCCGCCGACATCCACCCCAATAATATAATTCATAATTAATAATTTAAAAATTAATGATAGATAATTAGCGAGAAGGGCAATAAAATAAGGGAAGACTCTTTCAATTATATCAGAAATAGACTATAATATAAATGTATGAATAACAAAGAAAAAATTAAAGAGGTTTTGGAGCGTGGGGTAGAGCAGGTGATTGTAAAAGATAGTTTAGCAAAAAAACTCGCTTCAGGCAAGAGGCTGAGGGTCAAGCTTGGCGTTGACCCGACTGGTCGTGAAATGCATCTCGGGCATACTGTTGTTTTAAGGAAATTAAAGCAATTCCAGGATTTAGGACATCAAGTGATTTTTCTAGTTGGCGATTTCACAGCAAGAATTGGCGATCCGTCAGATAGACTGTCAGCGCGCAAGCCACTGACACCCAAGGATGTTAAAGCCAATATGGAAACTTATAAAAAACAGGTGGGCAAGATTCTAGACTTATCAAAAGCCGAGTTTCGTTTTAACACCGAGTGGCATGCCAATATGGATTTTGCCGAACTTTTTCAGCTTGCTAGTCTTTTTACAGTAAATCAGATGTTGGAAAGGGATATGTTCAAAGAAAGAATGAAGCGGAAAAAACCTCTTTGGATTCACGAAATGATGTATCCGCTTTTGCAAGGTTATGATTCTGTGGCTTTAAAAGCTGATGTGGAAATCGGCGGCTCTGATCAAACATTTAACATGCTGGCGGCGCGCACGATTCAGCCGAATTATAACCAACAGGCGCAGGACATCGTGACCTGTACATTGATTGAAGGCACTGACGGCAAGGCGAAAATGAGTAAGAGTGTCGGAAATGTTATTAATATTTCTGATCAGCCACAAGAGATGTTCGGCAAAATTATGTCCCTGCCTGATCATATTATCATTAAATTTTTCAAGGTATTAACAGATGTGCCTGAAAAAGAGTTATCAGAGTATGAAAAAGATTTAAAAAAAGGCGCTAACCCAAGGGATTACAAGGCAAAGTTAGCTAGAGAAATTGTCACCATGTATCATGGTAAATCAGATGCCTTGGAGGCTGAGAAAGAGTTTGACCAAGTTTTCAAAGACAAAAAAGCGCCAGAACAAATACCAACATTTCAAACTAAAAGGGGCAGTTACCCTATCACTGATATATTACAGGCGGCCAAATTAGTTGCTTCCAAAAGTGAGGCACGGCGCTTAATTGAACAAGGTGGCGTCAGTTTTGACAATAAAGTTATTAAGGACTGGAAGGTGGAAGTGGAGTTAAAAGATGATATGGTGATTAAAGCGGGGAAGAGGAAGTTTGCGAAGGTAAAGGTGTAGTTAAATTTAAAAGGCCTTCCCAGAATTATTAAGGAAGGTTTTTTTATGACTCAAAGAAGAATATATCAAGATGAATTTCCGTATTTTATTACTACCAAAACCAGAGATGGTATTTGGTTTTTTGAAAAAAAATACTCAAAAATATTATCGGACATTATTTTTTATTCATGCAAATTAAAGAATTACATTTTATACGCATATTGCATTATGCCTGATCACTTGCATATGCTTATAAAACAAATTGTTAATAATATTGACCCCACCGCACCCGCAGAGAGGTGCGCTGGGTTTGGTTTTGGGAATCATTCAATATTAAACCCAGCGCGGGTCTCCGAGCCCGCGGTGGGTGATGTCTAATATAATATTTCCCAATTAATGTACACAATAAAATCATATTTTATTAAAGAAATAAGGGGAAATTATAATATTCAATATTCCATATGGCAACCTCGCTTCAATACAAGAATCGTTGATACCGAAGAAAGATTGATAAATACCCTTGAATATATTAAAAATAACCCAGAAAAAGCAGGATTGCCTGAAAAATACCAAAGATTTCCTTATATGTATTTTAATTGGAAAATGGTTGATGAGTTGTTTTAAATTAATTTTAAGGTTGAATATTATTTGAAAGGAGGTGGATATTTTTAATAATCAATCTTCTTAAATAACCCAAAACGAGCCCACATGGAGCTCGTTTTTATATATTTAAGAGTCTGAAGTTAATCACAATTTATCCTCTTGCCGATAATGCCTGACAGGATTATAATTTGGGTATAAAAGAGATAGTTGAAAATACCATGCTTTACACAAGAAAATTTAACTTTTTACTAGCTTTTCTTTTTCTAGGAATAGCTTTTTTTGTTTCTCCTGAAATTGCCAGAGCGGCTACCATCTCCAGTATTTCTCCGACAGTTTTAACGCCGGGCGAAACAGAATTAACCATAACCGGTGCTGGCTTCGGCGCTTACGATTCAAGTGGCGACAAGGTTTGTTTTAATTACCTTGAATCAGAATTATCTTATATCGGACTCTGCGCTGCCTATGGTTCAGCTGATATTATTTCTTGGTCAGATACAACTATTGTTATGAAGGTTCCGAGTGATTCAAGCGGAATAATGATCGGCGGTCAAATTCACGTCTATACAGACAATACTGTTTATGATGGACCTTATTATCACCTGCAGCCGGTCATAACATCAGTGAGTTCAACCTCGGTATATGTAGGTGATGAGATAAAAATTTTTGGTAAATACTTTAAAGACGCTTTGGGAGGAGCAGCCGGTTCCGAATATTATCTCTATGTATTTTTTAATGGTGTATCAGCCTCCACCGCCACTTTATGGACAAGCAGTGAAATAGATGTAGTGGTTCCAGGCGGTGCATCGACTGGTGCTATTACCGTCGGGTTAGCGTTTGCTGATGACAGTGCAGAAGTTACAGCCACTGGTCCAACCATTGAAATTTACGGGGGCATTACTAGTGATACTTATTCCTATTTACAGACATATATAAATCAGGTGAAAGTTAATGATGCTTGGGGGCTGGTACCCGACCGGCCAGGACCTGTCGTTGCCATTATTGATGACGGTGTTTATATCAATCATCCGGATTTACGTAATAATATTTGGATTAACAGCAACGAAAAAATCGGCAATGGAGTTGATGATGATAAAAACGGTTACATCGATGATATTTATGGCTGGAATTACGTTTCAAATAGTGGCGAGATGACCACGCGCGGTACACATGGCACCATGGTCGCTGGCATTATCGGCGCTATCAATAATAATCAGATCGGCATTGCAGGGATAAACCCAAATGTTAAATTAATGCCTCTTATTGTTTGCGACTCACAATTAGGATGCTCAAATGAAGCAATTTCAAAGGCCATACGCTATGCGGCAGATAATGGGGCTAAAATAATTAATATGAGCTTAAGTACATGGGCAACGACTGGCTATACCACTGAATTTAATTCAGCGATAAAGTATGCCTATGACAAAGGCGTTGTTATTGTAGTGGCCGCTGGCAATGGGGATCTTGAAGGAGGCATCGGACAGGACTTGAACATCATACCGCAATCACCGGTGTGCAACGAAGGCACTAATTATTTTGTTATCGGTGTCGGAGCGGTTGACTCTAATAATAATTTAACAACATGGTCAAACTACGGCACAAAATGTGTGGATGCATACGCGCCGGGTGTAGGCATTGTCACTACAGCCGTTCCGGCCTATAGTACGTTTGGTGACTTTTATGATAAGGGTGATGGAACATCGTTTGCGGCCCCGATTGTCACCGGAATTATTTCATTACTTATCCAAAAATATCCCACTATACCAATAAATGAAATTATTACACGGATTTGGCGAGATATCGATGATTCAGTGATAAATGCTTATAAGGTGCTGTCTGATGTTTATGTGCCGAAGGTTTTGGGCCAAAAAGCCGGAACACCTTTTATAGCCACTGGTACTAAAAATGGCGGCGGCCCAGAAGTCAGGGTTTTTACCGCGTCAGGCAAAATGTTGAAAAGCTTCAATGCCTATGATGATAAATTCCGCGGCGGCATTAATGTTGCTATCGGTGATGTGAATGCTGACGGCCTTTCGGAAATAGTGACAAGCACCAGAGAGGGAGGCATACCTTCAGTTCATATCTATACGGCTGACGGGAAGAATTTAAAACTAGACTTCAATGCCTATGATGCAAATTACAGCGGCGGTATAAATTTAGCCGTGGCTGATTTAAATGGTGATGGTTTGGCCGAGATTGTCACCGCGCCGATGGGCGGGATGGAGCCAAAGATCAGAGTATTTGGTTATCGCAATAACAAAATTATCAGGGTGATCAGCGATTTTCTGGCCTATGATAAAAATTTCAGAGGCGGCGTGGCTGTTTCAGTGGGAGATATTGATGGAGATGGTAAGGGCGAGATTGTCACAAGCCCAACCAGTAAAGGCGGACCGCAGATTCGTGTATTTGGTTTGAGAAATAATAACTACACACCAATTACTACAGGTATTATGGCTTATGACCCGAAATTTCGCGGCGGTATTAATTCATGCGTAGGGAATGTAAACGGCGACGATAAAGATGAGATAATGACTGGTATTGTCAGTGGTGGCGGACCCCATGTCAGAATATTTGGCGTCGGTAGCAATAAACAAATAGGCTTACTAAGCACTGGTTTTATGGCTTTTGACCCAGCTTTTCATGGCGGCATCTCGGTAGCCTCTGTTGATATTAATAGTGACGGCAAGGATGAAATTATTGTGGGCGTTGGTGGCAACAGCAATCCGACGGTAAGAATTTTTAACCAGTCAGGCAAACAAGTGTCAAAAGAATTCAATGCCTATGCTACTTCATACAAGAATGGCATAACCTTAGCTGGTGGATATTTTTAATCAACAATCTTCTTAAATAACCCAAAACGAGCCCTTGATGGGACTCGTTTTTTATAATTACAAAACAGACAATTTGCCAATTTCAAGGAGTGTTAATCCTCAAAATTTGACTATTTTAAGGATTTGGTATATGATGAAAGTATGAAAATACCTCGATTCTACGCTAATTTAAGCCAATATTTAGAGCCGAACAAAGTTTTAGTTATTTATGGGGCAAGGCAAGTAGGGAAAACTACTCTTTTGCAGGATTTTTTAACCCAGACAGATTTCAAATATAAACTGGATTCAGGTGATAATATCAAGACGCAGCAAATTTTAAGCTCCCAGGATTTTAAACAGATTATTGAGTATGTTTCAGGTTATGAGTTGATTGCCATTGATGAAGCGCAAAGAATTCCTAATATTGGTATGGGCCTAAAAATAATTGTTGATCAAGTGCCCCAAATTAAAGTTGTGGCTACCGGTTCATCCTCTTTTGAACTTTCTGGGCAAATCGGGGAGCCATTGACAGGACGCAAAACAACGCTGACGCTTTTTCCTATTGCCCAGATTGAGTTGTCTAAATTACATAATCGTTATGAGCTGAAGGAAAAATTGCCAGAGTATTTAGTTTTTGGTAGCTACCCCACTGTGCTAACTGCCAAATCAAAACAGAAAAAAACAGCCATTCTAGAAGAGATTATCAATGCTTATCTTTTAAAAGACGTTTTAGAATTAGAGCGGGTGAAGGGCTCAAAAATACTGATTGACCTCTTGCGGCTATTGGCTTTTCAAATTGGCAGTGAAGTTTCACTGACGGAGTTAGGAATGAAGTTGGGCATTGATTATAAAACGGTAGCCCGATATATCAATTTATTAGAAAAGGCCTTTGTGCTTTACACTGTCTCTGGTTTTTCGCGCAATCTTCGCAAAGAAATCACCAAGAAAAATAAATATTATTTTTATGATAATGGGATTAGGAATGCTATTATTTCAAACTTCAATGATTTAGAGGTCCGCGATGATATCGGGAAGCTTTGGGAGAATTTTTTGGTGACAGAAAGATTAAAAATACAGAAATATCAAGGCATTTATGCTAATAATTATTTTTGGAGAACATGGGAGCATCAGGAAATTGATTGGCTTGAAGAAAGAGAAGGGGAAATTTATGCTTATGAATTTAAATGGAAGAGTGGCCAAGCAAAAGCCCCAGATGAATTTATAAAATCTTATTCTAGAGCAATTTTTCAAACTATAAATCAGGACAATTATTTAGATTTTTTAGGTATTACCTGATTTACTTTAAACTTGCCAGTTATCCATTTGTCGGTAAATCCAAAACGAGCCCTTAATGGAGCTCGTTTTTTAAATTTGACAATATATTTCAATTTGATAAGATTATTTAACAAAACTAAAATTTGAACATTTAAAATGGAGATATTATGGAGGAAAATTCGCTGTCAGAAGCTAAAAAGATGGTAGCTTGGTGTGATGAAAAAAACAAGGGAAATGGTAAAAAATCAGTGCAATGGCTTCAAATTACTCCTGAAGACGACCCCGATCTTTATATCGGAATTCACCCAGATAACGGGACATTGATGGGCCCAGAGATACGAGTGGGGAAGAGATATCAAGTCGTTTATAGTTCTCCCATAAGACTGCCCTTTAATTTGCCCAAGGAAGGAGCAGTTGTGTTTCATGTGATCGGAATCAAAGGAACGCTTGTCGATCTCTTTCACCTCTCAGAGGTGGAATGCGTAATTTGCAAACCGGATGACTATTCTATTAAACATGACGTGCGTGCTGATCGAAGTATTTTTCGATTTTTTATCGGCGACAAACTCGAAGCCCTATAGATACCCAATCTTTTAAAGGCAGGCTTTAATTATTATTTCTATTTGTAATGAGCCCAAAACGAGCCCCAGATGGAGCTCGTTTTTTTTAACTTAATAAAGTAAAATTCAGAAAAATAAAGCTGACGCAAATCCCAAGGCGCCTAAAATCAGTCCGATAAGCGCGCCTTTAGTTGGCATCTGATGAAATATAGTCCAGGCCAAAACAGGCTCCATGATTAGAATACAGGTGATAGAAATCACACTGACAATCCAGATATTTTTGAAGGCCCGTAAGCCTAACATGTAGCCAACTACCAGGAAGCTGCTGCCGACGATAATAAATAAAAATACTTTCAAGAATACCTGCAGGAATGGCTGGCTGGAGATAGAGTGAGTTCTGGCAGCTATCATTTCCGCATAAATAGCCAGGGATTCGCCTAGAAAAAGTATAAGAATGACCAAAATTTTTGTGTACAAGTTGTTCATATAAAATTATTTATCCTGCATCTTACTCATGCCCCACCGCTAGCCCCGTCAAAAGACACATCTTCTACGGGGCAGAAGGTGCAGGATTTATCTTTCCCGAATGGCGTCCAGTATTTTAATGCGTGTAATAAGAATAGCCGGAATTAAACCAGCTAAAATAGCCACCCAAATAATTGATTCAGCGCGGGCGATAAAGTCAGGGAAATTCACCAGCAGAGTGGCGTCGCCAATCGGTAATTCAAAGGGGTGGGCAATAAAATAAGGCGCAATAGCCGCATAAAATAAACCGGTACCTAATAGGACGCCCGCTACAGAGTAGACGGCTGTTTGTATTAAATAAGACGAAACTATAATGTATGGCTTAACACCGATGGCTCTTAAAATGCCTATTTGCTTTTTCTTATTGGAAATATCTATATAGATAACGATAAAAATAGTGACAGCGGCGATGAGTATGGCTACGAAAGACATAATTACATTAATGCTCAAGAAACTTTTAGTGATAGAAGCCATTAAGCCGGCCGCTTCTTCCCATGAATAAATATTGACGTCAATACCATTAGCCTTGAGTTTTTTAATAGTTTCCTTTTCTATACCCGTTTCGGAGAGTTTGACGACGATGGTGGTAGCTTTATTATCCAGAGTCGGCATCATTTCTTTCAAAGCTTTTTGCGTAATAAAAGCTCTTTCATCAGTATTAATAAAGTTAGCGTAAAAAACGCCCTTGATGGTGAATTCACGAGTCACGCTGTCAAAGGAGAGAGTGACTTTTTCGCCCACACGGGCACCTTTGAAGGAAAAAGCGTTATTTTCTACGTCTTCGCCGCCAGCGATTTGCCGGCCAATGATAATTTGGTCAGTGTCATCTGGTGATAAATAAGAACCCTCTATCATTTTTTGCGAAACATTAGTGACATTTTTTTCATCATCAGGGTTGACAGCGA
>Ga0315289_10001016_pt1 | contig 43810 bp, 37 predicted proteins | sample YL17G11_40_MG_FD_203452 | JGI IMG/M metagenome (GOLD analysis project Ga0315289, IMG submission 203452) | Sediment microbial communities from Yellowstone Lake, YNP, Wyoming, USA - YL17G11_40 | ecosystem: Environmental > Aquatic > Freshwater > Lake > Sediment | place: USA: Wyoming | collected... | reverse complement strand
GTCCGGGCGGAGGTTGACAAAGAGAGAATGACAGTCGGAATCCGGATCAGCTCCGACGATCTCCATCCCGGCGGCCTGGACAATGAGAAAATGCAGGAGGTGGCCCGCAAACTGGAGGCGACCGGGAAAATAGATTACCTGAACTGTTCAGTCGGCTCCCAGATCGGTCATTATACCCTGACAATCGGGCCCTGTTACGTTCCCCTGGGGATGTTTGTTCCCTTTCACTCGCTGATCCGGGCGGCGGTGGAGAAGATTCCGATTTTCGCTTCGGTCCGGATCAATGATCCGGTCCAGGCGGAGAAAATCCTGGAGGATGGCCACGCCGACCTGGTGGTGATGACCCGGGGCCAGATTGCCGAACCCGAGATTGCCAATAAGGCCCGGGCCGGGAAGCTGGATGATATCCGCCACTGTATTGCCTGCGTTCAGGGCTGCGCTTCCCGAGTATTCCGGGAGCGGTCGATTACCTGCACCCAGAATCCCCGGGTGGGCCGGGAAGCGGAGACCGAGCTTAAGCCTGCGGAAAAGAAGAAGAAAGTTGTCGTAATCGGCGGGGGCCCGGCCGGGCTTGAAGCCGCTCGGGTGGCGGCTGAGCGGGGGCACTCGGTAACCCTCTATGAAAAGGAAAAAGAGCTGGGGGGCCAGGTAAACATCATCACCCGGATTCCGGAACGGGGTGAATACGGTGAAATAATCCGGTGGCGCAAGTACCGGATTGAAAAGCTCGGCGTCAAATTAATCCTGGGAAAGGAAGCTGATGAGCAGACGGTCCTGGGTGAAGCGCCGGATGTGGTGATTGTCGCCGCCGGAAGCAGGCCGACCGAAGCGGAATTTCCGGGCGGAAACCTGCCCAACGTGTATAACCAGGTCCAGGTTCTGCGGGACGGTGTTGAGCTGGGAGAGCAGGTGGTGATTTACGACAACGTTTTCAAACAGCCGGCCATTACGCTGGCGGACTACCTGGCCGGTCTGGGGAAGAAGGTCATCTTGGTTACCGAGGCGTTCAGTCCCGCAATTCTTACCGGTATTACCGAAATCCCTTTAATGCTCATGCGCACGTATACAAAAGGGGTAAGGTTCATCCTTAATAATAAGGTAAAGGAATTTACCGGGGATCAGGTAGTGATAGAGAACGCATATTCTCGGGAGGAAGAGGCGCTCCCGGGCGTTCACAGTCTAATAATAATTCAGGCCAACCGACAGAATGATGAGCTTTTCTGGGCGCTTCAGGGTAAAGTCAGCGAAGTGTACCGGATTGGTGATGCCGCGTCGCCCCGGGATATTCTCCAGGCCGTCCGGGAGGGATTCGACGTGGGGAGGAAGATTTAGGATCGTCGGGAACGGTACCAAGGGAGGGGAAAAATGGTGGAGGTAGCGACATCGATGGACGGCAAAGTGTGTATGGTCACCGGCGCAAACTCGGGTATCGGTAAAGCTACCTCGCTTCGGCTGGCTCGGATGGGAGCTGAAAAAATTCTAGAAAAATTCTAGGGTCAGGTCTTTACCTTGGTGTTTGAAAGGTGTTCTTAATTCGAGAAAGATGCAATCGCAGCCTTCGTTACAGAAAATGTTTTGGATTGATTTCCCGAAATTTTCATCCAGTTTGAATTTCATGCCCGTTCTTCTAGCGAAATCGGAATAAAATGCTCCCGGGTTCCTCGATATACCGCTTGATCAGGGCCGAGGTGTCGAAAAACACCTTCATCGGTCGGCCCGGTTCTTAAGGATCTCCCGGCTCAGCGATCTCCCGGTAATGGAGAGACGAGGTATTTCTCTTTTCCAGGAAGGCTTCTTATTGGGGATGGGCACGATTTCCGCGATCGGCTGGCCCCGGCGATAAACCCGGACCGGATCGCCTTTTTCCACGGAATCGAAATACTCCTTGGTATTGTTTCTCAATTTGGCGAACGTGGTCTCTTTCATTTATTTCTCCCGGGACTTCTTGGGTGGGATTGTTTTCAATTGTACTTTCAAATTTTCATAAAAAGGAGGGCAAAATCAAGCGCGCTGAAGGATATCTACTGTACTGTTTCGTGAATGGCTTTACACGATGGGGGTTAAACTTGTAATTCCTCGTGGTCTTGCCATGGGATTACCTTATTCCGTCATTCCGCACTCTGATGCGGGACGGGAATGACAAACAATTACTAATTCACGCTTATGCTCAGCGTGTAATTACCCACCGGCTCGCCGCCGGAACCGGCGGTGAGCTCGATCCGGTAGGTTTTCGCGCGGTCCACGCCGCATCCCACAGGTGTGCCTACCCCCCTCCTGAGACCTGGATTCATACAATAGGAGTTTCCGCCCAGGCTTCATTGGAGTAGCCTAAGATTCCGGACCAGTTATAAGCATTAACCCGATAATAGTAGATAGTACCGGGCAAAAGTCCGGTATCTTGATAAACAGTTACGCCGGACCCAACTGTCCCTACTTCAGAATAAGTTCCCCCCGATCCTGTCTTTCGCTCGATCTTAAACCCATCCTCGTTATCGAAATCGTCCACCCAAGAAAGATTAATCTGGGAAGGGTAAACTGCCGTGGCTTGAAGCCCGGAGGAAAAGGAAGCACCGATAAATTCATTCTGCGGCGAGTAGATTTGCCCGCAATCCGTGTAAGTGTTCCCGGAGATATTCAGGTTTTTCCGGTAGAGGCCGAGGCCGGGTTCGGAGGAGAAAACCACGGGGAAGCCGGTGAACTGGTTGCCCACGACATCCGTCGGATAGGTGCCCATTTCCATCCAGTCGGTAAAAACAATCGCCCTCCCCGAGTTCGGGGAGATGAAAGTGTTGCCTTCGATCTCGAGGGCTTCCTTGCCGGCCAGGGGGTTTTCGATCTTGGCGGCCATGATTCCGTAAAGCTGGTCGTGCGCCTGGGTGAAATTAAAGGTATTGTTCCTGATCACCCCGGCGGCCAGGGCGATGCCCCCCGGCCCGTCGGTGGTAATGGTGTTGTTCTCGATGGTGATATCTACCTGGTTGGCCTTGCCGAACCAATCGGGGTTCCCGTAGGCAGCGATCAGGCAGGGAATCCCGCCCTTCGCGTTGATCGTCGAGTTCCGAATGGCCAGCTTGGTGCCGATTCCCACATTGAAGCCGTAATTATAATTGCTCGCTTCGGGCCCCCAGGCCCGGCAGCCGGACCACCGGGCAAACTCGATGGTGCTGTTCTCAATGATCATGGTGGCCCCGTCTTCCAGGTAGAAATATTGGGCGTCCTTGAAAGTGACGCCGTCCACGATGAGGGTCCCTCCGTCCTTGATATGAATACTTCCCCCGTACTCGTACTCGGTATGGCCCCAGAGGACCGCCCCGTCCGAGATGGTCACCGTGGCCAGCCCGTGGCTTTCACCCGGTCCAACGGCGAAGGCGTGCCAATCATAATTGCCTGCGGGGATGACGGCTTTGACGGTTTTATCAGTGAGCTCTTTTCCTTCCTCCGGCCAGGCGAGCTTGATGGTCATGGAGCTTCCCGAGGCATTGTAAGTCCCTTCCCCGGTCACCTCCCCGACCCAAACGGTTCCGTCATCTTCAAAAAGGGCGATATGGGTATATCCCGAGGGAGGAACCAGGAGGGCGGGCACATTGGCGATGGTTGCTCCCCAGAGCCCCCGCCAGGAAGTGCCGGCGATGATCCTTTCCATGGACATGGTTTGCTGGTTATCAGTGAAGGTGAAGGAGCCGGTTTCCAGCTGGGCTTCGGTGGCGGGGATTTTGGGGATGTCCGGGCTGGAGGGGTTATCGGGGTAGGTGATCGAAAGATTTCCGCCCGTGATCTGCCAGCTATATTTCTTCACGTCGGCGGCGACGAATCCGCCGTCTTCCTTGAGCCAGACGAGGATGTCTTGCACGTTGTCATTGGAGGTTATGATTCCGACCCAGACGCCGCTGACCTCCGGCGCCCCGGCGGCCGCGCCCGCGCCGAGCTTCCGGTCGAGATCGAAGTTCTGGGGAACATCTTGCCCCCCGTCCCCGGCCGGGATTTTCAGATCCATGGTCAGCTGATCGACCCCGGTCAGCTGATCGGCCCCGAGAGAGTATTGCCCGTCCATGGCATTTTCTTTTTTCGAGCCGGAGGAACAGGAAAAAACCAATCCCGCCGCCGCGCCGAGGAGAATAATCGTTTTTAACCGGATTAGGTTCATGTTTGCTCCTTTTTTAATGAAAAATTTTAAGAACAAACGGAAATTCTATCGTACGTAATATATGTTGGAATTGCTTGGACGGTCAAGCTGAATAATGACAGCAGAACCGGGGCCGACAGGAAACCTGACGCCATTTTTCCCGCTGATCACGGGGTTTTTAATTGATCATTCACGCCGGCCGGCTTCAGATACACTTCATATGCATCCGGGTCCAGTTTGAACCAGGCCCCGCTGAAAGCGTCCACCATAATCCAGATAAATCCCAGGACTATAGGAACCTGCAAAATATCAAGAACCAGGGAGCCCGTATGGTATCTGCTGCTGACGCTTAAATATTCCGGCTGGTATCCCTCTTTTTCCACCATTATTGAATAGTATCCCTGGGAGGGAACCCTGATGGGTTCACTATCTTTTCCCATGATACCGTTGACCCTGACCCGGGAATCCGCCGGTTCGGATTTCACCGTGATAAAGCGGTCGGAGCCGTGCATCACCATCGCGCATCCCAGGTTTGAGATGGCCAGGGCCAGGATCAGACTCAAGAAGGCAACGCATATTTTCCGCTTTTTCATGTTTATTATTTCTCACTTTCCTATATTTTATCCTTATTTATATATGCCATAAGCCATTTTACTAGAAGGTATCATGAGTTATTTTCATCAAGTTTTTTATATGGACTGCATCGGCTTGCCGATGCATTGCATTAGTCCCTCCGTTGTCGGGATAAACAAGCTAATGCACTCCATAAAAAGAACGAGATTAGACCATATCAAATATTTTCATTTTTTCTTTATTATCAAATAGTTAAATCAAAACTCATGATACCCTCTAGTAATTCCAGCCGAGGAAACCGAAGGCCAGGACATTCATCAGGGCCGGCACCGAGTAGAAGAAAACCACCAGGCCGACCTTGGTTTTCAGGTTCGGGCGGGTAATGACCCAGATGCAGGCGCAGAAGAACTCGAAATACCCGAAGAGAAAGATCAACGGGATTCCCTTAAGGGAGAGATTCCAGAAGGGATATTCCCAGACCAGGTGACCGCCGAGATTCAACAGGCATTCCACGAAGACACAGAAAGCCGAATAAACAATGGCCCAGAACCACATCTCGGGCAGGCCCAGGATCTTCTCATGCGTGCTCTCGGATAGGGTGTGGTAGTAGATAATGCCCAGGATGGCGAACATGAAAATGATCTCGATATTCCACCCTACCATGGTGCGAAGGGCGGTGTCTCCCGGCGTGGTCCAGAAGGCGGAGCGCTGGGTAAGATACATGACCCACCCATTCCAGGTCTCGTTGAAGAAATCCACGCCTAAGATGGTGGCGCCGCAGAGGACGGCGTTCCAGTCCCCGGCCTGCCGCGCGAGCTTGATCTCCTTGGTGTAGATGTAAAACACGATCGCCATTAGCGGGATGACATACCACTTGAGCATGGATAGGTCACGAAGGCCATTCAATGCTTGAACTGTCGCATCAGTCATTTTAGCCTCCCAACTTTAGGCGACCGCCGACGGCAGACCGCCGACCGCCGATAAGAACCCAATTGGTCATTTGACCTGTTTTTTGCCTTTGCTCTATGCCCTTTGCCCTTTGCTCCATGCTTTTTTCAGTGCCATTTGAATATCCTCGAGGCGACGGAGAAACTGATCAGGCCCCAGAACGCGAGAACGGCCAGCTCCAATGGGATCGCGCCCATCCCGGCCCCGTCGTTCATCACCGCGCGGGCGGCGTCGTTCAGCGCGGTCAGGGGCAGGAGGCGGATCCAGGGGTGGAGAAACTCGGGAAAGCGGGAATAGGCGAAGAACGACCCCGACAACAGCCACATGGGAAGCTGAATAAAATTCATCCAGCCGGAAGCCGCTTCGGTGCTCGCCGTTCGGGAAGCGATCAGGAGGGCCAGGCCGGAAAAAGCGGCGGTTCCCAGGAGCGCCACCAGGGCCAGGGAGGGAATGGATCCAAGCACCCGGACGTCGAATACCAGGTAAGCAAAAGCCACCAGCATCCCCACCTCGAACACCATGAAAATGAGACGGGAGAGGGCAAACGAGAGAAGGAAATGGGACCGGTTCATGGGGGTGACCGCGAAACGCTTTAAAAGCTTGCGCCGGCGGGAGTCGACAATGGCATACCCGAGGCCCCACATGCAGCTTCCCATGATATTCAGCCCGATCAGCCCCGGGATGAGAAAATCGATGTAGCGGCCGCCTTTTTCCTCGACCTGTTCTTCGATGACTTGAACGGCGTCGATTCGTCCATAGGACATTTGCACCAAATTATCCACGGCGAGCCGCGCCATCCGGGCTCCCGGCCGGGTGGGATCGTATTGGTAGGTTATCATCGGCGTTCCGCCCGCCCAGGGCTCCGCTCTCACGATGAGATCGATCTTTCCGGACCTGAGCGCCGCGGAGGCCTGCCCCGGATCCATCAGGGTCAGCTTCAACCGCGCCAGGTCACCCGCCGGTTTTTGGGCGTGGACCCGTTCAACGAGTTCTTCCGCGGCGGGACCCAGGAACCCCACCTCGATTTTTTCCGGCCCCTGGTTCTTGAAAGCGATTCCGAGCACCACGGTGAGCAGGATCGGGAAGATAAAAACCCAGAAAATCGCGGACGGATCGCGGATGAATTCCAGGAACCTGGCTTTCGTCAGCTCGAGCAGGGGATGGGTTCTCCGCGCGCGATCCTTATTCATCGCCGAGTCCTTTCCCGGTCAGGCGGACGAAGACATCTTCCAGGGTGGCCTGGTGGGTGGAAACGGAATCCACCCGCATTCCCTGAACGGAGAGGGTGCTAAGGATCCCCGGAAGCGTTCGGGTGGAATCGTTTACCATTAGGATCCATTGCTGTTCCCTCTTTTCGACCCGGTGAACGCCGGGGACCCGGCGCACGGATTCGAGCGGGAACTCGCCTTCCACCTTGAGCTCCACGATCTCCCCGGCCCCGAGCGTCCGGACCAGGCCGGCCGGGGAATCCAGGGCGATCAGGCGGCCCTTATCGATGATCCCCACCCGCTGGCAAAGGCGGGCGGCTTCTTCCATGTAATGGGTGGTCAAGAGCACGGTGCAACTGTCCCGGATCAGGGCCTCGATCGCCTGCCAGATGGTCAACCGGGCGTGCGGATCGAGACCGGTGGTAGGCTCGTCCAGGAAAATGATCTCGGGAGCCCCCACGAGGGCGCAGGCCAGGGCGAGGCGCTGGCGCTGTCCGCTCGAGAGTTTTCCCACCCGGGCGTTCTTTTTCTCCTCCAGGCCCATGAGCGCGATCAGTTCGTTTATTTCCCGGCCGCCGCGGTAGAAGCTCCGGAAAAGCCGGATGATCTCGAACACGGTGAGATTTTCCGGGAGGTGCGTTTCCTGGAGGGCCACACCCAGGCGCTGGCGGAGGCGGCGGTCATCCGCTTCGCTTCGCCCCCACCTTTCTCCCAGGATTTCCACCGTCCCCGCCCGGGGCGGGAGGAGGCCCTCGAATACCTCGACGGCGGTGGTTTTCCCCGCCCCGTTGGGACCGAGCAGGCCGAAGCATTCGCCCCGGAGGATTTCCAGGGAGAGCCCGTTGACCGCCAAAAGGCTTCCGTAAGCCACGACCAGGTCCCGGCAGCGAATCACGGGAGTGCCTTCCGGCGCGGGTGGGGCGTTATTTTTTGTGCGATATTCTTCCAACGGATTTTATGGGGTTAGTTTATCTTCGGTCCGGGAAGCTCCACTTTAAATCACTTTCGAGGCGAGGAAGCGGGTGAAGGCGTTCTGAGCGCGGACGGAGATCTTTTTCAGGAACCACCCCGGGAATACTTGCCAGAAGGGGGAGAGCTGGAGGGGGCGCCGCTTGCGCACCGCTTTCAAGACATCCCGGGCCACCCTTTCGGGGGAGACGCCCTTATTCCGGTAGAAATCGATGATCTGGTTTCTTCTCCTGGCCAGTTTGGGGGTGGAGGTCACGAAGAGGGTGTCTTTGACGATGTTGGTGTTGATCACGCCGGGGCAGACGGCGGTGGTGTAGATGCCGTATTTCTGGAGCTCGATGCTCATGGTCTCGGAAAGGCCGACCAGGGCGAACTTGGTGGTGTTGTAAGCCCCGAGCAGAGGCACGGCGGTCAGGCCGGCGCTGGAGGCGGTGTTGACGATGTGCCCGCCTCCGCCCTGGGCGATCATGCGCGGCAGGAAATAATGGATGCCGTAAATGTAACCCCAGAGATTGACGTTGATGATTTTCTCCCAGAGGTCAAGCGGGATGCTCTCGAAGGGCGCGGCTACCCCGATGCCGGCGTTGTTGTGCAGGATATCCACCCGGCCCGCGGCCGCGTAAACGTCGGCGGCGAATCTCTCCATCGCCTCACGGTTGGAGGAATCGAACACGTAGGTTTTCGCCTCCGCGCCCAGGGCCTGGATCTCCCGGCCCACGGCCTCGATCCGCTCGGCGTTGATGTCGGTGAGATACAGCTTCGCGCCCTCCCGGGCGAAGGCCAGGGCCGTGGCCCGGCCGATACCCGATCCCGCGCCGGTGATGACTACTACCTTGTTCTTAAAATCTTTCATTGGATCGTCCCCCTGGTATGTTTCCCGCCGTTCGGCAGGCAGGACTTCATTTCTTTTTAAAGAATTGAATGGAATTATATGACAATCGCCCGCGCGATCCAAACAATATCCGCGCTCCGGAGAGCCAGCCAGGCAAAAAGCCCCGTCTTGATCGCGGGGCCTGGAAGTTCTCGTGATCTGTCGGTTGTTAAAATTTTAAAACGCTTGGCTTTTTGCGCTCCGCCCTTTGCCTTTGGGGGCTACGGCCCGAGGTTTTACCCACGGATGCGGCGGACCAGGGGAAGCTGGGTGAATTTCTTGGCGATGGCGGTCAGGGAATTTCCATGTCTCTGGGTTTCCTCGGCTTCCTCGTCAATGAACTTGTGGGAGATGTCGTAACCGTGCCGGGCGAAGACCTGCGCGTAGGAATCGAAGTTTTCGTTGATTTTCTTCCGGGTCTGCTCGAAACCGTGCTCCGCGATCATGACCCGGGAGGAGAAGCGGAGGATATTGTAGAAAAACATCATGTAGTCGGTCGGGTCGGGCTCGAGGAGGATCAGGTCGATGTCGGGGTGCTCCAGGCGGAACTGCTCAATCCCGTAGCGGAGCCGGGAGTGAATCAGGATCCGGAAAGCCTGGTCTACCACCGGGATCATTCCGCGGTCGCGCAGGTAGCGGGATTTCCCGGTCACCAGGGGGATGATGGGGGTGGCCGGGTTGTTGTAAAGGGGGACGATCGGGTTGATGCAGATGATCAGGTCGGCCCCGTGCCGGGCGGCCACATCCAGGTGGACGGTTTTGAACACCCCGCCGTCAATGTAATCGGCCCCGTTGATGCGGGTGGGGCGGAAAAGCAGGGGGAGCGAGCAGGAGGCCTGCACGGCCTTGGAGATCGGAACCTCGCGGAAATTGCTTTCCCCGAAGACGGCGCGCTGGCCGGTGTCGAGATTCACCGCGATAACGTAAAGCTCCTTGGCCAGGCTCCGGAAGGAATCCTCCCGTCCGTTGTTGGCCAGGCTGGCCTGGATGTCCTTGGCTATGCTGCCCCCGTCGATGAGACCGGAGGGAATCAACTCCTGGAGGTAGGTCAGGGCGTCGAAAAGGTGCATGTCCTTGCGGTTCCGCCAGTAGCTTTTCAGAATGTTGAATACTACTGACGGGGCGGAAATGAGTTTCCGGATGAATTCCGGGTAATTGATGGTGAAGAAATTCCCGCGGTTGAATCCCTGGATTTCGGTGGTAGGGCCGATCAGGGTTTTGAACATCAGGTCGGGTGTGACCCCGAAGGAGAGGGCGGACGCGATCATGGATCCGGCGCTGATCCCGATGAACATGTCAAAATCCACCACGCTTTTGTTGACCAGGATTTCATCCAGGGCCCGGAGGCACCCGATCTCGTAGACCCCGCCGGTGATTCCCCCGCCCGCGCAGACCACGGCGATCTTGCCTTTATTCAGGCGGCTGCGGATATCGGTAATTTTTCCGTGCACTCTGGACTTCCTGGGAGACTAGCCGGACTTCCGGTATTTTACTTCCTTTTCCAGTTCCTGAAGTTTTTTACTCATCTTTTTCATGTCCGTTTCCATCTCCTTGATGACGGTGAGCCGGGACATGATTTCATTGAGCTGTTCGTCGATTTTCTTGGGGATGCCGGAGAACCCCATCTCGAAGATCTCGGCCAGGGATTCCCCGCCGGCCTGGATGATTTTTTTCAGGGCGTTGATCGGGAGGATCTGGCGGCTGGTCCGCCCTTTTTCGAAAATAATCTGGGAGAAGGTGATGGAGGTGAGGTCTTCGCCGGTGACTTTATCGATGATCTTGATTTCCTGGCCCTTCCGGATCAGCTCGGCGATTTCCTCCAGGGTGATATAACAGCTGGTTTCCGTGTCGTATAACTTCCGGTTCTGGTAACGCTTGATGATTTTTACGGGGTTCATTCTTCCTTCCCCTCAAGAAAAAACAACCCGGTTGGGGGCCGGGTTACCATTGTAAATTGATAAGGCGTAAGCATCATTAAACTTTAATTTATGTCAATTCGCGTCAAATTGCAAGCCAATAAGAGCCCGGGAGGCGGTGAAAATAAAGGGTTCGAGGGTCCAAGGGACTTAAATAATGCGGAGTGCGGAATTCAGAATTCGGAATGCTGAATGAGGATTTCGGAATTATTTAAAATATATTTATCATTCCGGAAGCCTCTCTCTATTCCACCGGCAGTTCGTGAACCTTTTTCCAGAGGATAAAAACCTCCTTGGGGGTGCCGGAAAAATCATACATACCAAAGTACCGGAAGGCCTGTTTAAACCAGGAAGGACTCCCCAGGTAGGTCTGATCATAGAGCGAATACCAGATCAAGGCTACCGGATCCGCGGCGGCGAACTCTTTGAGCATCTGCCGAAGAATCCCGGCCTGCTCGGACTCGGAAAAACCCGTGTCTCCCCCGCCGGCCACTCCAAACTCGGGCACCAGAATCGGCAGCTCGGGGGCGATCTCCCGGGGCCGGGAGAAATAGCCGCTGGGGAAGGTTCGGGGCGGATGAGGGTCGAGGGATACATTGGGATAGGTGCTGAAGGCAATGGAATCGATCTTCGGGATGAGCCGCCGCCAGACCCGGGCCGCCTCCTCCCGCAAACTGCCATCCTCGGCCACCGACCAGGACAGGGTATGGTAGGCGGTCACATGGGTCGCGGGATTTCTTTCCTTGATCAGATCATAGATTTCCCCCTCCATCTCGAGGTAGGCATCCCACCATTCGGGGTGCCGGCCATACATAATGTCCACCTCAATCCCGACCAGGACATATTCCGGCAATAGCTCATCAAAGAGCCAGAGGAGCTCCTGCTGATAAGCCCCCCGTACCTCGGGGTCAAGCAGGGTTCCCGGACTGCCTCCATCGGGCAGGGGGTTAAGATTGCCAATCCCCTCCGGGCTGCCATGGGTAAAATCGAGGGTGAGGGCCAGTTTCAAGCCCCGCGCCCGCGCCTTCCGACCCAATTCGAGATTCAGGAAGTGAGGATAATCCTCTTCGCAGGGGGTAGTGCTCAGGCGGTGGCGGCACCAGCGGACGTGGAAGAAAATATTCAGCACGCTTCCGGCGGCCGCCGTGTTTTCCAGGAGGTTTTCATAGCCCAGATCGGACACATCCATCGGTGACTCGGAGACAAATCCGGTCTCAAAAGCGCGCGCGGCGAGCGGCACGTCCACCTGGTCCGGATCCGGCCCGGCCCCCGGAAGCCAGGGATCGGCCTCGACGCGGACATCGTCGTACCACACGGTCCCTCCCGCTCCAAAAGCCCCGAGGATCAAGGAGACCGCTGCGGCCGGCGCGGTCGCCGTGAATGATCCCGAATATTCCTTCCAGACTCCCTCCTCGGGATCCGCCTGGGCGACATAGCTTCCCACTACTCCCGGGCCGAGGAGAGGATCGGCCTCTATCACCTCGGGGTTATAACCAGCGATAAAAAATATCGGCGGTTCCACCGCCCCCTCATGCCTGACTTTAAGAGAAAATGAAATTTGTTTTCCTTCGAGCAGGGCTCCCGGCAGGTGTAAAACCTGGCTGAAAAAGAAATCTTCGCTGAATTCAAGCTTAAGACTCTGACTGCCCTCGGCCGCTTCGCTCGAGTCCAGGGACCAAATATAAGTCCCGGAAGGCAGAGGTAAAGTGCGAAATCCCATATACCAAAAGGGGGGATGCTCCGCCCCGCTTTCAACGGATAGCTCAAAGCCCCCGTTCGCCAGAGCCACCTGGTTGCAATCCCCGCAGCTTGATCCGCAAACCGGGTCCGGCCCGCAAACCGTTTGGGCACAGTCCGGCTGGCAGGTTTTACATTCATGATCTGCCGGGTCGCAGAACTCCAGAGCCGCCAAGTTGCAATCGGAATTAATCGTGCATTTTCTGCCCCCTCCCTGCCCGGGGCATCCCGCGAACCCCCCCATCCCGAGCCCGGCCAGGGTTATCAGAACCGCGAACTTTCGAGGATTCATTCTCGTCATCAATAAATAATAAGGTACCATAAAATTCCTTTCACTTCTGGCATTCGGGGCAGAAATGGGCGGTGCGGCTGCCGATCGGGCGGGAGGCGATCTTTCCCCGGCAGTTGTAGCAGCCTTCCCCTTCCCGGGCGTAAACCCGGAGATGGTTCTGGAAGGAGCCGGGTTGATTCCGGGAATCGCGGTAAACACCGTCCCCCGCGGTGGTGCCCCGCTTGGAAATGGCCAGTTTCAGGATACGCCGGGTGTTTCGCACGATCCGATCCGCTTCCACCCGGGTAATTGAGGAGGCCTGGCGGTCGGGACGGACCCGGGAGGCGTGGAGGATTTCGTCGCTGTAAATGTTGCCGATCCCCGCGATCAGGTTTTGATCGAGGAGGGCGGCCTTGATCGCCCGGGAACTTTTCGCCAACCGGGAAAGGAGCCAGGCGGCGGTGATTTCCGGGGCGAAGGGCTCCGGCCCGAGATTCAAGGGGTTGACCGTGGTTTCTCCCCGGGAAGGTGAAAAAAGATAAACCTCGCCGAACTTCCGCGGATCGGCGAACCGGAGCTCGAGTTTCTTCTCCAGGTGAAAGATCATTCGAGTATGGGGATCGGGAGGATCCGATGGCTTGCGGATCAGCAGGCGGCCGCTCATTCCCAGGTGAATAATCAGGATCTCATCCCGGTCGAGATATAAAAGGAGGTACTTACCCCTCCGGTCGACCTTTTTAATGATTCGATTGGCCAGTCTCTTCCGGAAAACCGGCGTGGATTTAACCCGTCGCAGGGTTCTGATCCCCTTGGGGTCGGGGAGAACCTCGGCCGAGAGGATGCGCTTTCCCCGGATGGCGGGCTCTATTCCCCGGCGGACGGTTTCAACTTCAGGAAGCTCTGGCATACGGTTACCTGGTGTTTTCCTTGAAGAAAGTTTGAGGGGAATTATAATGAATCTATCTAGGAGAACCAACGTTAGGATACATAAATCGGTCGACTACATTCAAACATAGGTATAGGTGGAAAGGACTGGGGGTGGAGTATTTTTATCAGGGTATGTCGGGCTAAAATATTTGCCTTTAAAAGCCCGATAAATCGGGCAATGACATTTTTATTGGTTTGCTTGACGGTTTTCGGATGCGGACAATCTTCTCCGGATGTTTCGCAGACGGTCGAACAGGGCAAGACATACCTGGCCCTGGGGGACGCCTCCGCGGCCAAAACAGAATTCCAGAGAATCCTGTTTCAAGACCCGCATAACTGCTCAGGGCTCTGGGGATCAACCCTGGCCGATATCCAGTCGCTTCTGGATCTTTCCAACCTGGTTGAATCCCTGTTGCGGGGGAACTCAGATAACCTCCGGGCGCTGATCGAGGAAATCGTCAACCAGGGGGAGGAGATTCATTCCCGGAACTGCCGGTTCGAGCTGGCCTCCCTTCCCCTCCGGCTGGGGATAAATTCCGCCCCCATCCTGGAGGTCGAGCTCGGGGACAATTGGGACGGGCTCGACGGAAAGCACCTGGCTAATATTTTCGGACTGCTGCTCGGGCTTTTTGATTTCCTCACGGCCCACAGCCTGAAAGCGGGTTTCGATGACCTCCTCAGTCTCTCCTCCATTCCCAACCAGAATTCCAACCCGGTCTGGATGATCCGTCCCCTGGCCCAGGTCTTTGCCGACAATCCGGAATTTCTGGCCGCCGACTCCAGGAATTGGGACCGGATCAAACTGGTGCCCGGGGAGTTCGCGGGCGGCCTGGACGGGATCGCGGAGGTGATAAACCTGCTGCTGAAGAAAAGCCAGGTGAAAAATCCCGGACCCGCCGAGATCTTCTCCGTTTCCGACCAGGATAACGACGGGCTGGATGCCGGGGACGAGATCGTGATCGGGGTCAAGAAGCTCAAGCTCCTCGATTGGGAGGGGAGCGGGCCGATCCGGATCAAGCTTACCGAAGAATTCACCCGCGGTTTCTTCCAGGAGCTGGCCAGGAGCTTGAAGAAATCGGCCGAGGCTTTCCAGCAGGACAAGGTTTTTTCGCTGGCGGATTTCAATCCGGCGCTTACCCTCCTCGGAATCGCCGAATTGCCGGAATCCCTGGGGGCCAAACCCTCCGAGTATTTTAAAAACCCCAAGCCTATCCGTGATCTGGTGCCCTATTGGGTCCAGGTTTCGCCGGGGAAATATGAATTTCTGGTCGAGGGCGAGACCCGGGCGGAAACCGGGGACGCCGACGGCCAGGTGATTTTCGATTCGGATTCGGCCCATTTCCCCGATTCGGTTAATTTCGGAGGGAAGGCGTTTTCCGGTCTTCGCATTCCCAAAGACGACATCGGCCCGAGCCCGGCCATCCCGGTGGGAATATCCTTTTACTACCTGGCCCTGCCGGATCCTTCCCTGGGCGGGCTCATCCAGGTTAATACCGACGGTTCAGGATACCGTCCGGCGGATTCTTTCCAGCTGAACCGTCTGCTCAATCAATTGCTCAGCTCCTGGTTTACCCGGAGCGAGGGCGAAACCTATTTCGAAACCGATCAGCCGGTTTTAAAACCCACCATCAGGGTTTATATCGGAAAGTTGTCCAACCAGGTGGCGGCATCCACCCAGGCGCTGCTCAAGAATTTTGGAATCGACCAGATCATTAATCCCGGCGACCAGGGTTACATCAAGGTCAACCTGGGCGGCGGGATTCCCGGCGTGCCCGCTTCGTATACCGATCCACTGGTGGTGGAAGGGATTATCCGGGCGGTCCAGGAAATCGGGGGAATCCCCCATGTCTGCGAAGCCAACATGCGCACCTACACGATGAATGACGACATGCTCAAGAAGCGGGGCTACGATGTGATCCTGGCCCGGACGGGGGCGGATTTCGTCAACCTTTCCGACCTGCCGCGGGTGGAGTTCCACCCTTATGACGGGACCATCCCGTTCGATGTTCCCGCCCCCCTGCGGGATCCCCAGAATAAAATCATCAGCGTCGCCCAGCCGAAGCATCACTGGGAATGCGGGGTCTCCCTGGCCGAGAAGAACATGTACGGGGCCATTTCGGAAAGAAAGAAATCCATCTTCCACCGGAAGTTCGACCAGATTGACCCGGTGGTGGCGGCCGCGGCCCGGGCCATGAACCCGGATATTTCCATCATCGGGGGGAGGGCGGTCTGCGGGGAACTCGGGCCCCATCTCTGCGTGCCGATCCGCCTGAATTACCTGATCGTTTCCAACGACATGCTGGCGGCGGACCAGCAGGGGTCCATCCTCCTGGGCTATCCCTTCGAGGAAGTGAAATACGCCCAGATCAATCTCAAGGGCCAGGGGATCACCTTCTCCTGGGTCCAGGGTACGGAGCAGTTTCCTCCCGAGCTTTTAACCCGGGTCAAGGAGTTCGCCCTGACCCCGGCAGAGGTGAAATTCTGGAAGAAACTGCTCTTCAGCCAGTACTTTGTTCCCCACTGGGTCCAGAACCAGATCCTGCCCCACCTGGAATTTTTCTTCGTCCTGGCCAACAAGCTTTTTTATACGCCCCGGGGCGACCAGATTGATTGGAGCCTCTAAAATTGACGAATGACGAATGACGATTGACGAATGAAAACAAAGCAGGTCAGAAAAAGATTTCGAGTTTTGAGTTGAACCAGAGAAACCCGACAAACCATTTTGATTAGGATAAAAGTTGATGGCAAACAGCCAGCAAAAAAGAATGGTTTCCATGGATTTTGTAAAAGTGGCAACCCTCTCGCCCATTCTCGACCAGGTGATGGCCAGGTTGCCCCAGGTGCGCCTGGAATCTTTGCCCTCCGAAGAGAGCGATGAGCAGATTACCGTATGCATCACGGCCTTCGGCCGGCAGGAAGACCTGGGATTTTTTCTCGATGAGGCGGAAGAGACCCTCCAGGACGAACTGGATACCCTGGGTTTGAAGATCGCTCTGTACCTGAACGATGACGATTGGGGAACGGAGTAAATTGACGATCCACCTTCGCCAAGGCTTCGGCGGACACGTTGACGAATGACGATTGACGAATAAAAACTGAAAAGAATTGACGATTGACGATTTACGATTGACGAATGAAAAACAAAGAAAATAAAGAGATTTTTGAATTATTATAAAAGTTTTGTAATCTACAATCGTCAATCTACAATCGTAAATTGAGTCATTGGAAAAGAAGCAATTACGATTAGGAATTGAAAACGAGGAAACATCAATGAAAAAAAAGGAGACCACAAACCTGCTGCGGTCCCTCCCGAGCGTGGACGACATACTCAAATGGGATAGACTGAAAAAAATCCCGGGTTCACCCCGCCGCCCCATCGTGGTGAAGGCGATCCGGGAGGTGCTGGCGCGGGAGCGGGAAAAGATCCGGAAGGGGGAACGGAAAAAAACGCTCGAGCGGGCTGAACTGGTTTCAGGGGTGAAGAAAGAAATCGCGGCGGCCGGCCGGGGTTCACTCCGCCGGGTGATCAACGGGACCGGGGTGGTCATCCATACCAACCTGGGCCGGGCCCGGATCGCTCCTTCGGCGGTGGAAAAAATAATCGAGGCCGCCCGGGACTACACCAACCTGGAGTTCGCGCTGGAGCCCGGCGGCCGCGGGGAACGCTCCGATCATGTCGCGGGGCTTTTCCGGGAACTGGTCCGGGCGGAAGCCGGACTGGTCGTGAATAACAACGCCGGGGCCGTGCTCCTGGTGATCAACACCCTGGCCGAGGGCCGGGAGGTGATCGTTTCCCGGGGCGAACTCATCGAGATCGGCGGCAGTTTCCGGCTTCCCGAGGTGATGGCGAAGAGCGGGTCGGTTTTGAAAGAGGTGGGGACCACCAACCGGACTTATATCCGGGATTATGCCCGGGCGATAAATCCGCAGACCGGGCTTCTTTTCCGGGCCCATCCGAGCAATTACCGGATCGAGGGTTTCACCGCGCAGGCCTCCCGGGCCGAGCTCGTGACCCTTTCCCGCGAGAAGGGGTTGCCGTTTTTTGAGGACCTGGGGTCAGGTCTGCTCCAGCCGATCCCGGGCCTGGAGCTCTCGGGAGAGCCCGGGGTTTCTCTCGCCCTCAAACAGGGGGTCGACGTGGTTTCCTTCAGCGGGGATAAACTTCTGGGCGGTCCCCAGGCCGGGATCATCCTGGGCCGGAAAGACCTTCTGGACCGGATCCGGAAAAACCCCCTGGCCCGGGCCCTCCGGATCGATAAGCTCTCCCTGGCCGGCCTGGAGGCAACCCTGCAGATTTACCGGGGCGGGGACGTGCCCCCGGTGATTTCGGCCCTGCGGATTTCCCGCGCCGAGCTGGATCAACGGGCCGCGAAACTCTCCCGGGGCCTGCAGTCCGCCGCACCCGGCGCCCGGTTCAAGATCGAGGTGGACGAGGAGGAATCCGCCTCCGGGGGCGGGTCCTTCCCGGGGGTAAAGCTTCCCACTCTGGTAGTGGCGCTTACCCATCCTGCCCTGAACCCGGAGGAAATCGCGGCCGCTTTCCGCGCCGGGGAACCCCCGGTCATCGGCAGGATCCAGGAAGACCGGTTTCTCCTCGACCTCCGCACCATTTCTCCCGAGGAGATCGGGGAGGTGGCGCGGGTTTTCACCGAATTGTCCAAAAACTTTTCCGGCCGGGCCATTTAGAGAAAAATCATGCGTTATTTGGTGATAGGGACCGCCGGTCACATCGACCACGGGAAAACCGAGCTGGTGCGCGCGCTGACCGGGGTGGATACCGATCGGCTCAAGGAAGAGAAAGAGCGGGGCATGACGATCGACCTGGGCTTCGCCGAATTCCGGGTCTCCGAGGGGATCGAGGCCGGGGTCGTGGATGTGCCCGGGCACGAGCGCTTTGTCCGCAACATGCTGGCCGGGTCCACCGGGATCGATCTCGTTCTCCTCGTGATCGCGGCCAACGAGGGAATCATGCCCCAGACGCGGGAGCACCTGGCCATCTGCGAACTGCTCCGGGTGCCCCGGGGACTGGTGGTGGTCAATAAAATCGACCTGGTGGAACCTGACTGGCTGGAACTGGTCAAGTCCGAGATCGCCGATTTTCTGAAAGACACCTTCCTGGCCCGGAGCCCGATCGTCCCGGTTTCAGCCCGCACCGGAGCGGGGATCACGGAATTGAAAGATGAGATCGCCCGGGAGGCGGAGGGGATCAGGCCCCGGGGCGAAACCAGCACCTTCCGCCTCCCGGTGGATCGAAGCTTCACGATCAAGGGTTTTGGAACCGTGGTGACCGGCACCATTTTCGGGGGCCGGGTGTCCCCCGGGGAGCAGGTGGTGATTCTTCCCGCCGGGGTTTCCGCGCGGGTGAAAGGAATTGAAACGCATAACCGGAAGGCCGAAACCGCCGTCACCGCCCAGCGGGCCGCCCTGAACCTTTCCGGGGTGGAAAAGGCCGAGATCAGGCGCGGGGATGTTCTCGTTCATCCCGACACCCTGGCCGCGAGCCGGCTCCTGGACGTGAGCCTGAAGATTCTTGCCGGCGAGGGTCGGGGCTTGAAGAACTGGTCCGAGGTTCGCTTCCACGCCGGGACCGCGGAGGTGATCGGCAAGGTCCGACTCCTGGGCCGGGAAAAAATCGCCCCCGGCGAGGAAGGCTTCGCCCAGATTTTACTGAAAGAGCCGGTGGTGACGGTGGCCCGGGACCGTTTCGTGGTCCGGCAGGCGAGCCCGATGATCACCATCGGCGGCGGGGAGATCCTGGATCCCATGCCGGGGCGCAAACACCGTCCGCGGGACCCGGGCGTGACCGACTGGCTCCAGGTCCTGAAAGATTCCGGCCATTCGGACCTGGTCCTGGCCCACGTCCGGCAGGCCGGGCTCCGGGGAACGGAAGCGAGAGAGCTGGTGGCGAGGGTCCCGCTCCACCGGCGGGAGATCCAGGACGAACTGAAGAAGCTGGGGGGGGAGGGAAAGGTGGCTTCCTCCTCCCGGGGCAGGTATTTTCCCGTGGAGGGGATTCGAACCCTGGCCGACGCGGTCTGGAAAAAACTCGAAGATTTTCACCGGTCCAACCCGCTGGCCCCGGGGATGATCCGGGAAGAGCTGAAGGGATATTTTCCCGAGGCCAACCCCGAGGCTCTGGTGGAGGCGGTTAACCTCCTAAAAGACGCGGGCAAGGTTGGTTTTGACGGGGAAACCATCCGCCGGTCGGATCAGGGCCCGGAATTGAGCCCGGAGCTTCAGGGCTGGCGTGACCGGATCCTCAAACGCCTGCGGGAGGCCGGGCCCCAACCCCCGGAAATGGCCGAGTTAATCCAGGAATTCAAGACCGACAAGGGAAACCTGGAGAAAATTTTGCGCCTCCTGGTCCGCCAGGGGATCCTGGTCCGGGTGGGCGAGGGTCTTTTTTACCCGGCTCCAACTTTAAAAGAAATCGAGCGAAAACTGGTTGATTATCTGCGGCCGGGGGTTCAGGTGGAGGTCCCCAAGTTCAAGGAACTGTTTGGAATTACGAGAAAATGGGCCATTCCCCTTCTAGAATATTTTGACGCCAACCGGGTTACCCTCCGGGTCGGAAACGCCCGCAAGCTCTATCCGAAAAAGGACAAATAAATTTTTAACACGGATTTCACGGATATGCGCAGATTCGGAAAACAATAGGCTAAAGAAAATAGTTGTGAAAATGGGCTTCAAAATCCGTGCGAATCCGGGCGGATCGGTGTCTAAGATATTTGGAAGGGACGGGGAAGGTGTTTCATGAAAAGCAAAGATATTTTTAAAGAGAGGCCGAACCCGCGGTATCTCGGGCTGGCGATAATTCTAATCATTTTGATCGGCCTGATCGATTATTATACCGGAGCCGAACTGCGCATTTATCCCCTTTATTATATCCCCATCACGCTCGGCGCATGGAATTCCCGATTTAGGAGTGCCGTCCTGCTGGCCGGCTTTAGCGCTCTGGCCTGGATTCTATCAAATTACTATGCCGGTCTGCGTTTCTCTCTCACTTTTGTATGGCTCGCAAACATATCTACCCAGTTTGTTTCTTTTCTCCTGGTGGGGGGGTTAATTGTTCGCCTGCGCACGGCCCATGCCCAGGAAAAAATGCTGGCGCGTTTGGACAACCTTACCAAGCTGATGAACTCGCGGGCTTTTTATGAGCGGTTGGAATACGAGTTGGCGCGGGCACAAAGGTACGGGAATCCTTTGACGATCGGCTACCTGGATCTCGACAATTTCAAGACGGTGAACGACCACCTGGGACACCGAGTGGGCGATAACGTGCTCTGCCGGGTGGCGGATCTGCTCAGATCGCTCATGAGATCGAGCGATACGCTAGCCAGACTCGGGGGAGACGAGTTCGCCATCATCCTGCCCGAAACCGATCGAGAACAGAGCCGAACGGCATTCGCCAAGATCCTGGCCGCCCTGGAGAAAGAAATGAAGGAGAGAGAAACGCCGATTACCGTCAGCATCGGGGTCGTATCCTACCCGGAGCATACGCTGAGCGCCGAAGACCTGATTTCCTGCGCGGATTCGATTATGTACCAGGCCAAGGAAGCCGGGAAAAACCGGGTTGAGTTCAAAGGGGCGCCCAAATAAACGGAGGAAATCCGGAATATTTCATGTCAATAGTTTCGAATTCTTTGGGCCGGCTAATGTATTAAATCCCTTGTAATTCAGCCCCTCAGGTGCTATAAGTTTCCAAAATTCACATGCCCTTTTCGGAAGGTTTGGGTCCCCCCGCCGAGGCGGGGGGCGGGAGGGCAGAGGAAACAACCTAAACCAGGAGGAAAAAATGACTGTAATCACGGCGAAGGAACTTTTGGAAGCGGGGGTGCACTTTGGGCACCAGACCCGGCGCTGGAACCCCAAGATGCGGCCCTACATTTTTGGAGCCCGCAACGGGGTTCACATCATCGACATCAACCAGACCGTTCAGCTTTTTGAGAAGGCCTATCGTTTTATCGAAGGCGCGGTAGCCCAGGGCCAGTCCGTCCTCTTCGTCGGCACCAAGAAGCAGGCCCAGGTGGCGATTGAAGAAGAAGCGACCCGGGGCGGGCAGTTTTTCGTGAACAACCGCTGGATCGGGGGAACCCTGACCAATTTCGCCACCATCAAGAAGAGCCTGGAGAAGCTCTCCTCGATCGAGACGATGGAAAAGGACGGGAGTTTCGAGCGAATGACCAAGAAGGAAGCGATCAAGCTGAACCGGGAGCGGGGCCGCCTCCTCAAACTGCACGCGGGGATCAAAAATATGCGGCGCCTGCCCGGGGTGATTTTCATCGTGGATACCAAGCGGGAGGAAAGCGCGGTTTCGGAAGCCCGCAAGCAGAGAATCCCGATCGTGGGGGTCGTGGATACCAACGGCAATCCCGAGGACGTCGATTTCCCGATCCCAGCCAATGACGATGCCCTGCGCTCGATCCGCTTTTTTACCAGCAAGATCGCCGATGGCTGCATCTCCGGGACGCAACGCCGGGAAGCTGTTACCCGGGATGAAGAAGCGGCCAAGGCGGCCGGGGCGGTGGAAAAGAAAGACCGGGAAGTAAAAATCTGAAAACCCGAAGCGGGAAAAGAATAAGAGAAGGGGGGCAGCAGGCTTGGGAACTATGGATGCGATCAGGCAATTGCGGGAAAAAAGCGGCGCCGGGGTTTTGGATTGCAAGCAGGCCCTGGATGAATCCAAAGGCGACGTCAATCTGGCCCAGGAAATCCTGCGCAAAAAGGGTCTGGCCAAGCTCGAGAAACGGGTGGGAAAACAGGCCCTGGAAGGCCTGGTGGATGCCTATATACATCCGGGCGGAAAAGTGGGGGTCATGGCCGAAGTCAATTGCGAGACGGATTTCGTGGCCCGGACCCCGGAGTTCAAACAGCTGGTGCGGGATCTCTGCCTGCAGGTGGCGGCCATGTGCCCCCGTTACCGGAAACGCGAGGACGTGCCGGAAGCGGTGGTCGAGAAAGAAAAGGAGATCTATCGTGCCGAGGCCAAAAGCTCCGGAAAGCCCGATAAAATCATCGATAAGATCGCCCAGGGGAAGCTGGAGAAATTCTACAGCGAGGTTTGCCTGTGGGATCAGCGTTTCATCCGGGACGACTCGGTTTCTTTCGGCGAATACTTTCAATCCACCTCGGTCCGGCTGGGCGAGAATGTCCAGCTCCGGAAATTCCTGCGCTACCAGCTGGGGGAAGAGTCCAGCTAAACCGGGACCTGAAACCGGCCGGTGGGCCCCGACCTGCAGGGTCGGGAAAGTTGTTTTTCAGGATATATTTCAACCTTCAGGTGTAACCCCATGACCGTTCGCAAACTGGTTTATCACCGGGCCTTGCTCAAGCTCTCGGGAGAGATGCTGGCCGGGGCCCAGGGTTTCGGGATCGAAGCCAAGGCCCTGCTTTACCTGGCCCAGGAGATTGCCCAGGCCCGGGGACTCGGGAGCGAGATCGCGGTGGTCCCGGGAGGCGGGAATATCCTCCGGGGGGCGAAGGCCAGCCGGGAAGGGATGGACCGCGTCACCGCGGATTATATCGGGATGCTGGCCACCCTGATCAATTCCCTGCTCCTGGCGGAGGTTTTGAAAAGGATCGGGGTGGAGACCCTGGTCCTGAACGCCTTCCCCGTGGGCGGGATGGTGGAACCCTACCGCGCGGATTTGGGGCTCTCCAAACTTGAGGCGGGACAGGTTTTGATTCTTTCCGGGGGGACCGGAAATCCGATGCTTTCCACCGATACCGCGGCGGCCCTGCGGGCCCGGGAGCTCACCTGTGAAATTCTGCTCAAGGGGACCAAGGTGGACGGGGTTTACGACGCCGACCCGGCCAAGGTCAAGAAAGCCCGGCGTTTCGAGATACTGACCTATAAAAAAGTCATGGGCCAGGGGCTGAAGGTGATGGATCTCTCCGCCATCGCCCTGTGCGAGGAAGGCGAGATCCCGATCCGGGTTTTCAATCTCTGGAAGAAGGGCAGCCTGGTCCGGATTCTCCAGGGCGAGCCGGTGGGAACATTGGTGAGGAAGTAAATGCGGATTGCGGAATGCAAAAAAACAGGGTTCTAGGGGCCGAGGGTCCCAGGGTTCGAGGGTAGCCGCAGGCTTCAGCCTGCGAAGAAAAAGTCCAAGGGTTCAAGTAGGGCAAGGCTTTAGCCTTGCGGGGAATAGGTAACCAGTAACCAGAGAAACCAAATAGACTAGATAGACCAGGTAAATCAGGAGGGCGTAAAATGGAAAAGGAAATTTTTCAAGGATTGGAATCCCGGATGGAAAAAACCATCGCTACCTTTCGGGAGGAGCTTTCCCGGGTGCGGACCGGGCGGGCTTCCCTCTCCCTTCTGGACATGGTGAAGGTGGATTACTACGGCAACCCTTCCCCCTTGAATCATGTCGCCAACCTCTCGGTTCCGGAAAACCGCATGATTACCATTCAGCCCTGGGACATAAAGATGCTTCCCGAGATTGAGAGAGCGATCATCAAGTCGGACCTCGGGCTGACCCCGCAGAATGACGGCAAGATCATCCGCCTTCCCATTCCGCCCCTGAACGAGGAGCGGAGAAAGGACCTAGTCAAACTGGTCAAGAAGATGGCGGAGGAACACCGGGTTGCCGTCCGGAACGTGCGCCGGGACGGAATCGAAAAGCTCCAGAAGCTGGAGAAGGACAAAGCCATCACCGAGGACGACAATCACCGCTTCCAGAAAAAGGTCCAGGATGTTACGGACGCCTACGTGAAAAAGGTGGACGAGATCTTAGCCGCCAAGGAAAAGGAGATCATGGAGGTATAGCGGTCCTAAGTCCTAAGTCCACCTAAGTCCTACGTCATTCATGTCTCTATTTAGTCCCGCCAAAAGCGGGACTTTTGTATGAGTAAACTTCCTCTAATAGTTCATCGATACCGTCCTGCCTTATTTTTGTCATTCCCGCGCATGCGGGAATCCAGTCTTTTTTTCATGTCTTATTCAGTTGTTTTTGATTCCCAATTCGAAACCAGAAACCAAAGACTCGAAACAATATAACCAACAATACGGCACTGTATTGCATAAAAGTCTTGACAATTATGCAAAGTGATGATAAATTGTCAGCATGGATCGATATCTATACAAGCCAATCCATAGAGATCTTCTGAAAAAGATGGTTATTCTGACCGGGCCGCGGCAGGTTGGTAAAACCTGGCTGGCCAAAGAATTGATGAAAGAATTTCGGAATCCCCAGTACCTGAATTACGATCATCTAGACGACGCCCGGATCATCCGAAAGCAAACCTGGTCCCTGGACGCTGGTCTGGTTATTCTGGACGAGGTTCATAAAATGAAAGATTGGAAGGGGTTCGTCAAGGGAAGCTACGACACCCGGCCCACCGGGCAGTCCCTACTGATCACGGGAAGCGCCAGGCTCGACGCTTTCCGGCAGACCGGCGAATCCCTCGCCGGGCGCTATTTCCCCTACCATCTTCATCCTCTATCCGTCAGAGAATTGAAGGATTATCTGCCACCCCGAGAAGCCCTCAACCAGTTGAACCGCCTGGGCGGTTTCCCCGAGCCGTTCCTGTCCGGGTCGGACACGGAGGCGTCGCGCTGGCGCAGCCAGTATTACACCGATTTGATTCGAGAGGACATCCTTGAATTCAGCCGGATCAACGAGGTTAAGGCCATCCGGCTGCTCGTCGAGATGCTGCGGGAACGCGTCGGCTCCCCTCTTTCCTTCACCTCCCTAGCTGGAGATCTGCAAATCGCCCCCAACACGGTCCGGAAATACGTGGATATATTGGAGAGCCTCTGTATCATCTTCCTGGTGAGACCCTTTCACGCAAACATTGCCAGGGCGATCCTGAAGGAGCCGAAGGCTTATTTTTTCGACAGCGGCTTCGTGAAAGGAGACGAAGGGCTGAAGCTCGAGAACACCTGCGCCGTCTGCTTGTTTAAACATGTCCAGCACCTTCAGGACACGGCGGGCGAAAATCTTAATCTCCGCTACCTCCGAACCCGGGACGGCCGGGAAATAGACTTCGTCTTCTGCACGGAAGACCGAATCACGACGCTGATCGAAGTCAAGATGTCGGAAAACCGGCCCTCTCCCGCCCTGGTTTACTTTCAGAGAAAAACGCCGGGCTTGTCGGCTTATCAGCTCGTCCAGAACCTGAGACAGGAGGAGAACATTGACGGCGTTTCCGTCGTTTCCGCCGGAACCTGGCTAGCCGGGTTGTCGGCCTGAAACATTTGCCAGAGGACCACCGACGGCAGGCTAGAAAAACCAGTTTTGAGTTAAAAAGAATTGACGATTTACGAATGACGAATGACGATTGAAAACAAGATAGAACAGATAAACGCAGTTTCGAGTTAAAAAATATACGCTGACAAAACAAAAGAAAAAATACAGATTCTTCACCTTCGGCAAGCTCAGGTTCAGAATGACAGGCAGAGGTAGATGAGCCGGATGGGGCTTTCCCCAGATCCGGGATTCAAAACAGACGATAGGAAGGGACAGCCCAGATATTCGGATCCGCTAATTTTTCTATCCGGGCTCCCCGGTAAATACCAAGCCCGCCCAGCCACCGGTCTTTAAGCTTGGCGGCGAGCGTAAGCAGCGGACGATAATCGGAGCCGGATAATTTCGGGCCGGAATTGATTTCCATGCCGATGAATCCGCGCCCGGTCTTTAAACCCGAAAAATGCGATTGAATCCGTTCTTCCGTCCTTCGCGGGCGGATTTTTTTGTAATGCCGATTCATTTGTCCCAACGTAGGAGGGACGTGTCCCATCACTGGGCGGGATCGGCGGTTTTAAAAAAGCGCCCGATTAATCGGGCAACTACGAAACATTATGAAATAATAACTGCATTTTTCGGGATAAAAGCTTGTTTTTGTTCTCAATCGACAATATTGCTGTAATTTATCGCTTGCCATCGTAAATATTACAGTATGAATTGTTAGTGTTGTGTTTTAATAATAGACTTAAAATTAAGTTTAAATTCATCCTTGATTTTTATCATGTAGGGGCGGCTTTCTACAGTCGCCCGGGGAGGGAGCCAATTGAATGGCTCCCCTACGAAAACAATAATCACTTTTAAGGATTTTATTAAACGCCACATTAATTGATCAAAAACCGTCGGGATGTAGTCGATTTGGAATTTGAGAAAGAACCGAAACGATCAAACCTTCCGATAAATGACCTGTGCCGGGTCATTTACGCCCGTCCCGGGATCGGGCCGCACCAGTCCCTCGGACTGAAGCTCGTCCAGCAGGGAGAGGATCAGCCCGGTGGAGGTGGAGGCGAGGTGGATTTTCGAGATGTCCCCCATCACTGCCCGGGTCAGATCCAGCAGGGTGAGGCCTGGTCCTTCAAGAAGCTGGAGCGCCTGGTTGCGCAAGTCTGCGATGGTTTTTCTCGCCGTTTCGATTCTTTTCGGCGGGTTCGAAATGGGAGAGCCGTGAGCGGGGAGCAGGCTTTTCAGAGGCAGGCGGGACAGTTTTTCGAGGGTTTGCAGGTAAACCCGAATCTCGCCGAGCGAGGTGGCCCGTCCCACGATAAGATCCCCGGAAATACCCAAACCTTCAGGATTTAATAACAGGATGTGTTCATTACTGTGGCCGGGGGCATAAAAGACCTCCCAGTCTTGATTGCCCATCCTGATTTTTGATCCCTCGGTCAGGGCTTCCTGGAAACCGATCGGGCCGGGAGGTAGGTAATAGAGCCGGGCGAAGGCCTCGAGTTCTTCGGGGCGGTATCCGGCGGCCAGGAGGTGGGGACAGCGGGGGCGAAAATGGTCATAAGCCACTTTCATCAGGTGGTAATATTCGGCGTATTTCCGCCCCACGCCTTCATAGGCGGCCACCGGGAGGGGATGGATTTTCCGCAGGGGGACGCAGGCGGCGGCGTGGTCAACGTGGGGGTGGGTGAGCACCACCTGCGCCAGGTCGGATAGGGCCAGACCGATGGATTTCATCCCCGCGAGGAGGGATTCGACCGATTCCGGGTAGGCGTGTCCGGGATCGATCAGGGTCGGTTTATCCCCCCGGACCAGGTAGGCGTTGGTGTCGGCATAAAAGGCCTGGGGCACGGTGATCTGGAAGATATTCGGGGAAACCTCCTGGACTTCGCAGGTGACCCGGGGCCGGAAATCATCCCAGCTCAGGCGCCGGAAGCAATCCGAGATTTCTTCCCAATCCGGGTAGGTTTCAGGAGGTGAAGCGGGAAAGAAGAAGTTCAAAGTTTAAAGTTCAAGGTTTGAAGTTCGAGGTCCAAGTAATAAAAGAGAATTCCGCAATTTGAATTCCACATTCCGCATTACATTTTCTCAGCCATAGATTATCTTGATCTTTTCCCCGTTTCAAGCCGGAAATATAATCGGAATTGGTTTGACTCAGTGGGGTAAATAAGTTAGCTTATCTCCCGCTGATGGGGATACTAAAATCAGCTCAGAAAGGAGGACAAAATAGTGGAAGAAGTTGGCATTGTGGGAGCGGATCTTACTCCCTGCAAGGGCAGGTGGGTGGAGCTTTCCTATTACGGGCTCTCCCAGCTCGCCGTCAAGAAAACCCTGGAGGATGCCGCCATCGACATCAAGGATGTGGACGCGGTGGTCTACGGAATCTACAACGACATTTTTGAATATTCGGCCATTCCCGAACATCCCCTGCACGGGATCATCGGGATGGCCAACAAGCCGGGCATGCGGGTAACCTGCGGCGGGGCCACGGGGGCCTACGCCATGCTGGCCGGCTACACCATGGTGAAATCCGGCCTCTACGACACCGTCCTCTGCCTCGGGGTAGAGAAGGCGACGGACTGCTTCGACTTCGATTCGATGACCTCGACCCCCGAGGTGATCAAGTCCATCGGCTGGTCGGGCGACACCTTTTACGAAAGGGAACTCGGCTGGACGGCCTCGGACAGCTACGCCGAGGTGGTTCTGGCTTACATGGATGAGCATCCCAAGGATCTTTCCGACGAGGTTTCCGCTGAGATCAGCGCGATCCTCTGCCAGCAGGCGCAGAACAACAAGTACGCCCAGCGCCACGGCGAGAAGGTGACCAAGGAGATGGCCATGAACTCCCGGTACGTGGTTTACCCCTTCAAACTGCTTGAGACCTGCGTCTACACCGAGGGGGCGGCCGGGGTCATCTTCGCCAACAAGGAAAAGACGATCTCGATGTGCAAGAACAACGGCAAACCCCCGATCTGGATCACCGGGGTGGGGGCCGCCAACGAGCACCATGTGGTCGGGAAGGATTTCCGGCACAAGGTGATGCACCGGATCTACTCCGACCACCTCTCGGCCCAGGCGGCCTACAAGATGGCCGGGGTCACCAACCCCCTGAAGGAAGTCCAGGTGATCGAGCTTCACGACGCCTTCATCAAGCAGCTCCAGGTCACGATGGCCGAGTTCGGGTTCACCAAGCTCGGGCGGTCGGATGACCTGGTTAAGGAAGGCCTGATGGTGCCGGGGGGGCCGATTCTGGTCAATCCCTCCGGGGGGCTCACTTACGCCGGTCATTTCGTCGGCGGCTCCAACATGCTTTCCTGCTGGAGCGCGCGCCGGGAGCTGATCGACAAGCAGCTCCGGCGGGGGATGATTCACGGAACCGGTTCCACCATCGCCCAGTACGGCTGCGTGATGATCATGGAAAGGAGGGACTAAGCCATGGCCCGACCGAAAGCCAAAGCCAAATCCAAGGCCAAACCCCGAGCCGAGGCGAAACCCCGGGCGAACCAGAAGCCGAAGGTGGAGAAGGTAATCCCCCTCCACATGATCCCGAACGTGGAATCCGAGGTGATCAAGATCGGCGACGGCCGCTACCTGCAAAGCAACGAGGCGATGTTCACTTTCTACAAGCGGTCGAAGGGCGAACAATCCCCCTATTTCCTGGCCCTCTTGGAGAAAAAGCGGATCCTCGGGGCCCGTTGCCCCAAGTGCAAACTGGTCCGGGTTCCCCCCTTTGAGGTCTACTGCCCGGATTGCCAATTTGAGAAGCTCGAGCTCCTCGAGATGCCCGATACCGGGGTGATGAATTCCACCCCTCCGATCACCTACTTCGCGAACTCGCTTTTCGCCCACATGGTGCCGTTCGGCCGGGGCCGGGTGATGCTGGCCGGGGCCGACACCGCCATCCCCATCCATGTCTACACCACCCGGGGGGTGCTCACCCCGCGGGTCTTCAAGAAAAACACCCCGGTGAAAGTGATCTTCCGCAAGAATCGCCTGGGCAAGCCCACCGACATCTTCGCGGTCCCGCTTAGCGAGGTCCCGGAGAAACTCCGGGCCAAGAAGGGGGTGGAGGAACACGAGCTCGACTGGAGCCAGTCCGCGGAGCCCCCGGTGGACAAGCCCACTCCCGAATCCGAGAAATCCTTCAAGAACGTGCTCGCGGCCTTCCAGGCGATGTCCAAGGCGGTGACGAAGAGCGACCGAGCCAAGAAGGATCTCTCCGGCTGGAAGCGGTCGATCCAGGTGAAAACCGCGGGGGGCAACTTCCTGATCAACATCGGCAAGCAGAATCTTAAGGTGAAGCCGGGGAAAGCCAAGGCGGATTTCGTGATGGTCGCCAACAATCCCAAGCTTTTCGAAGACTGGATGAACTTCCGGGATTCCCTCACCAACGCGATCATCGCGGAGAAGCTCTGGATCAGCAAGAACAAGGAATTCACCACCGTGTTCAAGCTCGACCGTCTGCCCCGCTCGCTGAGACGGACCTTAGAGACAAGTGAGCTAGTGAGTTAGTAAGTTGAAGAGTTGGTAAATTCGCAAGCCTAAGTTTGAAAGGGGCGGCCTTCGGGCCGCCCTTTGCTTGGAGTGGATTTATTATGTTTGCGAATGTCATCCCTGCCCCGCATCAGAGTGCGGGATAAACTCCGGCAGGGATCCAGGGATTCATATGTGAGGGTGAATTAGCGAAACGATGTTAGGTCTTTCTACAGTCTGGCGGACGACCCGGGCCGGGAGCGGGCCGGAACTCCTTTCCGAAATCGAGCGGGCCGAGCTTCCCATCAGCGGAATCGAGCTCGAGTACCGCGTTCTGGAAAGCTGGTACCGGGATATCCGGCCCCGGCTCCGGCGCGGGGATCCCCGGGTGTTAAGCATCCATAACTTTTTCCCCCTCCCGGACGGCCGGGATCCGAAGCAGGCCACCGGGGACCTGTTTCTGGTTACCTCCGAAGACCCGGAGGAGCGCCGGCTGGCGGTCAAACAAACCATCAACACGATCCAGATCGCGGAAGAGCTGGGGGCCCGGGCGGTGGTGCTGCACCTGGGCAAGGTTCCAATGGAAAGGCGTTTCGCGGACTTAAAGCAACTTTTTTCCGAGGGGAAGTTAGAATCCCCGGAGATGGAAAAGATCAGGTTTGAACTGCGCCGGGAACGCGAAACCAAGTTCCGGGAACCGCTGGAAAGGGTACTGCAAGCCCTGGATCGTTTAAACCGGGAAGCCTTCCGCCGGGGGGTCAAGCTGGGCGTGGAAAACCGTTACTACTATCCCGAGATTCCCCACCCGGATGAAATCGGGATCATTCTCAAGGAGTTCGAGGGTGGGGCGGTCAGGTACTGGCATGATGTCGGGCATGCTCATGTTCTTTCGCTCCTTGGTTTTCCGGAACACGGCGATCTCCTGAAAAGATATCACCGGGATCTTGCCGGGATTCACCTGCACGACGCCAAGGGGATCCAAGACCACCTGGCCCCCGGGACCGGGGAGATCGACTTTTCCGGGATCGTTCCGCTCCTGGGCCCGGATACGGTTCGGATCGTGGAACTCCGTCCCGAGGAGGACGGGGACCAGGTGCGGGAGGGAATAAAATCGCTCGTCGAAATGGGATTTTGAAAATCAGAAATTTCTTCTTTAATTTTAAATTCCCCATTTGTCATTCGTAAATATTTGTTAGCGCCCGCTATTGCGATTTTGAGCGGGTTCTATTTTACTTCTACCATAATTTACCAAGTTGATTTCTCTCCCCGCCGAGGGGGAGATTGAGAGGTTCGAGTAAAGATTTTTTACGATTATTTATGAAATCTTATCCGAGCTATTTTTCACTGGCGGAGAACGGTGAGCTTAAACACCGGGTCGAAAAAGCTTATGAATTGCTGAAGTCCTGCCGGCTCTGCCCCCGGAAGTGCGGAAAAAACCGGACGAAAGGTGAAAAGGGTTTCTGCAAGACCGGTCTGCAGGCGGTGGTTTCCTCTCATGGCCCCCATTTCGGCGAGGAGCGGCCCCTCTCGGGCCGGCATGGTTCGGGAACGATTTTTTTCACCTACTGCAATCTGGGCTGTGTTTTCTGCCAGAACTATGAAATCAGCCACCTGGGGATGGGGGAGATGGTGACCCCGGAAAAGCTTGCGCGGATCATGCTCGAGTTGGAAGAAATCGGATGCCATAACCTTAACCTGGTCACCCCGACCCATGTGGTTCCCCAAATTATCGAAGCTTTATCTCTCGCCGTTGCCGAGGGTTTTTCCCTCCCGCTGGTTTATAACTGCGGGGGATATGAATCGATGGAAACGCTGAAATTGCTGGATGGGATCGTGGATATTTACATGCCGGATTTCAAGTTCTGGGATGAAAAAACCTCCGAGCGCCTGGCCTCGGCCCCGGATTACCCCCAGGTGGCCCGGGAAGCCATCCGGGAAATGTACCGCCAGGTGGGAGACCTGGCCACTAACGGCGCGGAAATCGCCAAACGGGGGATCCTGGTCCGGCACCTGGTTTTACCCTCAGGGTTGGCCGGGACGGGGAGGGTGGCGGGGTTCCTGTCACGGGAAATTTCCTCGAATACCTACGTGAACGTGATGGATCAATACCGGCCCTGTTATCGGGCCGATCGTTACCCCGAGATATCCCGCCCGCTCCGGGAAAGGGAATTCGCCGACGCGGTGGAACTGGCGGTCAACGCCGGCCTCTGCCGGCTGGACCAAGTTGAATTCCCCCGCTACCGGATGGTACACCTCTAAATAAAATGCGGAATGCGGAATGGGAAAAAATAGGGTTCTAGGGGCCGAGGTTCCCAGGGTTCGAGGGTAGCCGCAGGCTTCAGCTTCTCGCTTTTAATTACCGCCATGCCCTTTGCTCTTTGCCACGCGCGATCCGCTCTTTTCTCTTTACTCCCTGCTCCTTGCTCCTTGCCCCGTGCGATCAGGTTCATTGATCAGATAACATGGATGGATTGAATGGAATCGCGGCCCTCGTAACCGGGGCCGGAGGCGGGATCGGGCGCGGAATCGCCCGGAGGCTCGCCCGGTCTGGGCCCGGGTCGCGGCAGCGGATGTCAATGGGGAAAAGGCTGAGGAGACCGTTTCCCTGATCCGGGAAGCGGGAGGGGAGGCGCGGACCATCGAGACCGAGATGCTCGCGCCCTTGATCTCAAGCGAGAAATCCCGGAACAAAATGACCAAGGGGATTCCCCTGAAGAGGCTGGGTACTCCGGAAGACGTGGCCTCCGCGGAGGCCTCCTACATCACCGCTCAGGTCCTGGTGGTGGACGGCGGGATGACCGCCAAGACGATTTAGATCCCTCGCTTGAAGGTTCACCAATTCTTTTACTTTGGTTTTCAATTCCATATAAGCCTGTCATTCTGAGCGATTTATCCCGTTTATCCCGAAAAACTTCGAGGGAAGCGAAGAATCTCAATCTGTTCCTATCCTCTAATTTTCCTTGGTATGGTTGCTCGATTAAAAAATGCGGCAAATCAAAAAAATCTGCTTCTGGGCCTCATAAATGAGGCAACTACAAAAGCCAAGGAAAAAATGACAACTACTTGATTTTTTCGAACAGGGAACGGGAGTTCTGGAGCATCTTCTTGAAGGCGGCTTCGGAAAGCCCGGCGCCCAGGACGATCTTCTTGGCTTCCGGCATGGACTTGAGATCAGCCGGGTCGTGGGAATCGGTGTTAAAAACCAGCTTGGCCCCGGTTTTTTCGGCCACCCGGGCCACATGTCCGTTCGAAAGGGAATGGCCGGAGCGGGAGGTGATCTCCAGGCAGACCCCTTTTTCGCAGGCCAGCTTGGCGTCCTGGGTCGAGATCAGACCGGGGTGGGCGAGGATGTCCACCCCCGCCAGGATCGCGGCCCGGTTGGTTCCCGGAACCACCGGTTCCACCAGGGTCTCCCCGTGGGCAATCACGATCCGGGCCCCCAGTTCCCGGGCCCGCTGGGCGAGCTTGGCGAAAGCCTCCGGCGCGATGTGCGTGAGCTCCACGCCGGGAACGACCTTGATATCCCACCAGGTGGAGATCTCAGCGGCCGCGGCCTGAAGCCGGGGCACAATGAAATCAAGGTTGGAGGAATCGGCGTGATCAGTCAGGGCCAGGATCTTGATCCCCTTGACCGCGGCCCGGCGGGCCAGTTCGGAGGGAATGAGTTCTCCGTCGCTGAAAATGGTATGGGTGTGCAGATCGATCATAAAAAAGTTATGGGCTGTAAAGAATTGACGATTTTAGATTGACGAATGACGATTGCATGATCAGCCTCAAGTTCAAAGATCAAAGTCCAGAAATCAAAATAAATAATTTGAAAACCCAAGTTTAGTTTAAATCCTAAATCCGCAATCCGCACTGTTTTTTTCACGATCTGGGTTTGAGGATCTGGTAAAAAAGCTCCCGGGTGGAAGACTGCCGGGCCGGGGAAAGGAAAAAGGTTTCCCCCGCCTCGGGAAAAGCGGAAATGAGCTTGGACTTTTGGGCCGCGAGTTTGGCCTGGTCCTTTTCCTCGCCCAAAATCAGGATGCGGATTTCTTCATGACCGGGACCGAAGCGAAGCTGGGTTAGAAACTCCCGGACCACGCGCAGGTCGCCCAGGTGATGCTCGATCTCCGGGGGCAATAACAGGAAGGCTCCGAAAGTGTCCGAGGAAATGGATTGCCAGAGGGGTCGGAACTCGGGATCGGTGGGCAGGGTGGTCAACTGGATGGTCAGGCTTTCGTTCAGCCGGAGTTTCCCCAGGGAACCCAGGGGCAGGGTTCCCGGCTTGAACTCAAAAGCGATGCCCTCCTCCAGGCGGAATTCCGGGAGCCCGGCCAGCGCCTGGACGAAAACCTTGACCCCTTCCACCAGGGGCGAAAACAACAGGACGCGCATCCATTCTATTCCTTTTTGTTTCAGTCTCTGGATTTCATCCGGTTCCAGGATGGAAATCTCCCGGGAGGGGGCCGGGGCAGGCTTGGAGTCCACGGCGATGATTCCCTTCCGGAGCAGGGAATGGATCGAGCGGTAGACTTCGTAATCCGGGAAGGAACAGTGTTCGACGATGTCCTGAACCTGGTTGTAGAACTCCAGGAGCAGGAGAACCTCCTGGATGATGGGCCGCAAGCCCAGGGGGAGGGACTCCCGTTCCGCCTTCAGGCTGAGGTTAGCCTCGGGATCGGGGAGGAAGCGGGAAAGCCGCTCCAATTCGTCCGCCTGCCGCATTCCTTCCATCAGGAGCTTGCCGGTCGGGGAGGCGATCCGGGTCTGGGTGGTGACGTGAATCGGGATGAATTCGAACTTTCCCTCCTTCCAGGTCAGGGCGCGGAAGAGTGCTTTCTCCCCTTCGGTCTCGTTGATCACGGCGTTGATGATCATCCCTTCCTTTAAAAAAACCTGGCAGATTTCGTTTTCATTTTTTTTCACCAGGAGCTGGCCTTCGCGGCGGTTCAGGGTGAGGACCTGGAAGAGATCAACCAGGGGAATCTGGGTCAGGCTCCCGGCGATTTCCTTTTCCCCGCTGTAAACCTCTTCGACTTTTTTTATCCGTCCCAGGATGCGGTCGATTTCGGCGGTGATCTGCCGGAGATCGATCGGCTTGGGAACAAAACTGTCCTTGATGGTTTTGATCTCGTCGATCGCCTGCTCGTTTTCCCCGATAAATATGATCGGGGTTTTATCGGTGCGGGGATTGGAGCGGATAATTTCGCAGAACTTGTGGGCCGGGATGAAGGGAAGGTCGATTCCCAGGATCACCAGGTTGGGGGTGTCGATGATGGCGGTTTCCAGGGCCTTGACCCCATCCTGGACCGCCTTGACCTGATAGCCGTGGGTCTTGAGCTGTTCCCGGAGCTGGATCAGGGATTTTTGGTCTCGATCGGCAAGCAGAATAACGGGGCCGAGGGTGGGAGGCTTGAGGTCGCGGGTGATTTTCATTTCCGGCACGGTTTTTCTCCCCTAGATCTGGAAATTCAACTGGTAGTTTTGCCGGAATTTGTGGATCAGGAGTTCGGCCAGGATCGGGTCGGCGCTGTGAAAACCGGTTCCGCCCTTCTGACCGTTCAAGCGGCCGAGGAAACTGTAGGCGGTGCGCTCTCCCAGGAAAAAAACAAAGGGGTGTTGCGGGAGACGGGGGTCCTCGACTTCGAGCTGGGTAATGGGAAGGTAGGGGGAGGGCTCAGGGCCGGCGGCTCCGAGCAGGAAGAATTTCACATTTATCCCCGGCAGGATCTCCCGGCTCGCCAGCTTTTTCAGAAAGGCCGCGACCATCTCGGTGCCGGCGGCCTCGTTCAAAAGCAAAACCCCGCGGATCAGGGGGCGGTTCAGGGCTTCACTGGTGATCAGCTCCACCACCTTCCTCAGGAGAGACAGGTCGAAGGGCAGGGGATAGTGGCTTTCCTGGTTTTTGGAAACATATTCGGATTCCGGGGTGAGCTGGATCAGGAAATCCAGGATTTCCCAGAAGGAAAGATTTTCGCAGTTGGCTTTCTGGACCAGGGAGCGCCGGGATTTATCCACCTGGTTGGACGCGGCCCGGTTCAGGGCGCTGAATTCTTCCCCGTCCCGGGGATAGGTGGAGGCTCCCGCGAGCAGCTGCCAGGAGTGGGCGACCCCCAGGGTTTTGATCTTGACAGCTTCCTTGAGTTCTTCCTTCAGCCGGCGGATGGAAACGATCGAATCGAAACAATCGGTTTCGGGCAGCAGGATTAAATATTCTTCCTCATTCAAGGCGCCCAGCAGATCCGATTCGCGCATCGAGGCGGTCAAGTTTTCCAGCAGGGACTTCTTGCTTTTGGAAAAATCGGGCTCGGGTATGATCTTCTGCAAACGGGAATGGTTGGCCATCACCAGGCGGACCAGGGAGAAGTTCCGGCGGTAACGCTGGGAGCGGTTGATCTCCCGGTCGAAGGCCTCCCGGAAGTGCTCCAGGGATAAAATCGCCTCCTGCTTGGGGAGCGCCCGGGTCCGGTTTTCCATTTCCCGGAAACGGAAGGCGTTTTTGATCGCGATCCCGGCAAACCCGGAAAGCACGGTGGCGAGCTTTAAGTCGCGGGTCCGGAAATCGGTTCCATCCTGTTTCTCGAAGATTTTGAGGACCCCGATTTTTTCCCCCTGCGCCAGCAGCGGAACGATGAAAACATTGCGGCTCCCCGATTCGGGGAAATAGGCGTTGAAATCCTCCTGCCGGGAGACCGGGGTGAAGGGGAGGTAGACGGGTTCATCTTCCACCCGGACCAGGCCCAGGGAGGAGAAAAGCTGGAGCTTCTGGGGCTCGGCCTGGTTTTTCAGCCAGATGATGCCCCCCTGGCCGTTGGTGAGACTCATAATCGAATCGATGATGACCTCGGCCAGGCGGTCGGGATCCAGGATTTCCAGGAATTTCATCCCCCGGTCGTAGACGGAAAGGGTTTCGAAATACTCCAGGTTCTCCAGGACGAGCGAGCTGTGCTCGAGGGCCAGGTTCCGCCGGGAGAGAAGCTTGTCGATCAGGAAAAGAAAACCATGGGGATCAATCGGTTTCAGAATGTAATCGGAGACCCCGAGTTTCATCGCCTCCACGGCGGTTCGGACATCCTCGAGGCCGGTGACCATGATGATTTCCTGCTCGGGATCGGCCTCCCGGATCCGGCGGACCAGGTCCAGCCCGCTCAGGTTTTCCATCACCACGTCCACGATGATGATGTCGAAGCGGTCCTGCTTCAGAATGCGGAAGGCTTCCTCGCCAGTGGCGGCGGTCCAGACCTGGTAGCCTTCCGGCTTCAGGATATCGCAGGCGTAGGTGCGGAAGAGACGGTCATCATCGACGATGAGGATGCGGCCCGAACCCATGGTCTTAATCCGGAACCGCGGAAACCCGGAGGAACCGGGTTACCCGCTCGAAGACAAGGATTCCAGCCGCCGCCCCGGCGATATCCGCGAGGAGATCGAATCCGGAGCAGTCGCGCCCGGGAACAAAATACTGGTGGAACTCGTCGGAAATCCCGTAACCGGCGGCCAGGAGAAAAGCGGCCAGGCACCGGTTTCGGGGAGAAATCCACTCCCCGGGATGCAGGGCCCGGAGGAGCAGGAAGGAGAAACCCAGGTACATAAAAAAGTGGATAACCTTGTCCGAACCGGAGAAGGAAAACGGGAGGGGTTGGGTAGGGGTAAGGGAAGACAGGTAAAAAATTAAACCCGCGTAAAGGACTACCGGCAGCCAGAGGAAGAGAATCCCTTTTCCCCCTTTACATTTTGTATTTACCAAAATCTTCGGAAGTAAGATTTTCCAAAAAATTAAGCCACTTCTGTCGCTTTTTGCCTTCATCTTCTTCCTGGTTGGTCGAGAGTTCGATCTGGCGGGACTTGCTGATGACCTTGTCGTCCACCAGGATGGTGGAACCGGTGCGCAGGGCCAGGGCGATCGCGTCGCTGGGCCGGGAATCAATTTCGATTTCCTGACTGCCGTCCTGGAGGAAAATGGTGGCGAAGTAGGTATTGTCGCGGAAATCCATAACCGCGATCCGGGAGATTTTTATGTTGAGTTGCCCGAGGATGTTGCGGAGGAGATCGTGGGTCATCGGGCGGGGGGTGTGAATGCCCTCGAGCTCGGAGGCGATCGCGCTGGCCTCGACCAGGCCGATCCAGATGGGGACGGCGTTTTTCTCTTCGAAGTCCTTGAGGATCACAATCGGCATGTTGGTAAAGGGGTCAATCGTGATGCCGGTGACTTTCATGGGAATAAGCATTTCGCCTCCTTAGGGCCTGACTCAAGAGCTAACCAAATTATTTTCGATAGTTCCTCTCAGGGAATGGATAGCTGCCTCCGTTATTCTAACCGGGGTAATTTTACGGATCAAGTCCGGCGAGCCGGGAAAATGCACGATTTTATTACCGGAATCTCTTCCGGTCAGGGAGGTGGCTTGCCGGGTTTGGGGCCGGGGATTGATTCCTTCGATCAGGACTTCATGAACCCGGCCCACCAGGGCCTGGTTCAGCTCCAGGGTGATTTCATCCTGGCGGTCCTGGAAGATCTTCAGGCGCCGGCGCCCCTCCCCGCCCTCCACCGGACCGGCGAGGTCGGCCGCCCGGGTCCCGGGGCGGGGGGAGTACACGAAGGAGAAGGAGCCGTCGAATCGAACCTCTTCCAGCAGATCCAGGGTCTGCCGGAAGTCGGATTCCTCCTCTCCGGGGAAGCCGATGATGATATCGGTAGTGATGGCGATCCCCGGACAGGCGGTACGCAGCCGTTCAACCTTTTCGAGATAGTCCTCGTGGGTATAACGCCGGTTCATGGCCGCGAGGACGCGGTTGGAGCCGGACTGGGCCGGCAGGTGGATGTGCCGGGCTAGGTTGGGAATCTCGGCGAAGGCCCGGATCAGGTCGGGGGAGAGATCCTTGGGGTGGGAGGTCGCAAAGCGGAGCCTCCCCACGCCGGAAATCCCGGCGGCCAAACGCAGCAGACCGGGAAAGGAAAACCCGTTCCCGCAGCGATATGAATTGACATTCTGCCCGATCAGCGTGAATTCCCGGTAGCCGGTTTCGACCAGGGATTTGATTTCGTTGGCGATCTCCTCGGGGGGGCGGCAGAGCTCCCGGCCGCGGAGGGCGGGAACCACGCAATAACTGCACCAGTTGTCGCAGCCTTCCATGATGGTGACAAAGGTGGATACCCCGGGGGCGCGGTGCAATTGGGAATAGCCGCGCAGACGTTCCTCGTCGGAGAGAGCGCCGACCAGGCAGGTCCGTTCCCCCGCCTCCGCCCGGAGGACGAGCTCGGGAACCCGGGCGATCTGGTGGGTGCCAAAGACCAGGTCCAGGCCGGGAAAGCGGCGGAGCAGGGTCTCGCCCTCCTGTTCGGCCACGCACCCGGCCACGGCCAGGATCAGCTCAGGCCGCCGGCTGCGCTTGTCCTTTTCCAGGCGGCCCAGGAGGGAATAGACCTTGTCCTCGGCCTTTTTCCGGATCGAGCAGGTATTGATGATAATCAGGTCGGCCCGGGCTTCATCCGCGGCGGGGACGTGGCCCGCCCGGGAAAGCCAGGCGGCGATCCGCTCGGAATCCCGCTCGTTCATCTGGCACCCGAAGGTGTGGATATGAAATTTTAGCATCAGAAATCCGACCTTATCCTGAACCTCTGAACTTTGAACCGTGAACGCCTGTCCTCCGTAGCCCCCATCCTTCGCCCTAAGATGCATTTGGCTTCGGAGGGCAGGTTGGCGAAGGAGGATTGAACCTTGAACCTTTTTAGATATCATACCTGTCCAAATCAGCAATTTCATCTTCTTCCATTCCCTCTCCCAATAAATATTTCCCTCTCCCTTAGCTTGCCCCGTCAAAGGCGGGGAGGGGGGAGGGGAGGGAGAGGGTGAATTTTGTCTTTTGCTCGGCTTTGACATCGCATTTTGCGATATCAAAACCAGTGTGGGGGTGGCTCCTCATTCCGTCATTCCGCACTTGATGCGGAATCCAGTTGTTTTTCTGGATTCCTGCTTTCGCAGGAATGACAATCAAATATTTCCTGAACTAGGATCTATGCTCTTGTCCATCACCCATTACATGTGACCAATGATCATTTCTTGACTTTATAACCGGCAGAGCAGACAATAAATCCAATCTAATATTCCCAAACAAATGGACTGGATTGGCAAAACGCATTTTGCTTCCCCGGGGAGGAGTTTATGAGCAAAGAAATAATCCCCGTGGAGAGAATCGAAAGCAAAATTATCCTGATCCGGGGACAGAAGGTGATGCTGGACTCCGATCTGGCGGAACTCTACGGTGTGGAAACGAAGGTTTTAAACCAGGTGGTTAAACGAAATATTAATCGTTTTCCTAAAGATTTTATGTTCCAACTAACTGTTAGAGAAGTCGAAAGTTTGAGGTGCCAATTTGGCACCTCAAATATGAGGTCACAAATTGTGACCTCAAAAACTTCTGAGGGCCGGGGCGGCCGCCGTTATCTCCCTTACGCTTTTACCGAGCAGGGAGTTGCCATGCTGTCCAGCGTGCTGAAAAGCTCCAGAGCGGTCCAGGTAAACATCGAGATCATGCGGGCTTTTGTCCGCCTGCGACGGATGCTCGCTTCCAACGCCGGCTTGGCTCGAAAGCTGAATGAATTGGAGAGGAAATACGATGCACAGTTCCGGGTAGTTTTCGATGCGATCAGGGAATTGATGACCCCTCCGGAGCCGGAGCCCACGCCCCGCCGCCGGATCGGTTTCACCGCGCGTGAGAAGGCAGGCAAATATTCGGCTAAGCGTGAAAGGCAGTAATTATTTCAAATGTCAAAAAATAAAGGAAGTCCCCGAAATTCGCGTGAGGGGTCGGGAGTTGGCAGAGCAAACTCCGGGGTTTTTAGGAGAAATAGAGAAGGGGGAATAGTCTTTTGAACATATCATCAGCGTCCCCTAAACACAAAAACACCGCGACCCTCGTTTCCTCCCATATGTCTTCACCGAACATGGGGCTATTATGGCCGCAAATGTTCTGAATAGTCAGAGAGCCATCAAGATGAGTGTCTTTGTGGCCAGGGCTTTTATCAGCATGCGAAGGATGCTGGTGGATCAAAGAGATTTGGCTCGAAAGCTGGCGGAATTGGAACGAAAGCTGACGACGCGTTTGAATGTGCATGAGACGGCTATTACCGAAGTTCTCCAGCAGATCATGAGGTTGCTCAACCCAACCGAGGAACCGGAGCCTCCGCCAACTTCCAGGAAGAAAATCGGCTTCACCGCCCAAGAAAAATCAGTAAAATATTCTGTTCAGCGATGTTTTAATCCAAAGCGGAAGATATAATGAATCCCAAATGCCAAGGTAAAAACCTGGCCCTAGGTTTTTCTTCGGTCGAGTGTCATTCCCTGTCATTGCCCGGAGGTAAATTGGGCATATGGAAGTGGCCATATTTATAGATCAATTTTCTATAATATTATTGAAAGAAAAAATAATCCGGCATATGTTATTTTGATATAATAGGAAAAAGCGCTTTCTGAATTACCGACGAAAAATGAAAAAATCTAAAAAGAAAATATTTCATTACGATACCTTAACGGATAACGAGTCGGTTTATCGGGCACGGCAAAAATTTACTCTTCGGGATCTTGATAGGACCTATCGCTTAATTGACCTTTTTGCGGGAGCAGGCGGGTTTACGCTTGGCTTCACTGAATCATTCCGTCATGCTTTTGCACCTGTTTGGGCAAACGATTTCAATGCCTATGCTGCCAAGACCTATAATTTAAACTTTGGCGACCATTGTACGACGGATGACATTCTTAAGATTATTGATAAACGGATCGAAGATATTCCAAAAGCGGATGTCGTCATCGGCGGGCCCCCATGCCAGGGATTCAGTTTGTTGAACAAACAACGCGACGGCGACATTAGGAAACAACTTTGGCGCCCCTTCTTCCAGATAGTTGAACATACCGGAGCCGAAGTTTTCGTTATGGAGAATGTGCCCCAACTTCTTGGATCGGAAGAACACGAACAAATTTCCGAAGTAGCTCACTCCCTAGGTTTCAAGATGGCATTCGCAAAACTTTGCGCGGCGGATTATGGCGTTCCTCAAACCAGATGGCGTGCATTTATCATAGGATGTAAATTCACTCATCCGGGAGCATTTTTCCCGCCCAAAAAGACACACCGCAAGCCCGATAACATTGAAACCGGCATTCTTTTCTCTGAGGATTTCGATGAATATATCACTCGGCCGAGACAATGGTGTACGGTCCGAGATGCCATAAGCGATTTGCCGCCGCCTAGAAGAACCGAAATTCGAAAAGAACCTCCGCCGTTTGACCTACATTTCGGTAGAACGCCTACGCCTAAGAGCTTAAAGCGGTATAAGGCAATACCCCGAGAAGGGATGAATCGGTTTGACCTACAGGAACGAGCGCCCGAGTTAACCCCGGATTGTTGGATTAGGAAAACAAAAGGCGGAACAGATCTTTTCGGAAGATTGTGGTGGGATAGACCAGCGTTTACAATCCGTACCGAATTTTTTAAGCCGGAAAAGGGGCGATATCTCCATCCTAGTCAACATCGCCCAATTACCCATCGGGAGGCCGCCCGGCTTCAATCATTCCCGGATCCCTTTAAATTTACGGGAACAAAAATAGAAATTGCCAAACAAATCGGAAATGCTGTGCCCCCATTACTTGCAGCGAGGATTGCCGATTGCGTATTTGCGCTACTGAAGTCAAGAGAGGAATCTGATGACAGATCTGTTCTCGCCGGAGAAACGAAGCCGAATAATGGCAGGAATCAAAGGGAGAAACACGTCGCCTGAAAGACTTGTTAAAGCATTTTTGCGGCGGCTTCACTGCCGGTTTCGAAGCAATGTCGATAATCTCCCAGGTAAGCCAGATATTCTTTTGCTTGGGAAGAAAAAGTTAATTTTTGTGCACGGCTGTTTTTGGCATGGGCATAAGGGGTGTTCGAGAGCCGGGAGACCACAGACGAACAAATCATTTTGGAAAAAGAAAATCGAGGGAAATATTAAACGTGATTCCCGAATATTACGCAGATTGCGTAAAGACGGTTGGAAAGTTCTTGTTGTTTGGCAATGTCAGACAAAGGATGACGCACGATTCAAAAGACGTTTGTCCAATTTTATTGCGAGGTGAATATGGGAGCTAGAGATAGAATAAGAAAATATCTTATTGAGAATGTCGGAAAGACGGTGACTACACGGAAGCTCCGCAAAATAGGGGGAATCAGCGAATATGCGAGACGAATTCGGGAACTTCGTGATGAAGAAGGATTCCAAATAAAAAGCCATATTGACCGTGCGGATCTGAAACCGGGAGAATACATTTTAGAGTCCGCCGAACCGAAGCCGGTTGTTTCCAGAACAATTTCTCCTCAATTGCGGAATAAAATCCTTGAACGTAACGGTTTTTCCTGCCAGTCGTGTGGTGCTGGCCCTGGCGATCCGGATCCTTTCAATCCGAGTAGAACCGTTAGACTTCATATCGATCATATAAAACCCATCAGTCAAGGTGGAACCGACGAAAAAGACAACCTCCGCGTGCTTTGCTCCGCGGAGCCTGTCAACAAGTTTGAGACACCCGCGCGATGCATTTACTGTACAATCTTCCGGGTGAACCCGCCGGTCATCGGCGGGTTGATCCAGACCGCT
>Ga0315289_10001014_pt1 | contig 43814 bp, 38 predicted proteins | sample YL17G11_40_MG_FD_203452 | JGI IMG/M metagenome (GOLD analysis project Ga0315289, IMG submission 203452) | Sediment microbial communities from Yellowstone Lake, YNP, Wyoming, USA - YL17G11_40 | ecosystem: Environmental > Aquatic > Freshwater > Lake > Sediment | place: USA: Wyoming | collected... | reverse complement strand
TCGCTTTCCTACGGACGGCACAACGGGTGTTTCATGCTTGAAAGGACGCTATGGAGAAGGGACAGTAGGTTGGGTAGTAGTGCGCGTATCCGCGTCTGTGAATGGAGGTATTACAGAGGTTTTTTATCTGTGAAGACCCCTAATTTGTGCTCTGATGGCCTTGTCGACGGGATGGTTTGACGGTCCAACAGGATCCAAATGGCTTACGGATCATCCGGCCGCGAAGACTTTTCTGAAACGTCTCCCGAGTCATGCGACACGTAACACGTACGGTCAGACTCTACATTCTTTCTGCGAATGGTGCGGTAAGACTCCGGAGGAATTGCTGAAACTTCGAGAGGCAGACAAGAAGCAAGGCTACGAGATGATTGACCTAATTCAGGACTTCTTGACAGCCGGCACGTACAAGGATGGGCGAAGAGGGTTCGATGGAAAGACAGTCAAAGTTGCCGAAACATCCGCCGGTCGACGCAAGCTCATGTATGCCGTCATCAAATCATTCTTCGCTCATCATAGGGCGGCGTTGCCTGCAGACAAGACCTTCAGGATCGCTGACAACGGCCGAATACCGCATACACAATACATGGAACTCGATAAGGCGCGACTGATAATCGCAGCACTCAAGGAACCCTACCGTTCCCTCTACAATATCGCCCTATACAGCGGCATGGGCCAGGGCGAACTTGTGGCTCTCAATGAGATGTGGCCGCAACTGCGCAGACAATTGAGGGAAGGCAAAGATCCCGTTCGCGCTGACTTCTCGAGACGAAAGAGCAACCAGAATCCATTCTTTACATTCATCCCCGCTCGACTACTCAAACCGTACGAGGATCAGATTGAGAAGCCATTCCGAATATTGACGAAGCATGAGCGGGAACGGAAGCCGAGACCAGTCATTGGTCACGACCTTGAAGTCGCCTGGAAGTACGCTCGAAAACGGGCAGGATTCGAGGGATACCGAGGTCACCACCTTCGAGACTTATTCATCACGCTTGGATACAAGGTCGGCGTTAGCAAAGAGGGCACCGACTTCATGACCGGGCATGTCGTGGACCGTTACAATTACCTGCAACTCAACCGAGAGCCTGGCAAGGTGCTTGCGGAGTGGCGAAAGATCCGAGGATTCCTAGAGAGTGGCCTCAGCCTTGAAGTCAACGAGGAAATGCAGGCACTACGCAGCGAAGTCGAACGACTGCGAGGACAATTTGAAACACTCACCAAAGCAAAATTCGCAGAATGATACCGCCCGACACTCCAATTGGAGGGGGCACGACGGAAAGCAGACCAACTGATAAGCCGACTATTGGAAGATCCAGAAGTACATGTATTCCTCAAGCGAAAGCTCACACGCGCCGAGGCGGCTAGTCCTCGCCCTTAGTAGCCGACTCAGCCACGCTTGTCCGTGGCTTCAAGCGAAACCAACACGTCCTCCAACCGCCGAACTTCCCCGGCGACTCGCTCTGCCTCTCGCCGATACGACTCAATCTTTCGAATTACACGTGCAACTATCTTCGTGAGCGTCAGGTTCATGCGGACCTTTGCGAGCCAGTTGGCTTATGATGTTCTGTCTATATTCCAAGAGTTGCTGCCCCCGCTCTGAGCTAGCATCCACTAGCTCAACAGGTTCGTTGCGTGGCACTTCAGTGCCAGACACGGCACGCGACGGCGGTTTGTTGTAGACCACGATGTACCTCTTCTCAATCGCTTTGGCTAACCCTACAAATCTGGCGTACACCTCGAAAAGCGGAGTTACCCAGATAAGTTTCGTATACTTCGGCTGTTTGGTTGAGTCGGATGTTCTCATTGTGAAACGAATTTCAGTGGGGGTGATGACATAGAAAGTGACAAATGTGCATTTCTGAATGTCGTGGCTCAGAAGAGCGATGCGCTTGATGGGGTCACCGCTCTTACCTTTTTCAACCTCATTGAAATCATACTCTCGAAGGTCAAGGTTCACCCATTCTCCCGGAAAGCCGTAACCATGGCCGACTTGAACTTCGAGTGCGTCTATGGCTGTCTTTCCCGCTCTAATCTCAAAGTCGAATCTGTGGATCAAGACGGAAGGCGAAAGAAGGCTATGCTGATTCAAGAGTATTTGTGGTTCTTCAGGTTCCTCGGACGCTTCTTGGGCAGTCTCGTCCGACTTGCTGGCAGATTTGTACACCCACACTTGACCCTGCTTTTCGTATGGTCCAGTCTCCGCTGTCACGGTTATCTGTCCGACTCCCCTCTCCGCAAAGTCAGATTCTCTGAGAATCTTGCGAACTCTGTGATTTGTTGCGCGGGGGTAAGTTCCCACCACCTTCTCTAGAAGTTGCTTTGTGGTGGCCTGCCCAAGTTTGCGAAGAGCGAGTTCGACGGCCTTCTCTAAACCTTGCCTGACCACTATATTTGACCACTGATTGAGCACTGCTTGACGACTCCTCACATTAGCTACGCGCCGACATAAGATTTCGCTTAGGAGAATCCCAAGGAGATTAGGTATTGGTTGAGTTCAGGATTAATGTCAATCGAAGCCAGAGACTAGTCTATGTTCCAAAGAAAATCCTAGAGACCCTAGGCCACAGTCTGACAATCGTGCCAAACACAAACGCCGCCCTTCTTTACCCGACGGGGACCAGCCTCGAAATGATAGTGAAGAGCGTCGAGTTAATCCTTCAAGATCTTAAGCTCCGGGCGGCAACGAGGGCGACTCATCCTCGATAGGAGAGTCAAGGATGACTAAACCTTTCAACGCCAAGACGCTAAGCGAAGTGATCGTGAAGGCTCTTGGCCTGAAGCCTGGAGATGATGTCGAAATTCAAGTCGACCGACTTGACCCTAGCAGAGTGCTAGTTCGTCGGCACATGAACGAGGGATCCAGCGCATGAGCGCAGCGCCTCGATACCCGATAACCTGCCGCAAGTGTGGCGTAAACGACACGGTCCCATTTCAGCCTAGCTCAGGCCGAGCTATCTTTTGTCGGGTTTGCCACAACTGTAGACGCGATCACGCGAAAGCAGAATCGTCTAAGCGGATCTTAGAAGCAACCGGCACGAGCGATCAGCCCTTCAGAACCGTCTTGTACGATGCCACCTAGAGAGGCACACAAGCATGACGACAGAGACAATTCAGGTTCAGGTCAGAGACCTTCGTGGAACTCATTCGGCCTTCTTAGGCTGGCTCGGCCTCGATCCGAGAAAAGAACGGAGCTTAATCCTCAGACAGCAAGCGCGTGATGACCATGCCCGCGAGTTGTATCGGGCCCGCCAACTCGAAGGGTTGCCCGAATGGATGTGTTTGAAGTGTTATCGAGGCGAGATTCCAGTTTTGTGCCTGCTTGGCGCCGACCAGTGTCAAACGGCGAAATTCTGTCTCAAACAAAGGATCATGGAACATGCAAAGAGGCTGAGGCCGATTCCACGCGAGGAATTGAAGGCGGTTCTTCATGAACGCGGAAAGTAGACTCGTGCGTCGAGTCACTCAGGAGGGTTCCTTCTACCACCTCAACGACAGAGAAGTCGGGCCGTTCGAACATGATGATAGTCCACTCGTTCAGTTAGAGATCAGCCGCGCCCTTGACGTTGCTGTGGACGATGTTGCGAGAATCCACCGCGTCACGCTGGAAGAGGTGCATACGCGCTTCCAACGCTGGCTTTACGTTGAGGACACAGACCTGATTGACGTTCTACTAGCAGCAGCATCTGACCGCAAAGTTGCAGGCGACCCAGTTTGGATAATGCTAATTGCCGCGTCTGGCGGCCTCAAATCGGAGACTCTCCGAGCCTGCATGTCGCTGCCGTCAGTCATGGAGATCGACAATCTAACTTCGCGGTCAATCGTCAGCGGAAAGACCAACGCAGAGGGCGAGGTCTTGAAGGGCCTTGCCTCTGAGGCAGACGGCAAGGTTCTCATCATGAAGGATTTCACCGAACTTTTGAGCAAGGAACGAACTGAGCGAGCGGAGATCATCTCTCAATTCAGAACTTGGTATGATGGAACCGTTTCGCGGCGGTACGGGACGCAAGACAAAATCGTGAAAGTCCATTCGAGGATCGGCCTCATCGTCGGGGTCACGCCTGCCGTTGATTTGTACACTTCCATGTTGGGTGTTCTAGGTGACAGGTTCCTCAAGTTTCGCTATCATCAATCCCGTGAGAAGTCAGTCGAATATGCGCGGAAGTACCGAGGCCGCGAAGAGGAGATGCGCCTCGAACTTCGGGGCGTAGTGAACGCTTTCATGGAGCAGTTGAAGTTCGATCAGGCTACATCGGTTCCCCCAGACATCGAGGATGGAATAACTGCACTCGCGGAACTTACCGCGCTTGCCCGTACATGCCTGCCGAGGGGCCTAGGTGACTTCGGAGTTGTCACCTACGATCCTGAACCTGAATACGCGACCCGATTGATCAAGCAGCTACTCAAGCTAGCGTCAATGCTCGCTGTCGTTCGTGGCAAGGCAGAGGTCACCGCTGACGAGTTCAGGGTTATCGCTCGAATCGCCGAGGATAGCTGTGCTCCGCATAGGCTAGGAATCTTTCGGGTGATGTTCAATCGCTCCCTGACTGGCTATGAGGTAAGTATCGCGACTGGCCTTCCAAGGGGCACAGTCTACCGAATCCTTGGGGAGTTGGAGATCCTACGGTTCGCAACCGCCGAAGAGATCATCGAGGGAGACAACAAAGTCACCCGCTACACGCTAACGCTCCTAATCGAGAAAGCCCTCGTCGCCGTCTACGGCAAGGATGCAGAAGGCCACCTAGGACCATCCGCATTGGTCCACCCATTCTTACAGACATATGCTAAGGCTAAGGAAGGTTACCCAGAGACACCAATACCCTCCAAGAATCCGTGGACTATCGAACCCCCACCTGAGCAGGCAGCCATCCAAATCGAAACCATGAGACACCTAACCACAACCGCATGGCAACGAGACCACCCCAAGGAGGCACCCAACTCTAACGATTCTAACGACACTATGACTCTCCACGACTCTAAACCCAGTATGATTCTCCATGACCAGACAGGGGGGTACGCACACCCCGGGGTCGTATCTCCACTTCAACGCATCCCAGACGAGCGAGAAAGGAGCCTAAAATGAGACGTTTTGTGAGGTTTTGTGAGGGCCATTGGCTAGAGGCAACAAAGGCTCAACCGCAGGACAGGCACGAATACGTCAAGGGACAGATGGCGAATAATGTCGGAGGTCTAGCCCATCCCTAAGAAAGAAGGCAGCTCCATAGCAGAAGTCTCCGTCAGACAGGAGCATGTATGGCGTCTAGCCCTCAGAGGATACTCCGCGCGTCAGATCACGGAGGGCCTAAGGAAGCAGGGAACCGTCATCTCAAGACGGACTGTCGAACGGGACATACAAGCTATCCGGTCTAACCTGCTGGCAGCCGTTAAGACGTCTGAGCTGTATAGTGTGCAGACGGCCTTTGCTGAGCTCAACGAGTTATGGCGTGAGACTTGGCAGCAATATGCCCGGCCGCAAGCGGAGATCCCGCATAAGGACGGGCCGCCTATCAAGATTGACGACAGAATGGTCAAGGCTGTCTTCTTGAGAGACTTGAAGGCTCTCGTAACTGAGAAGGCTAGGCTGTGCGGCTTCTACTCCCCGAAGATTATGGAGCAGATGACCCTTCTCGAGACAGATGAGGGTCGAGCCCTCCAATTCACGAAGGTAACCATCCAAGAAGAGGTTGATGTGCTAGTTGCGAGACTCAAAAGCGATAAGGCCTTCGCTAGAAGCCAAGGCCTCGATCCAGACGATCCCACTGGCACAAGCCTTACGTGAGATAATCGCCTACCGTACACTCATTCAGGAGCAAGTGGGCATACATCTGACTGAGCCCCAGCTGCGTCTCTCCCTCGAGATAATGCGCGATGTGCTCCTCAAGGGCAACCATGAGATCTGCATGCTCTGGTGCCGAAGGTTTGGAAAAACGGAAGCCCTCGTCATAACTGCAATCACTCTAGCCGTCTACTACATCAGCCGTCTGGGTGAACCGTTCAGCATTGCCCTCGTGAACCCCGCTAGGAACGAGCAGTCCATCATGGTCACGAAGGCGCGTCTGCAGGAACGCCTCGACAAGCTCGACCTCTGGTTGGGCATACGCTTCAAGATCAGGAAGATACTCGGCGACGGCCGCAAGACCCCTGACTACATCCTGCACTGCGACGAGAGCGGGCGCGAAATCAGGATTGAACTTGAGTTTGAAAGTGCGAGCTTCGAAAGAGAGCATGCGGGTCAAGCTGAGAAATGTGACCTCGTGGTTTGCTGGCGCGATACCTGGGGACGCGCCGCAACGAAACCTGTGCTCGAACTTGCAGGGATCCTCTACTGAGGGGACACAAAGCATCACGACACATTGCCAGACGTGCCCGGCCAACTCCGCAAGCACACCCTTTCCAGTCCCCAATATTCCCTGGCGCCAATGAGATTTGGGCCGCCCCTCGCCAGGTACACTGGTAACTCATCGGGTGATGGGTTGGGGGTTCCTTCTTGGCCCGACGGACTGAAGAATCCTCCGAGGGAATTGCGGACAAACCCTTTAGCGTGGGCCGCAGAATCTTGTCCTCAGTCTAGCTATGTTTCTCAAGTCGCACTCGTCGTGGTGGTACAGACATTGACCAAGGGCTATCCTTCGAAAAGGAAATTGAGTGTTCTCAAGGTCGCACCGTTTGGGATTTCTGCAACTTCTCCGTTCGGGGTAACCTGTCATCAACATGCACGGACTCGGTCAGTCTAACAAGATGAGACTTGTGAGGACACTCTAGATTGTCACAGACGAGTTGCGCTTGCAAGCTCGTATCAGTACGGATGAGACAGCGATTCTCGGAAGAGACGCCCCCGTTTGTTGCGCGATTGCCACATTCTTGGATCGCTTTGATCTACTCGAGCATGACTTATGCCGCACAATCACTATGATAGAAGTTGGACAGAGAGTGTTCGGCCAGGGTCAGGCTTTCGGCGATGACGGAACACACGCATGGAGAGGTTGAGCAAAGGCGGCTCCAGGATCTTCTGAGCCGTGCTCATGAAGAGCTAGACACAGAACTGAAAGGCTGGCTTGATCTGTCATCGGAAGAGCACAAAGCGAATCTCGCCCAAGCTATTCTGGCGCTTGCCAATCATGGAGGCGGATTCATACTTCTGGGTTTCACCAAGGCCGATGGAGCTTGGGCGCCAGCGGAGCCTCGACCATCCGACCTAAATGTGTACTCACAGGATTCTGTCAACGGTATTGTTCAGCGCTATGCCGAACCATCGTTCCACTGTGATGTCTATCACGTGTGCCATCCTGAGACCGGTCAGCTCTTTCCAGTTGTGGTAGTACCCGGAGATCATCGGGTTCCGATCCGCTCAAAGCGCGATGGTCCCAACGAAGAGCATGTCCGCCAGAACACATACTATATCAGGCGGCCGGGTCCCCAAAGTGGGCCCCCGCAATCCGGCCGAGAATGGGATGGGCTGATCGCTCGCTGCCTAATGGCGGCAAGGGGTGATCTCTTAGAGAGAATCCGTGAGATTCTGCAGGGGTCTGGCGTGACTCGTCCTGGCCAATTCGAGGTAGAGAAGAAGGCATTCGAAAGTTGGATTGACGAGTCGACGGCTCGATTCAATTTCCTAGTGGCACAGGAATTATCCGACGAGAAGCCCTCTCGATATTCAAAAGGAACCTGGCATGTAGCGTACTCAATTCTTGGTAATCCCCGGTCGTTGGCCCTCAATGACCTTCTCGAGGTCCTCAAGAAAGTCAAAGGCCACGAGACCGGGTGGCCACCTTGGTGGGTCCCTACTTCCGACAGGCTCGCACCGCACCCTTACCAAGGCGTTATTGAGTGCTGGCTCAGGGAACTTCGTTCTAACTTGTTTTTCGGGGACGACCGTTCGGACATATTTCGCTATACTGGTCACTCGGACTTCTGGCGTGCCTCTCCAAAAGGCATGATGTTTCTTCTGCGAGGATACGAAGAGGATAGTAGTCGACGCCTTAATCCGGGGACAGTGCTCGATGTCACCCTTCCAATATGGCGAACTGGGGAGTGCTTACTCCATGCTCGCCGACTTGCCATGGCACTGGGAAGCGAGTTGACGTCTGTTATGTTTCGTGTCTCGTGGCAAGGGTTGTCCGGTCGTACGCTCGCCTCTTGGGCGGAGCCGCGCCGAATATTCTTCGATCCCAGGGGGCCATCACGACAGGATTCCGTTACGTCTGAGATCACTGTATCGGCTGATCAAATCAGTGCAACATTGCCAGAAATCGTCAAGAACCTTACGGCACCGCTGTACGAGATCTTTGACTTCTTTGTTCCACCTTCAACCATGATACAAGAAGAACTTCTGAAGATGAGGAGTTGGCGGATCCGAGCCACTACTTCGTAGTCCTATGAACATGCGGAATGTGGAAGTGCGGGACAGGGTACCTGATAATTCTCCCATGTCGAAGTGAAGTTCAACTTTCCTGATCATCGGCAGGTTCTTCCGAGCGCCACAAGCTATTGATGCAGTACAGGAGTGGGCACAGCTTGGCCAACAAGGCGAAAGCCTCCCCAATGGATGGACACATGGTGCTTGGAGAGGTCACGATAAGAGTACCTGCTGTATCCATAGTCGCACAGATACCTATCCCTGCTGTATCAATATCAGTCGTAGCGCATGTGCCATCGGTCAGTGAGATTCTTGAGAATGGGGACCTGTGGCGTGTGGTAGTCTACTGCTCGCTTCTGGAGTTCTATGCCAAGATTAGACTGAGAGAGTTCTTTGAAGGCCACGGAATCAAGGAGAAGGAGTGGCTTGATGACCTGAGCAGACTCCCTCTGAACAGGGTGCGTGAGATGCTCAAGGATCTCGGACTTGTAGATAAGAGAACCAACAAGAGGATGTTGAAAGTACAGGAAGTGCGGAACGGTGTCGTCCACAACCTCCTAATCTCTGCAATGTTGCCTCTCTCCAAAGAGGCCGATGAGGTAGCCAAGAAAGCTCAGCAATGCATCCGCTTGTTGACCGAGATCAGGTCTCCGGCAAAATCTAAAGTCAGAGAAAGCAAGCGGTGATGTTGGGGGCATTTCGGAAGGATCGCTAAGTTATGGTCACCACAGGTCTGACGTAGAGGTTGTGGCGCTCTTTGATCGCCCAAGAAATATCCTGCTTTGTTGCTAGGTCGGCTTGGAGTTGACAAGAACCTCCGGAGCCAGGGCATTGGCACCCAGGCATGTCTCTGGTTCGTTGGCTTGGCTAGTGGTATGTATCGGATCCCAGAGAAGCCTAGCCGTGCGGGGGTCGTGTGGAGTCCGAAACGGGATCAATACCATTCATAGGTCTTCTACGAAGTCTCTGAGGACTGGGCATACGGCGCCAACAGGCCATTCAAACTGTTCTGGGATCATCCAAGCGATGTGAGCGTTCGATACGTCCAAGTACCGACTTAACGCATTTAGTGGGCACCGACTAGCCTACTCATAAATACACATCAAGTGAAGTGAGGTTCATGACAGCCAGAACCGCGATCACGTTTCTGTGTCTCGTGTTAGTCTTGGCTGGGATAGGTGGGATAGCTCTGACTGCCGACTGCGCCAAACCATGGTGCGGGTTGTCGGCAGGGGACTGGGGGTGGACGCTTGTTTTCCACCCTCCCAGATCTCGTCATGACAAAGTGCAAACTTGTTGCTGAGTTCGTTGAAGTCTGCTGTCTTCAGATCCCATTTGTCATCGCCTCTGAGAAATCTGTACTTGGGGATACGACCGTATCTCTTGGGAATGTCAGCGACTGCGCATCGATCTAGCGTATCGACTGACGGATGTCCTGACACATCATATGCGTATCGTTCGGATCCACAAACCAGAAACAGAAACTTTTTTTCTAGAAACACGCCCAGCCCTTCTGGCTACATGAGGGAGCTTCGAGCGAGTTTCTAGACAGTCGCTTGTACGAATAGAGGCAAGTATATGGGGTAAGGAGCCCATCGGTGTTCGTAGCGCACGACAGGCTCAGGCGGTTTTGGAAACTTATGACAAGCAAACTACCTAACCTGAGAATTCCGAGACAATGGATGCCCTATCACGGCTTGCCCGACGAACTTCAGCAGCAGATTGACAGTATCGAATCCAAGAAAGGCCCACCGGGTCTTTCTGCTGAAGACCGAAATAGTTGGTATCTTGAACACTATGAAGAGCTCTATCAGGTTCTAGTGTCGGCACAGGAAACATTTGGGCAACGGTTCCACAAGGGAGCTCCACTCTATAACATCGCATTCGTCCATTACCTGGCAGGGAAGATGGATGAAGGATTGCGTTATTTCCTGATGTCATTTGTCGAGGACTGTATAACGTACACGTCCTACGAAATTTGGAACACCTTCTCTGTCGCACACCTGAAGGGTCTTGGGATAAGCATCGATGCTTTAGCAGCGATCAGGAATATGGTCTTGACCAAGATACGAAGCATGTCATTGCCGTCAATGCTGTTACAGGAATGTCTTGACAACAAATCAGTCTCAGAATACATCAGTGATCGTATCACCATTCAGGCCCTCAAAGAAGTGGACTTGGACATTCAAGTTTCCCGGCTTGTTGCAATGCTCGAAAGCGAGATCAGACCCTGTTTCGACAGGCCACCCATAGATGAGAATCATCTGGCGATAGCGGTAAGCGCACTATGCCGCGGAATAGACCCTCTGCATGAAAGAGAGGTCGCGATCGTTAGGAAACTAGGCAAGGATTTCACTACGGATTTCTTACTGTTTGGTCGGAAGGTGGCTCTTGAGCTAAAGCTAGTGAAGAATTCGTCCGATCTCTCAAGGGCGAAAGACGCAATAGTAGCTGACGTTGTGGCCTATCTTGAGGGTGTTGCCCAGTGCGTGTTCTTGCTATACGACACTTCGGGAGCGGTAGATGATGTCCCTAAGCTGAAAAATGAGCTAGAGCGGAACAAGGCTGTTCGCTTGGTTGTTGTCAAGCACTAGAGTCATCTATTGCCGAGATCATCTGCGGACTTTACGAGCGGAAACGCATCAGGCTTCCGAACGATAAGAGACTGGTTATGCAGATCGACTCGCTCCGCTACCACGTGAGCAGGACGGGCAACTTACTCTTCGAGTCGTTCGCAAGCTTGGCTTCTTGCAGTGCTGGGGGTTTTTCCTACGATCAAGAAGAAAATACTTTATTATGCCGACTATGACCCCGCCGACTATTGTAACCATGATTCCGGAAACGATCGGATTCGACCAGAAGGGCGGCTGCCAGAAGTTTCCAGTGAGAGTGTGTGCGCTACTCATTGTCACTGTCAGCGGATTAGTTGAACCAGCATTCCCGCCGTCAAGTAACCAGTTGGAAAATTCGTAGCCGTTGTTAGCCATCGCCGTGACGAGGACGCTTTGCCCGGAATCAAACCAATGCGAACCTGGCGGAGGGATTGTTGTTCCGCCCGTCGTGGCGTTGATGGTTAGCTGGTACTGTTGCTGGAAAGTTGCAGTGAAAGTGGTCACAGAGCTTGAAACCGTAATCGTATGAGATTGTATGCCACCATCATTCCACGACTGCCATACGTATTGAACCCCAGTACCACCGCTAACGGGACTCGAAGCTGCAATCGTATGATTGGTGCCAGGGATCCAACTATATGTCTGAGGAGTGACAATTGGCGTGCCGTCTACGCTGAGAAAACTTGGACCTGTCGGGTCACTAGTCACCGTGATTGAGACTGCTGGCTCAGAGGTGAAGAACGCGGTCTCGGTTATGGCCGCACTCATTGTGACTGAAGCTGGATTGCCTGTGCCCGTGAAGCTACCTGCACCCAAACCTGTCCAATTCTTGAAGGCATATCCAGGATTCGCGGTCGCATAGATTTGTATCACGGCCCCGTCGTCGAAGAATCCATTTGGAGAGATACTTCCGCCACTAGGCGGATCCACTTGCACAGCTAGGTGGAACTGGTGTGAGTAGGCGAACGCCAACGGCTGCGCGGCCGTGACTGTACCGCTCGAGTCAGATGTGAACCATCGCTCTGAACCTGTCGAGCCGCCAAGCGGGTTCGTCACTGTCCATGAGCCCCCGTCATCAAACCAGTATCCACTGGCTGTGGTATTCAGCATCTGACGCGTTAAAACCCCAAACTGATTCGCCGTAAAGGATGGAGCGGAATATCCTGTGCCACCGCCCGTTACTTGGTAAGATAACGTCTGTAGGAATTGGTGGTAGAAGGAGGGGTTCACGGTGACCGTTGCCGATATACTGGCCGCAGTGGAGTCTGTGTCCCAGCGTTCCATCGTGGTCGAGCCACTAAGCGGATTAGTGTAAGAGTAGGTGGAACCGGAATCAACCCATCCCTGCGTCCCAGGAGAGGCTGAAGCATCCACTGAAGCGGATGAACCGTACTGAGTGAAGTCAACAGTCGGAGATGCAGGCGAACCGCCACCGACGACAGTGTAGGTGAAATTGACCAAGAACTGATTGTAGTACGTGATATTCAGAGTTTGGGCTTCTGAAATGGTTCCACTTAGCGTTTGATTGCTTTGCCAGCGCTCCGAATTCTCAGAACCCGCCAAAGGATTCGGACTCACGGTCCAGGAGGAGCCTGAATCAAAATAGCAACCGGTTGCGGAGTCTGTCAGGGTTTGACTGAACGGTGACCCTAGCTGGTCGGCCGTGAACTTAGGAGCCGAAGGAGTACCTCCACCAATCACGCTGTAAGACAAGGTCTGCAGATATTGCGTGACATAGTTGGCTGTCACGGTCGACGAATTAGTGGGCCACGTGAATGTTCCGCTCGGACTCGATGCTGATACACCTAATGGCGGACCGGTCCATGTCGAGAAAACATACCGCTTGGTTGGACCAGCAGCTATCGGAGTCGTCACGAGAACCGTGTGACCAGCTGAACCAGCCGTCTCATTCAAAGCCAACCCCTCAGAAAGCTGGCTTTGAGTGTACGATCTTCCGTCGACGGTGAGAATTGTGCCCGTTGCGTCACCTATGACATTGGCGCTTAGCTGCCAAGTCACCGTGACGGAAGCTTCTTGGGCCTGCGCAACATTCATAGATAGCGCTAATGACGCGGCTACGATCAGAAACAGAATTGCTAGAATGGTTGTTCGGGTTCTCATTTTCGTTTTCAGGTTCTTTTTCCTCTAGGCTTCAGCAAGAAGATACATTCAATGACAAGTTATAACTTTCGTCACTCTTGTCCTGAGGAGCCATTCAAAGCTTCGTCCACCGCGGCCATGGTAAGCACGCGCACATTGAGTCTTCGTGTGTGTGAGTCTAGTGGTGCGCACAAACACAAAGCATCCTTCTCAGGCATAGATTTCGGTTAGCCTTGCATTTGGTCGTTCGAAGAGCCTGTAAGAGGATGCAAAGGATCAATATCTGCGCTGGTGCATGAATGGTGAATGCGGGGGATTGATTGTCTGCAGCGCATGTCAGGGGCGAAATCCAGATTCTGGTCAGGTCTTGCTCAACAGGTCCACGTAATACACTTCAATGCGTTTGATGTCGTGTTCAGACAGGACCCGATTGTGTGCAATGTCGTTACGTAAGTCTTCGAGTTCTCTAAGCTTCATCAGAGTTCTGTCCTTGTCCAAGAACACTGGTTGGAACTCATCCCAGAATTTTTCGATTATGACACTCAGGTCGCGGTAGTAGACGTGGTCTAGGATGCCATCTGGCGTTGATGCTATGATATCGTTGATGCGCTGCTGCTCATGCTTTGACTTGCCGCTCAAGACTACTGGCAGGATGTGTTGCGGCCAGCTCTTCGAAAACTTCTTGACTAAAGTCTCCTTGACGACGGACCGCAAAGTGTTCTCCAGTATGAAGAAACGCGCATAGGCGGGAATCATGACCTTTGCACCAGTCATAACCTCATTTCTCACTTGGAGACCAATCTCAGTTGTGATCCGGTATTGAGGGGCGGTCTCAACGGACAGTTGTACGGGGGCCACCTCATGAGGATGCCATGTGCGCCTATCAACTAGATCCGGAGCAAGAAGTTCCGCCTTGATTTCCTTGGGGAACCATTCGATTTCGAAGGTGGCTTCTCCACTTGAAGCCTCATGATCGAATACTTCTGGGTGTCCCAGATCTGGCACGCAAGACACCTTTAGTTGTGATGGCAGTGCAAGGGGATTCTCGACTCCTACGACTGCTATGAAGTGAATGTCTTTGCCTTCAACTGAGAGTCTCGACAAACGACCTCGATGCTCGGGGACATAGAAGAAGCAATGAAACTGAATGTGTTCTGGTGATCTTCCAAAGAGGACCGAGTAGGCATGATGAAGGTCAGCATAGGTCCTTCTCGATTGCATCACGGTATACTTCTTTTCCAGACCAAGCTGGCTTTGATTCTTCCAACCCTGCGAGTACACCAGACACGGCAAAGGAAGCCATTTCTCACCCGATTCCGACAGAACGTGACGAGATGTGCCCGCAAAGAAGGGTACGTCTATTTCGCTCACTTCCAATCCAACTCGTTCGCCAACCAACCAAGGTTCAACAAGTTCCCTCACAAAAGCTTCGACCGAAATCCATGTTTGCACGAACACCAATTGTTTCTGAGTTGGGTCCGCGCTGTCTTGTCCGACTACGACCTCATTCTCTTCCATGGAATTGGTAAGGAGGAACTCGATCTGCTGAGGGACGACCTTTTCTCCCGATATGATTATGAATCCTCGACATGTCGCGAACTTGTAGTATGCGGCCTTTGCAAGGATGCGATCTAGTAGCTCTGATTTGAATTTCATTTCTGGAAACAGCAGACGCAGCTCGCTGACCATGTTCTTCGATGACTGGTAGTCTGCGGTGATCGAGTGTGTGATCTGAAGTTCGGTTCTACCGCAAACCGACCTCGTACTGAAACTTGCCTCGCCCAGCTGGAAATTAATTGCTATCGCGGCCTGTGATCTGCTCCCTCCGTGAGACGGGCCGAGGACTTTGGCGAGACCATTAGCCCTGCTTTCGAGATTCTTGTCATCCAGCAAGATCGTAAAGATTGTCATCGTTGCGTTCCTTCAGGCTCCAAGCCACTAGAATGTGCCATCATACGTGTTTGACCTGCTCAGACCTAACTCTTTTGGGGGTTCCTGTCTGGTGGCGCCTTCTTCCTTCTTCTGCGATTTCAGTGCTATCAGAAACATTCCAGCGGACTTTGTAGCTGTGGACGAGCTTCTGATGTTCAGAGCGAAGCCCTACCAGTGATCGAGGAGACGATGAGTCACTCAAGATACCGCAAGATGCTCCTCGTCGGAACCGCTAGTGATCGAGGAAGCGAATTCGAGAGAATCTGGCAGATGTCTGACATGAAAGAATGGGACCCCAAGACCAAGACGTGGATTCCTAGGAGACCCGAGAACCGAGCCTACCCAGGATAGAGCATATCGTTGCAAAGAACAGGTTCATTTTCTAGTCTGAAACCTTAATCTTTCAGACGGGCAGAATCCATCCGAGCAAATTGGTTACCATCGAAGAAGCTGAAGCTCGTCTCCAACGTCTCGTTGAGGTCAAGGCTCTTTTCCTCGGCTTAGCGATTGGCGTTGTTGCCTCTTTCATAGTGACCCTTGCAGTTCCTGTGCACGTGCTGATTCAGCAGGGGTTCGTCGTACTCTCGATTGGCGAGAACACCCTTGGTCCAGTGAGATCTGGAGACTATTATGTCGCCCTGATTGTCATTGGAATCGTCTTTGTGGCTATTGCTACATGGAAAGTCAAGCAAGTCTACGGACTAACCGAGAAAATCGATGTCAGGTTCAGTCATACAAAAGACAGAGCAGAGGTCGCGCAGAAGCTTGCTGAAGAACTCAAAGGCCTTGGCCAGGCGTACGGCCAGACTATGAAACAGGGTGTAGTGCCCGAAGGTAGTGACCTGTTTATCAACTTCATTCGAGCCGACCAGAAAACCGAAGTCACAGTGTGGGTTTTGAGAGTCGAAGTCAGCGAGACTGACGTGCGTCTTCGCGCAACGATTGGTAGAGGAAGTATCGCGTTCGCAAAAGATGTGAGGGCAAGAATCATCAACTATCTATATGCAGGTCAGGTCAAGATACTATCTGGCTAGACAGTTGAGAAGAGTAGGCTCCATGTCAGTTTGGGCGTGGCATTTCAAGGGGAAGCCGTCTTGAAACGAGGGCTCGGGTAAGGTTAGATAGGCAAAGGGTCTATCCCGAATCTAAGCTTGACGATGCGGCTTCCTCGGACACATCGGCTATTGGGCTCTATCTGGCTTCTTTTCTTCGCCCTCCTTGATGTATGGATTGAAATGGTGCAGCGGTTCGGGTTTGGACTCGATTTCTCCTAGACATCCGAACTGCAATTCGTTCAGAACCAAATCACATCGTGGCACCATTCGGATCATCACATCGTGTTCCGAATTGGACGGTAATGTCAGTGTCTTCCGAAGATGAGTCTCATCGTCCTGTGGATAGTAGTCTATTCTGTATTCTGTCACTCTAGGTATCAAGAAGTGGATTTCAAAAGGATCTCTTAGTTGACGTGACCGCTTCCAACGCTTGTAACGATCATAAAAAACCGATATGGCAATTGCAACACTCACAATAGCCGCTACAATGCTCCAAGGCCAAGACGTAATCGAAGCGAGTACGCAGAGAGCTACCAAAAGAGGCAATTCGCACGAGTCTATGCCAACAGATCCTACTTGTGCTTTTCCTACCCCAAAGAACGCTCACCACTCGCTAAGTCAACAGAGCATCGTATGAGGGGTAGGTGGTCGCTGATGAGGCCAAGCTCGAGACTGTTGCGGTATCTCCCAAGGTGACTGAGAAGAACCCCCAGCCTGGAGACTTGGTACGCGGTTTCCAGTTGAACACTCTCGAAGGCAACCTCGCCGAAACCGATAATTCGACATCGCTACTCCTCATTCTGTTGAGTTCTGAAACACTCTTGACCAGGAAATGGAAGTTCGTCACCTTCTACTTCTGTCCCGTGCGTCATCATCCGATGGGAAGATCCGACATGTTCAAGTCATCGCGGAAAAAGGAACGAGGAGCACGTTATTATTATTGTCAATCTTGTGGGAGGTCATACCAACTCACTCAGTTGATTAAGGAGAGGCAGTCTCTAGGGGCACGCACCCGACGAGCGAAGCCCAAGTTCCCAATCTACAAGACCCCGAGAAGATGGAAGCCTGTGCTGGGATAGAGCGTGATTACGGATCCGAATCCCGCCCGGTCCATCATAAACTTTGAGCGGGTCCCTTCTTCCGCCTAGATGGCACTCGCTGTGACCAGGTTCGAATCCGCGGGGACTCGCACATTATTAGGTGCGAATACCTCAAATCAACACCATACGCGAAGGAGAAGACGAGTCCAGCGAGACCCCGTCCTTGTTAATCTAGAGGTTCGGTACGACCGCCGGGACTTGCCTAGGTAGGTGAATTCTCGGATTCGGAAGCCCGAAGCATCAGCCTGCCAGTCAAAGTTTGGGGCTTGCTCGAGCGAGCCAAGGTGGACAGGCAGGATCCCACGCTATCGGACACTATCCGCGTTCTACTCCTGCAACAGTTGGCAGAGAACAGCTATCTTGAGGACAGAGAAAAGAAAGCACCCGGACTTGCGACCTGATTCAACCGACAATCTCCCTGATAGAGTACAACAAATCGTGCATTATGCGCAGTGGTGGTGCAATCGGTCCAAACTTCTAAGAACTGCGACTGGACAGCTGAGAGGCGAAGTCCCTAGAACACGTCTTCTCTGTGAAGCTTTCTTCCCCAAAGCCTAAAGCAGCCTATTTCCATATATGTGCGGTTTTGAGCCATGCTGACGGAGCCGCAGTACAATCGTCTACTACGTCAAGCAGACAGAATACATAGATTCCCGGCTAAAATGACACCTCGATTGGCGTATTCTGTTCTCAAACCGATTCTGAGCCCGCATCCCCCGGGGAAAATTCGGTTTCATGACCCACTGTGTGGATCGGGGTTGACAGCGCTTGTGGCTCGCTCTTTGGGCGCTTCTGTCTCAGCGTGCGACATATCGTATCCTGCGGTTATCATAAGCAAGGCGAAACTCACACGGCTTTCGGACAAGTCCATGAGAGAGATGCTCGAATTCTCTTCAAACCTCGAGGCCTCGAACAAGCCCAGGCCACGCTATCCATGGCCCAACTGGAACATCTGGTATAGACCCAAAGTTCTGAGATGCCTTGAAGACCTCGCAGATTCCATCTACGAAGAAAGGCGCCACGCATTCTTCCCTCATGTTCTGACCGCACTCTCTCAAACAATCTGGGACGTCTCGTCAGCGGACAGAAAAGTGATGGTTCCCACACGATCGCATTACAGCTTCATGCCTAATCTGTCTGTCCAAAATGTCATCGCGAACGTAGGAAAAAGGTTAGAGCGAATTGTGTCCGCACAAGATGCACTTGGCCGCCTGGGTGTTTCCTCTGGGGCGCCAGATATCTATCAGTCGAGCTCTCTATGTGAAGAGGGGTGGAGAACGAAAAGCAAGCACGTGATCATGAGTTCTCCGCCCTACGGTTGTGGAATCGACTATGAACGGGTTTTCAGACTCCAAATGAGAGTATTCTCTCGGTTCTTACCACCATCATGTTCTCCACATTCAGGAATGATCGGAAGGATCACTCATCTTACAGCCGGCATTGAAGCTCTACCAGATTCAGAGACCAAGTCGAGTTGGTACAGAGCGATAAGCAAAGATGCAAAGGCCGAAAGAAGACTCCGCATGTTCCTGCAGTATGTTCACGACTTTCGAGTTTTCGTGCGACTCTGCGCACGACACCTAAGCAAGAGCGGGCGACTCTGTCTAGTCATCGGCAACCCAGAGATAGCCAAACGCAAGCTCCCTCTGACACGCATTGCCCGAGAAGTCGCTGAGGAGGAAGGTTTCCAATTGGTGGCGACTCCGCGCCTGGACAAGATTCGAAATCGCACGCAGCAATTCAAGCTTAGGAGCGCAACCGGACCCATCAAAGAGGAATGCCTGCTGAGCTTTCGACTGAGATAATGTGCTGCTTGTCTCCAAAGAACCTCCATGCGACTCAGTTGCTGATGTCTTCCACCGGCGACTATTAGGAGGGAACCCCAGACTTCGGAGCTTTGTGATGTGACGAAACAGGGAGGCATGTTCTAGCGACAGTTGGATTGCGAGGCTTTAAAAAAGAAACGAACTTGAGATATGCTATCGGGGCATAGCTGGATCCCGATGACCTATCAGGTGATCTGAGATTTTCTCGCTCGTGTTGAAAATCGCGAAGGAAAACACACTTCGGAAACTTGTCGATGAACTGGACCATCGCGCTGACGTGACTATTCGCGGATGGGATCCGGAATCGTTTCTGCCGGCCGAGTATGCATCGATTCGTGCTCTTCCTGTCAATATGCTGGCTAACAATTATTGTCCGACCAGTAGGGACGTCTACCTGAAGCAAGTAAGGAACATTAACGCCCCACCCAACTGGGATAGCTATTGCGGCCGTGCCGTTCACAAGCTCTTCCAGCTACTCGCATCGTCTGCCGAGAGCTACATCAGACGCGACCTCCAGCTTCGCAAGTTTGACCTTCAAAAGTATGTTCGCACTCAGGGCTCTCGGCTGATCCAAAAAGTCACCTCAGACATGACCCAAGTCACAACGAATATTCCTCAAGTTCGCCGACCTAGCCAAAGCCAGATCGATACATTCGTTGAAGGTCTACACAAAATCGTTAGAATGGAGGCTGAGACTGCAGGAGCGCTCATTGACTACACTCTATCGACCAATTTGGATACTCGCTTGGCTGCCGAGTTCTCAAGAATCTTTCCCTTCCAGTCAAGGGAAATAAACCTGAATGCGCCACCTCTGGGATTCTCACTTGGGGCAAAACCGGATTTCCTTCTAGGCGACATAATCGGCGACATAAAGACAGGGCAGCTGAAAGAGTTCCACAAGTTGACGTTGGCAGCCTACGCTCTGGCATACGAGTATCACGAGAGTCGCCCCATGAATTTCGGAGTGCTGCTGAGTGTGAATCTGCCTGCCAAGCGAAATGTCCCAATATACGAGAAAACCGAATACATGGTTGTTTCGGACGTGTACAGGAAGGCCTTCCTAGAGAAACGGAACGAGAAGTTTCGCATAGTGCGCGACCAGGTAGACCCCGGTGAGCCAACGACCAGAGACGAATGCAGAGAGTGTCCGTACTTCCCAAAGTGCCGAAGATGGAGGGTGAGAACTTGACAGTGAAGATTCCACCCATCAAACTGCCTCCAAAGATGATCATAGATGCGCTCGATCTGATCGAACGATATGGCACAGATCCGTTGATGATGAGGGAGCATTTGCTCAGATTCTATCGCGAGAGTAGCACAAGAAACCGAAGCCCCTCGGAGAAGACGATAATGCGTGCTGTGATATTCCCCACGCTGAGACATCTCGACCTGATCGAAGGTGTCTGGCCTGATATCCACCTGAACCCAAATGGCATGCAAGTAGTCTTGGCTCAAAGGCATCACGGTTCATCAGCAGCGAAGAGAAGACTCCGCCTCGTCGTGCAGCGCTTGGACCAGAAGATTGGAATCCTTGCAGTTTTGAGGGCTCTTTCAAAGAGTTCAGGGGCAACCAGTAGGACCGTTTTGGCAAAGAGACTCGCTCGCTCTTCAGCAATATCATCAGAGAAGGAAAAGCAGGTTCTGATCGATAGATTGGACAAATGGGTGAATTTGCTCTCATATCTTGAGTTTGTCGAACCTCACGACAATACGCTTTCGATTCGTCTATTGGTCGAGAATATCCAGGAGAGAGAGCCCTCATTTGATACTGGACAGTTTGAGAAGATCCTAGTCGAAGAGTACAAACAAATGACTTCACGACAACCGGGGTTGTTTCACGTACCTATACCGCTGCTGCGAGACAAGGTCAGCAAGCGGATGCCAAACATGATGAAGGATGACTTTTACGAGCTGTTGAAAAAAGTCAAGAACAGGAAGTCAAACCACGAGATCTATCTATCGCAGCCCATGCATCGCAGCGAGGGCGGGCTGGTAATCGATGACAAATACTACTACTTCATAGGCATTAGAGAAAGGGAGGGCTAGATGTTGGAAGCCCACCAGCTGACAGGAAAACCGTTCGAAATCACGCACATGACGAAGGAAATGGCCGGGAGAAAGGCTGAATGGCATAACTTACTCGCTAGACTTGAATCCGCTTTCAAAGGAAACAGCTGCAAGTTCATCGTATTGGTAGGCGACTATGGATATGGCAAGACTTTCACTGTAGAACGGCTATATTCTAGATTCAAGACTCGCGACTTGGAGTTCACAGATACACTGGTTGTGCGCACCACGCTCACGGGCGCCCCCATAAGAGCCTCGCCAACAGAGTCGGTCAAGGCCAGATTCGGAATAGAGTTTGTGAATAGGATTTTTGCGAACATCGGGCCAAGCGATCTCCACGATATTGCAGTGAAAACGAAAGTGGATCGCCATTCGGTCTCGGAAATGATGGTGAGAATTCTTGAGGATCTGGGCAAGAATGCAAAAGTTGGGTTCAAGATTCTGGCTGGAATGGAGATCGACAGTTCGGAGTTGAGAGGCACAGGACTACGACCAATTCGCGATGCCTCTACTGCTCTATCCTGCCTGTACGATTTTCAAATGGTCCTGAAGAAGGCTGGTTACAACAATCTGTTGGTCATACTCGACGAGTTCGAATACATAATGCACTTTTCCCCGTCACGTATCACGGCTATTCTGAATACTCTTAGGGAGATATTCGACAATTATGGCATCTTGGAGTCACGAGATCCTGGCAGAAGGGCGAAGATTGTTTTCTTGTTTGCCATCTCCCCGGGTGGCTGGGACGCGTTGCGTGACTTGGAAGCATCAGCTGTGAGAAGGACTGGGGGCGGTGGAATTGCTCCCTTTGTGCGACGTGTGAGTGCAATTGACGTCATTACTCTGTTGCCCTTGAATCCTGATCAGATTGTTGAGTTGCTCAAACTACGTTTGTCAGAGCATCGGAAGAGTAAGGTACCGAATCCTCTGCACCCCTTCACTCGCGAAGCTGCCTATCTCATCGGTGAAATCTCAGAGGGTGTTCCGAGCAGAGCACTTGACTATGCCGGCATAGTACTCGAAGTTGCTAGCGAGAGGGGACTAGATCGAATAGACGTGGCTGACGTGAGGAAGATTCTAGGTGAGCTGAATCTTTACCATGAAAAAAGGCGGCGAAGAAAGCGATAAGCTATCGAAACTTCTCCCGGAGCTAGGGGCATCTGTGGCAGAACATGGGCACCCGCCTGCGGCAATCTTGACCCGTCACTCATGATTCATTTCCTCTTGCAGAATGGCTTCTTATCTTCGACGTCAGCGAGGTACTTGAGCCCACTTACCATGAGCCCCTTGGCTTGATCCACAGCCTACCGCGACGCATAGTCTTGAATACCTCCTTGTCGAAGACAAGTTTCGGTTTTGCCATTGCCCGAGGTTTTCTTGGCAAACTGCCGTCCACATAACTGGGACGACTGCCGACAGCGCTCCATCTTTGGTATTAAGGCAGGTGGCGTTCATCCGAAGATTGAACGCGGCGATCTCTTTCTCATGCGAGTCTCAGGGCCAGACTATGGAGTGCGCGGCATCTGGACATTCGAGAGCGAACGGAAGGTGGAAAAACCATCGGATGTGCCTTGGACCGATGCAGATTACGAGTGGCTGCTTTCCTTCAGTCCACTTGTGCTCGGATTTCGCGAGTCATTCAGCGAAGAGTTCGAGGGCAAGTCCAAATACTTCATCGAGGATGAAGAGAAGAAGGCCCTGGGGATCACTAGGTAGGCTCCTCCCCGTCCCTCTCGCAATTGCCTAGCGATGAAGATCAGAACAACGGGTGTGCCTTCAAGCTTCTTGAGACACAGGGGAAAATAGCAAGTATGTCTTACTCACTTGTTCAGTGTAGAGTTTTGAGATGGCATGAAACCCTTGACGACGGGATGATTTGATGGCGAGCAAGACCAATAATGACAAGGAATCCAGCGGAGCCAATCTCGGTTTCGAAGACAAACTCTGGAAAGCCGCTGACAAATTACGCAGTAACATGGATGCCGCTGAGTACAAACATGTCGTACTCGGACTGTTGTTTCTGAAGTATATTTCTGACGCTTTCAGCGAAGTGCATGAAGAGCTAAAGAAGGATCCGACATCCGACCCGGAAGAGGTCGATGAATACATTTCCAGAAGAGTGTTCTGGGTCCCCAAAGAAGCAAGATGGGATTATCTAGCAAAGAATGCAAAGAAACCGGAAATCGGAAAACTGATCGATGAAGCGCTGGATGTTATTGAGAGGGACAACCGTTCCCTCAAAGGCGTTCTCCTAAAGAATTACGCGAGACCGGGACTGAATAAACAGAGGTTGGGAGAATTAATCGACCTCATCGGAACGATTGGCTTGGGCGACAAGCAAAACAGAAGCAAGGATATCCTGGGGCGAGTCTATGAATATTTCTTAGGACAATTTGCAGATGCGGAAGGCAAGAAAGGAGGCCAGTTCTACACTCCAAGAAGTATCGTCAAGCTCCTGGTTGAGATGCTGGAGCCTTTCAGGGGAAGGATACTCGATCCCTGCTGTGGTTCGGGGGGGATGTTTGTTCAGAGCGAGAAATTCATTGAAGCCCATGGTGGAAGAATTGGAGACGTCTCTATCTTTGGGCAGGAGAGCAATCAGACAACCTGGCGTTTGTGCAAGATGAACATTGCCATCCGAGGCATTGACGCAAGAATTGAATGGGGTGATTCTTTCCGAGACGACCAGTTCAAGGATCTAAAGGCAGATTTCATCCTAGCCAATCCACCCTTCAATGACAGCGACTGGGGCGGAGAGCTTCTGCAGGATGACGTGAGATGGAAGTCTGGAACCCCTCCGAAAGGAAACGCCAATTTTGCTTGGGTACAACATTTCATACATCATCTTTCGCCTACTGGAGCTGCAGGTTATGTCTTGGCCAATGGCTCTATGTCTTCCAATACCTCAAACGAGGGAGAGATTCGCAAGAACATAATTGAAGCCGACTTGGTCGACTGCATGGTGGCTCTGCCGTCCCAATTATTCTACAACACTATGATTCCTGCGTGCCTGTGGTTCGTTTCACGCGACAAGAAGAACCAGAAGTTCAGGGACAGGAGAAAACAGGTTCTGTTCATTGATGCCCGAAAACTCGGAACCATGGTTGATAGGAGGCACAAAGAGCTGACAGATGAAGATGTCAGAAGAATTTCAGAAACATATCATGCTTGGAGAGGAGAACTCAAAGACAAAAAACACCAAGATATTCCCGGCTTTTGCAAATCTGCCTCATTAGAAGAAATACAGAAGCAGGGATGGATTCTAACGCCCGGGAGATACGTAGGAGTAGAGGAAGAGGAAGATGATGGAGAAATATTCGAAGAAAAGATGGAGCGCCTGACTACTGAACTTGCGGAGCAAATGAAGCAAGGTCAGAAACTAGATGGTGAGATAAAGAGGAATTTGGAGAGCATAGGGTTTAATGTATGAAGACGGCAACCAAAACTAAATTCAAACAAACCGAAATAGGAAAATCTCCAGAGTTGGGTACGGCGGGTGAGTGGCGACAGGCCAGGCTTGCAGAAATCTGCGTGCACAGCGCTTTCGGGCCTCGCTTTTCCGGCGAACTTTATGCACCCGACGGGAACGTTGCCACACTTCGCACGACAGATATTAGCGAGGACGGTCGCATTGAGTACGCGACTATGCCGCTCGCACGCCTGGACTTATCAAAGTTTCAACAACACCTCTTGCACGAAGATGATTTGGTCGTCACAAGAACTGGGCGAGTTGGCACGACCGCAGTCTTCGATGGTTTTCGACTGCCCGTCCTAGCAGGGGCGTTCTTGATTCGTTTCCGGCTCAATCGGGAATTGGCAGAACCCCACTTCTACAGATACTACTTCAATTCTCCTGAAGGGTGTGCCCTCATCACATCGGTTGCCACCGGTTCAGTTCAGCAGAACCTCAACATCACGTCATTGCATGGCCTTGTGATCCCCGTACCGCCTCTAAGAGAACAACGCGCCATTGCCCACATCCTCGGCACGCTAAACGACAAGATCGAGCTCAACCATCAGATGAACAAAACTCTCGAAGCAATCGGTCAGGCAATATTCAAGCACTGGTTCATTGATTTCGAATTTTCGAACGAGGAAGGCAAGCCCTACAAATCCTCGGGCGGAGAAATGACTTACAATAAAGAACTGGAGAAGGAGATACCAAAAAGCTGGCTGGTCAAGCCGATCGACAAGGTTGCCGATTTCCTAAACGGATTAGCCATGCAGAAATATCCTGCCGTAAATGAAATCGAATTCCTACCGGTTATCAAAATTAGAGAGTTGAGACAAGGGATAACCGACGCTTCGGGTAAGGCAAGTCTAGATATCCCAAAGAAGTATGTTGTACGTGATGGAGATGTTTTGTTCTCTTGGTCGGGTAGTTTAGAGGTAGTGATTTGGACTTCTGGAGAGGGAGCACTTAACCAACACTTGTTCAAAGTGACATCGAAAGATTATCCTAAATGGTTCTATTACTATTGGCTACTCCAACACCTAGCTGGATACAGGCATATAGCTGAAGGAAAAGCCACGACAATGGGGCATATCCAGAGACACCATTTGAAGAGTTCTTTAGTTGTAGTTCCTGATAGGACAGGTCTTCAAACAATGGACAAAATACTGAGTTCTCTTGTCGAAAGAATAATCGAGCTAAACATGGAATCGAGAAACCTATCCCGGATACGCGATTCGTTGTTGCCTAAACTCATGTCAGGAAAGGTAAGAGTTCCCGTTGAGGCTAGATGAACATGCCGAAGGCCATACACGAGTCAGATGTGGAAGAAAACGTTCTAGCTATTCTAGAAAGTCTTGGATATGGAATAATCAGGGGAGACAATGAGGACTACCTTCCTGGCGGAAGCTCGGCATCAAGAGCTGATTACAAAGATGTTGTTCTTGTGGAAAGGCTAAGGGAAGCACTGAGAGGGATCAATCCCTCCATTCCTGAAGAGACAAGGGAGCAGGCAGTAAAGCAGGTACTGAGAAGCGAGAGTCCGAAACTGGTAGCAGACAACGAAAGCTTCCATAGAATGCTGGTTGACGGGGTAGATGTTCCGGTTCAGTCCGAAGAAGGGGAGAGTTACAAGAAGGTCTGGCTTTTCGATTTTGAGGATCCCAACAACAACGACTTCCTGACAGTCAATCAGTTTACAGTAGTTGAGAACAATGTTGAGAGAAGGCCCGATGTCGTTCTGTTTGTAAATGGAATTCCCTTACTAGTCCTTGAACTGAAGAATCCAGCCGATGAAGATGCCACCATTTGGACAGCGTATGACCAGTTCCAGACCTACAAAGACCAGCTACCTTCCTTGTTCAGGTACAACGAAATTCTAGTGATTAGCGACGGGATAGAGGCAAGGGCAGGAAGCATAACATCGGAAAGAGAGAGGTTCATGCAATGGAAGACAATCAACGGAGAGAAACCAGAGAAAGGGTTGACTGAGATTGAAGTGCTCCTGAGAGGAATGTGCGAGAAACGAAGGCTTCTTGATATTGCGAGGAATTTCATAGTTTTTGAGAAAGACAAGGATACGAAGAAGAAACTGGCTGCGTATCATCAATACTGGGCAACAAACAAGGCGCTAGAGTCGACGATAGCGGCAAGAAAAGGGAACAAGAAGGCAGGAATAGTCTGGCATACTCAAGGATCAGGCAAATCGCTGACGATGATTTTTTACTCGGGCAAGCTCGTAAGGGAATTGGATAATCCGACTATTGTTGTCCTGACGGACAGAAACGATCTGGACGACCAGCTGTTCGGGACTTTTGGAAGATGTCAGGATATCCTGAGGCAAAAGCCGGTCCAAGCCGATTCCAGAAAAGAGTTGCAGGAATTGCTAAGGGTTTCTTCCGGCGGAATAGTATTCACCACGATACAAAAATTCTTCCCGGAAGAGGACAGGGAAAAGCACCCTCTCTTGTCGGAGAGAGACAACATCGTTGTTATCGCTGACGAGGCTCACAGAAGCCAGTATGGATTTTCCGCAAAGATCTTGGATCGAAAAGACAAGACTCTGATAACCTATGGCTATGCAAAGTACTTGAGAGATGCTCTGCCGAACGCGTCCTTCATCGGATTCACAGGCACCCCCATAGAAAAGGCTGACCGATCTACCCCTGCTGTTTTTGGAAAATACGTCGATACTTACGACATTGAGCAAGCGGTGGACGATGGGGCTACCGTAAGGATCTACTACGAGAGCAGATTGGCAAAACTGGAGCTCAAACCAGAAGAAAGGCCAAAGATAGACAAGGAATTCGAGGAGGTGACGGAGGGCGAGGAGGTAGAAGGGAAGGAGAAACTGAAGAGCAAATGGTCGAGAGTGGAAAGAGTCGCTGGCTCTCCAACGAGGATCGACAGAATAGCCCGTGACATTGTTAGCCATTTTGAAGAGAGGACATCAGTTCTCGAAGGAAAGGGTATGATTGTCTGCATGTCAAGGAGGATTTGTGTCGACCTTCACAATCAGATTGCAAAGCTGAGGCCAAACTGGTATGACAAGGACGACGAGAAAGGAATCTTCAAGGTCGTAATGACTGGCTCTGCGTCAGACCCCAAAGAATGGCAGGAGCACATAAGGAACAGGCTCAGAAGAAGAGAGATAGGGGACAATTTCAAAGACCCTGATCACGAGCTTAAGCTACTCATCGTAAGGGACATGTTTCTGACAGGTTTTGACGCTCCTACTCTCCACACGATGTACTTGGACAAGCCGATGAAGGGCCACACCTTGATGCAGGCAATAGCCAGAGTGAACCGCGTCTATCCTGGAAAAGAAGGCGGTCTGGTAGTTGACTACATGGGCGTAGGAGCCGAATTGAAGGAAGCCCTGATCAACTATACAGCCAGCGGCGGAAAGGGCAAACCCACTTTCGACCAGGAGAAAGCCGTCATGCTGATGCAGGAGAAATACGAGATTGTCAAGGACATGTTCCATGGATTCAACTATAGGGAATTCTTCGAACTCAAACCGAGCGATAGAATTTCGTTCGTTCCTCAGGCAATGGAACACATCCTCAAGGAACGGGGCAAGAAAGAGAGATTCGCGAGAGAAGTCACTGGGCTGTTGAAGGCATTTTCTTTAGCTGTGCCGAACGACAAAGCAATGAAGGTCAAGGAAGAGGTGGGCTTGTTCCAAGCAATAAAGTCCGCAATAACAAAGACTACGGAAACGAAAAGGGAGAGTGAGGAGAAGTTCGATGCTGCAATAAAGCAGATTCTATCGAAAGCAGTGATATCGGACAGAATCATAGACATCTTTGAAGCTGCGGGGATACAGAAACCCGAGCTATCCATTCTATCGGAGGGCTTTCTTGCTGAAGTTAAGGAAATGCCTCAGAAGAATCTGGCATTCGAAGCTCTCAAGAAACTGCTGAACGATGAGATCAGATTCATCTCCAAGAAAAACATCGTGCAGGGAAAATCCTTCATGGAGATGTTGGATAAGACAATCAAGAGGTACACCAACAGAAGCGTTGAAGCCGCTCAAGTCATCGAAGAACTGATAGAACTTGCAAGAAGAGTAAGGGAAGAGAAAAACAGAGGAAAACAGCAAAACATGACTGAGGACGAACTGGCATTCTATGATGCGTTAGGAGTAAATGACAGCGCCGTTCAAGTCTTGGGAAATGAGACCCTGAGGAAAATTGCCTTAGAACTGACCCAAATGATAAGGAATAGTGTAACAATAGACTGGACGCAAAGAGACAGCGTACAAGCCGAAATTCGCTTGAAGGTCAAGAAGATTTTGAGAAAATACGGTTATCCCCCAGACAAACAAGAAAAAGCAACGCAAACCGTGTTAGAGCAAGCCGAATTGATAGCACGCGATTGGGTAGCTGCTTGAAATTCAAGTACAAGGTATCAGGGAGAGGGTTCTTCGACATGACTGAACAATGCCGTCTAAGCGGCCCCGATCAGAATACAGGAAAATCTAGTGACAGTTTTGCCACTGTGTACTTGAACTCACTGCCTGGCCTCTACGCCATGCTTTCACAAGAGAAGAAGCGGGACTTGGAGCTCAAAGTGAGAGGGTGATTGCTCTCTACCTTTCAGTCGGATTTAGATCAGAAAGTCGCGAGGGCATTCGATACGAAAGACTTCGGTCCCCTTCCAGTTGTCCAAGAGTTTGTTAAGTTCATGCCGCAGCTTTTCCAGCTGTATATGTATGGGATGTACTACTCAACCATCGCTCTGGCCGGCGTGACCGTAGAAAGACTTTGCCTCGACCTACTCTACATGGCTGATATTCAATTCGATGGAAGAACTCTCTCAAACAAGAAGAAGCAAGCCATTGCCAGGATGCACTTCGTGGACCTCATAGATCTCCTCTCTAAATGGAAGGTCATCCAGAGTTCCACAAGAAGGAAACTTCATGCGATACGAAAGACACGGAACAGATACCTGCATCCGGGACAACCACCGTTTCAGACCGAGAAGGCTGATGCGAAGCATCTTGTCGAACTGACATGCGAGATCGCGAGAAGCGAATTCGGTCCGGGCGGCAGCGGAAGATACACCTTTCAGGACGGCGCACTGGTACTTCGACCTCATCAAGCCGCGACGCCCTGAGCCGGGAACTGGTCTGTTCTAGCGATTTCGATTGTGTTCTAAAGAATGCGATACAACAAGTCATCGTGGAAGTGGGTTTGTGACAACTGCCAAACCTCAGTCACCGCTTTGGCTCCGGCAGGGGAAAATCCGCGCTGACCACCCGTCAAGTTACCAGAACCATATGCTCCCTCTGGGGTGTATTTTCTTGTGTGGTGTTTGTTTGTCCATTTTCGTTGGCGAGGTTTGGTGGTGTGATTGGACCGTTAGGATGGGTGAAAAGGGTGGATGGCGGGTTTGATGAGGGAGCGAACCGGCGATAACGCCGGATCGCATCCCCGCGGGATGAATGAAGCGTGAAGAAGGTTGGCTATGGGCAAGTGAAGTGATCCATAACGTGCCCTCTCCAGTTCCAACACCATTAAAAGGGGAAATAGGATGGTCACATGAATTCTGAGAGATCAGCTTCTGCCGTGTCGAGGTTGATGCCCATTGGCTCGAAGGTTTGGGATAGTGAAGAGATGAGGTTGCGAACGTACTCGTCCACGTTGATCTCTCTTGGGTTGGTCTGCGCGGTTGGTTTGACTGTGAATTGTCTTCCTTGAAACCTGAATGGGTGAACTTTGATGAAACCGACAATTTCGCCTTTGGAGGTTTTCTTTCCTTCTTTTAGCAGAAGCCAAGCTGCATCTCCGTCAGTTGTCAACTCTCTCTTACCCTTGTTTACGCGTGGAGAGGCTTGGAACGATGGTTCTCTTTAGGATTAGCAGGCCCAGCTTCGTTACGTCTACGTTTGGTTGGAACGACTGTTACCGTTCGTTTGGTGGCCTGCTAAGTCCTTACCCAGTGTTCCTTTTTCATTGTCGCAATGAGTCTCTTCGTAAGGCTCACAGGAAAGAATGTTGCATATTGACCCCAATGCCAACTTTTCTTGCCCTTGTCTCGCTCATAGTAGCAGAACCTATACTCGATCCTTCCATCTGAATCAAACCGAACTTTCTGGACTCCTTTGGAATATTCCTTTGGAGAAGTCTTGGGTCTGTGCAGAAACCAGATCTCGTCAACGACTCTCCCGTACTCGACCTTTCCGCGAAGTCTTGTCTTGACCTCCTTATCGATAGTATACGGATGGTCCATGAGCGATAGCCGCTTTGTCGAAGCTGATAAGCTTAGGCTTGATTTATTAGCGCCGTCGATTCTGCGGTTGACCGGATAGGCCGTAAAAAGTCGGTTGATAGCCTATTGCCTCGGAACCGCATCTTTGCCCTTGTGTTTCAGTTGGCGAAGGTCATTTCGTTTTCGTTCGAGTTCTGTGAGTTTCTTGTGCTGCGCAAAGATCATCGACAGAAGCAACGGCACTTCCTTCACAGGTGAGACCAGTAGCCCAGCCTCCGCCGCGTAGAGCTTACATTGGCTGAGGAGATCATCGAAGACCGCTCGGTCTTCCGGCCCAAGAAACTGCTTGAATCTACTCATCGCATCGATTTCTTGTTCGACGATGATGCGCCATGACGGTATCGTTCTCCCCATCACTGATTCCCGCATGCAAGGCAAGGGAGAGTCCGGCGGATAAGACGGCAAAGGGATGGAGCGCCAGATCACGGAGACATCTGAAACTAAGAAAAAAGGGGAAGGGAGTTCCGGCCTGAACTTCCAGAAATCGGTTTCCGCCTTTCTATCGCAAGTGCCTTATGCTTGCAGCAGTAGACGGCTGTACTATTCTGTTCGGTGATGCGAATGACTGACACTGGTCAGTCGTCCTCTAAACGCTTCGTTGTGCTACCACGTTGCCCCACTTGTGGGACCGAGACACCACTTCATGCTCAGTTCTGCACCAGCTGTGGATCCAGTATGACAGTCAAGACTGTTCCTCAGACTTCAGACCACACGCGACACTATGGGTCGTGGCAAGACATGCCCCCGCAGCCCCCAGAGGTTAGGAAGACCGCCCCGCAAGTTCGTAGACACAGATTTCACCTGCGTCCCCAACTAATTGGCACGATTCTCTTAGTAATAGTCGCGTTCTCGGCAGGACTTGCAATTGGACCGTATACCACACCATACAGATCAACGCAGAACCTAGGACCGATGACAGTCACCGTCACGACTTCTGTCGAAACAACTCTCTTCACTGCCGCGAGCACCTCATACCAAACAACCTCAGCCACTGCATTGCAGACGACGAGCGGCCAAAAGCCCAAGTGGATTGGCTCCAATGCGAATGTCGTATCCTACCTGCAAGCAGCAAGCTACGTCGGCCAATCAAAGACGGTTGAAGGCACTATCATGCGCACGTATGTCTCAAGCAAGGGGACAGTGTTCTTGGATTTCCACGACCCCTACCAAGGATACTTCCAAGTCACGATCTTCTCGAGCGACGTGAAGAACTTCGCATTCTCGCCTGCGTCATTCTACCTCGGCAAGGAAGTTCGAGTCACGGGAACGATTGAACTCTATCAGGGGGCACCTGAGATCATCGTACATTCACCGTCACAGATTGAAGTTGCCTACATGGGCTTCAACTATCCGTGAGATCATCTGGGGTACGGTAGCTCGGTCTCCTCCGGTACCAGATGAACGCGAGCAGGGCAGCGATCATTACTGCCAAACCCACGGTGGTTGAGAACGGAATGCTCACAGCGGGAATTGTCGTACTTGGCGTAGGCGTGCCGATCGCAACTGTCACAGTCGCAGGTCTGAATCCTTCCTTCCGCGCTGTGAAGACGAAATTGGCGTTGTATGTGCCTGACGGCACGGCGATTATGTATTCACCGACAGGAGGCACGACATTAGCCACTTGTCCTCGGAAAGTGGACCCGTCAACGCTCAACGACACATCGGCAGGTGTCTTCACTCCAAGCGAATCAACTACATGAAGTCTGATGACGCCGTAGCTTGTGCTATTCAGAGCGATGCTCTCAACAACGATTGAAAGCTCGTTGACCTTTGGCAGTTCTGGTGGCAAGGAGTTGGACCTCACCATTGCCGTGTACCAGGCTCTTGCCGTCGCGATGATCGCCGCGTTGGTCCTGTTCTCGACAATGTCGGTGAGTTCAGGGCTCCACTGTAGACCCTCGTCGATGAGGGTTTGATTGATGGATGACAGGAAGGAGTGGCTTTCGATAGCTGTCTCTATGACAAAAGTGGTCACATTGCTGATCGGTATGATCGGTCCCAGATCAGCGGAGCTCACCATCCTAATCTCCGACAGATGAGCAAGAGCTGCCGACTCAAACAGTTGATGCACTCCGACGCCATTTCTGGTTTGAGGATTGTAGTTGACTGTCGTGTGGTACGGCTGAGTAACGTCGGTCATGTAGTGGGAGAGTCGGCCAGCATCAATGAACATGCTGTTCCAATCCTTCGCTCGTATTGCAGACTCCATTTCTCCAGTGAACTCTTCGACTGCTTGTGGAAGTGTGCCAGTTGACGGATCGTTTGGATTCCAGATTTCCAGATCTATGAAGTGTCTCGGCGATTCGTTCGGATCGCTTTCGCGATAATAGGTGTCAGGGTAAGTCGCAGTTTCAGCAAGCAACCATGCATAGTACGCAAAGAATTGTCTCCACGGCCTTGGAAGCAACTCTGTCGCGGCTTTCGCAATTGCTGAGTGAGCGTCAATTGACCATGCAGCTGCAGGGTATGGTAGGATTCCGATTTGTAGGATGCAGAAGAGCGCGAGCGCAAATCTGGCCTTTGATTCGGCGATTCTGATGAAGTGGATCACAATACGTCGACTATCCAAGGCAACCTTACAGTTATCAGCCTATTCAGGTCAGCTTCTCTCAGGATGTAGTTGCCCATCCCATTTTCAGGAGAAGAGGAAACAAGCGATGATTGACGAGCTGATGAAGAAGATGCGGTAGGATTGGCGTCTTTCTACCAGGTACCGGATCTCTTTCACTAGGCTCCGAGTGGGGCCGCACAAGTACCCTTTTTCGATTAATGTTCATGGCAAGAACACGCGTCTCCATGAACCCATTAGCCGGCGAGCAAATTGACGTCGACGATCATCTGTGATGTCTGCCAACGCGCCTTGTGCGACCGACATCCTAAGGCCACCGAATCTAAGCGCCACAATGAGGACAGCGGTTCTCTCTTTCGTCGTAGAGCTTGCCGCAGTGGCCGCATCGTATCTTGACGATCTCGCGTATTGTTTCTCGCTCTCTGATTATCTCCTTCGAGATTGGCGGAGCAGCCCTTGTCTCGGACTCTGTTTGCATGCTGGAGCCCACCTCAGCAGGTCGTGATTCACTAGGTGCCAACCCATATCCAGCGACCGCCACTCCAAAAAGGAACACAATCAGCCCGATGAAGAGAATGGCGAGTCCACCTGATGGATTTCCGTAATAGCTGGACATAGGCGTAAGCGCCATTCCGAGTCCCACGAACATCAGGAAAGCGCCAAAACCAGCTACGCCCCAGTTGACCAATTCAACTTCAATGGAGACTCGCTATCCATGACCTATGATACGCTTTATGGCGCTCGCTCGGAGATGTCCACCGAACCTTGACTGAGGTACCCCGTGGTGATCACATATTCACCCTGAACAACGCAGTGAAATCTAGAAGATTCGTACGCCTGTTCGAAAGCACTATCTGCTCATTGTGTGTCATTCACTGGGGCGGCGTTCTTGCCCTTTTGCGAGAACTGTGGACATGAGATGCCTGTTGACGACGAGTTTTGTCAGAACTGCGGCACTCCCCGAAAAGAGACTCCGAAACCGGAAACCAAAATCGCTGCAACAAGAACCATACGCAGGGAGCTTGGGAGACTCAAGTCACTCAGAGCGCTACTCCTGATTGCCATTATTGTAGGCGCCTCTTTGCTTGGTGCGAGCTTTGCGTTTCAACCTCGCTCCACCAGCCCCGAGTACTTGGCCAGTCTGAGAGATCAGTTCAACCAGCTCAACGGACAACTATCAGAGTTGCAGCAACAGGCTGACAACTTACGAAGCCGAGTTAACGCGCTACAGGCAGAGATTTCCGCGTCACAGAGCAGAGCATCAACCCTTCAAGGGGAGATTCAGCAGCTACAAACCCAGCTCACGTCAGTGAGATCAGAGATAACCAGCCTTCGCCAACAACTAGACGACGTTCACAATCAGCTGATGTCTACAAGAAGCTCATTGAGTGTGGCTCAGCAGCAACTTGACCAGATTCGAAAAAGTCTGCAAGAAGCAACGAACAAAGTCCAACAACTAGAATCCGCACTTCAACAACAGACGGCTACGATGCAGAACTATGTTTCAAACAGAGATCAAGCCCAAAGCAGACATGACTCCCTACTGGCTCAGTATAATCCTAGAGTCGCGACATACAACACTAGAGCCAGCACCTATGATCAGAAGAGACAGGAATACGACGCACGCTGGTCCAAACTGAAGAACGACATTATCATTCTCATAGGTGCCGGCGCTGTTGGTGCCGTCGTTGTTGGGCTTGCTGCGTACCTTACGGGTGGTTTTGAGTTGAAGGACATTCCAGCAATCATAGGCATCCTTTCGAGCCTTGGGATAAACATGGACGTGGGCGGCATGATGAACGAATACAATAAGTTGGAGCAGTTGAAATCGTGGCTGCAAAATGAGCAAGCTTGGCTGCAATCAGAGTATCAGCAATTGCAGGCATTGAAGGCACAGCTCGATCAAGCAGCACGTGATGTCGCCCATTGGAACGACTTGATCCAGAACCAACAAGCAACGATAAACAAGACCCAGAATGATCTCGATTACTGGAGATCCCAGAAGAATCAGCTTACAAGTCAACTAAGCGAAGCGCAGAACAGGGTTAACCAGCTCACCACACAGGTGAAGGATCTGGAATCTAAACAAGCCCAACTGCAATCTTCGCTTGATTCTGACTTGGCTAAGGAGCAACAGCTGGAATCCTCGATCGAAAGCGATCAATCCGAAGTGAGCAAGCAACAGGAACTGATTGCCTCGCGAAGCAGTGAGAAATCTGCCGTCGAGACGACTCTCCAGAAGTGCGAGGCTGACATACAGAAAGCAAAGAACCAAGTTGACGTGTTGGGTTACGAAATCAATCTTGTCGTTGTTCACCCATACCTCCGATGGGGGGGACTTGCGATCTTCGCAGTCGGGGTTGCGGCGCTCATTATGACGACCGTAGGAGTTGCCACATTGGTATCCGGCATGCGGGCCGGAATTGTCCGAGTAAGAAGAATCCGAAGGACTGGACCCGTTCCAGCAATTGGGACACCTATCGAAACAGCAGGATCGATTGTAGAAGTACCTGTTCAAGGACATGAAGGAGTCACTGCTGAGGCGGCTGGAGAAGCACCTGCGGAAGTGCCTGCAAAGTCTGTGCCTGAGATCAAGATCGTTCAGACAGAAACAGGGGCCCCTGAGATAGTGGAACTGGGAAAGAGAATAGGAGCTGCTACAGAAAAACGAATGAAGAGGAAAGAGAGGCCAATCAGGAAAAGGAGAACAGGGAAGAAGGCCTGACGGTTCTCTTGCTCATATCTCTCAACTGCTATGCGCCTCCGTGGTGCCGGCAGGGGAAGATTTCCGGATGCTTCACGTATTCAGGTCCTATGACGCGACCAGTGAACTTAATCTTGCCCAAGTCTGTCAGTGGTACGCGGCAGCATTCGGACCGGACATCATGCGCGTCAATGCCATTCTGGAGAGTATTCGACTTCTGATAGCTTCAGGTCTGAGTCACGATGACCTTGGTCTCCCGGGACGCCATAGGCGAATGCCTCGGTAATTGTAGGGATAATCTTCCTCGTGACCCTGAAGCAAGCGTTGACGCAGAAAGTGATTCTTAGAGATCTTGTGCACCGGGCACGACGAACAGGCAGTACTGAAACTCCAGCGCTTCTGTTGCGCGAAGGAAGAAGAAGCGGTCCCAAGTTCAGCGACATACATTGTGCCTGCTTCGCATGGCCTTCATGAGATGCCCCCTGTGGAAGACTCTACTGCCCCGAATTCACGAAATGGTTACTTGCCGGCTTTTCTATGCCGGTAGACAGAAATTGGCGTAGAAACGACTAGACCAAGAATGACTCCCAAGAGGATTGACTGCATAGAACTCCTCGTAGCGGGTGCAGCTATCGGAGTGTAGGGGACCGTGTGCTGGTCGGTGGTGGTTGCATAGCTATTGGCTGAAGAAGTCGTGGTTTGTAGAGTGGCCGTTGTTTGCGCGGCCACTCTTCTCTGCCAGTCTGGCCATTCATTCCAATTCTCGCCGAATGTAAGCTGGGTTACGCCTGACCCGTCAGCATTCATGACATAGATGTTGTAGTATCCTGGGGAGCGATACCCCTGGAACGCAATCTTGGAACCGTCAGGAGACCAAGCAGGATGACTGTTTTGTTTGCTGGAGGTCAGTTGAGTTTGCGCTGAACCGTCAGCATACATAACATAGATCTCGTCAAAGGGCCCTCCCGTGAATGCGATCTTGGAACCGTCAGGAGACCAAGCAGGATTTAGCACGCTAAGGGGAGTTGAAGTCAGTTGAGTTACGCCCAAGCCGTCAGCGTTCATGACATGGATCTGAAACACGTCGCCATGTTCGCGGGCGAATGCGATTTTGGAACCGTCAGGAGACCAAGTAGGATGAACGTCATTCTCACCTGAGGTTAGTTGAGTTTGCCCTGAGCCGTCAGCATTCATGACATAGATTTTGGACGATCCGGTCCCCCAACCCCTTGTAAATGCGATTCTGGAGCCGTCAGGAGACCAAGCAGGATGAGCATCACGTTTGCCTGATGTTAGTCGGGTCTGCCCCGAACCGTCAGCATTCATGACGTAAATCTGCTCTCTGCTTGAGAATGTAATCTTTCCATTGACGGCAGGGAGGGCTGTGCCTTCAGACGTCGTCGATGACCCAATGGAGACTACGCCGAATATCAGGGTCGCGTACAACACAACCGCGAACGCTAGTCGACTCAATCTTGTCACGGACTCCTTCAGGACCTTTGCCGCTGCAATCTACACGTTGGCAACTGTTAAAACCCGTTGCCTGACCTTTGTTCATACTGGGAACAGTCCTTGAGACATATTCTCCTAGGTTCCCTGTTCATCCTAGTCATAGTATTGGTTCCGTTTCTACCATTTGTCATGGCCCAAGGATCTGATTTCTCGATTGATCTTCTCACACCCGCCAAGAATTCGTATGAGATTGGCGAGGCGCCTCGACTTTGGGCGCGTGTTTTGAACATCGGATCGGTGCCGATAGATCCTTACGATCTGCAGGGTCAGTTCAGTGTACTCTCTCCCTCCGGCATAGAGGTTCCCGCGGGAGCAGGCTGGAATGGCAACAGTATTCCGACTGGCGGGGTAGTGATCATCGAGAATACCGATAACCCTTGGATTATCCCCAACAATGCCGAGTCGGGATCGTATGCGCTCCGAGTTACTATCAACTCGCGCTCGCGTGGTGTGTCTCATTCAGCTCAACTGGGTAACGCTTTCAGCATCAGCGCAGTTCCGCCCCCAGATTTTCGGTTGTCAATCTCCCCTCAATCACAAGTAGTTACTGAAGGGCAATCCATCACGTTTACGGTAACGGTTGAGTCCTTGAACGGTTGGACAACACCGGTGTCGTTGAGCGTGTCCGGTCTGCCCTATGATGCCACGTCAAGTTTCGATCCGAATCCCGTTGTTCCCACTTCAACCTCGACGCTGTACGTATCTACTTCCACATCGACCGGGCAGTTTTCTTTGGTTGTCGTCGGTGAAGGGGAAGGTAGGCAACACACCACACCGGCAACCTTGATCATTGAGCCTTCACAAGCCGCTGAATTTGATTTCAGCATTTCCACTTCTCCATCAAGCGCGACAGTGCAAGCGGGACAGGCGGCCGATGTTTGTGCCGTAACTGTTAGTCTTGCCAGCGGCAATCCGGGAAGGGTCGACTTCAGTCTATCGGGACTCCCCAGCAACGTGGGCACATATGCGTTCAGCCCCCCTTATGGTGATCCAACCTTCACATCCGTATTGTCGATTGGGACATACTCTGGCGCTTCTCCAGAAACGTACTACTTGACCATCGTCGGGATCGGCGGAGGCAAGACCCGATCTACCCCGTTCACGCTGACAGTCACTGGACAGGTCCAACCGCCCGCTACCACAGCGCGTCTGCGCCTACCTGATCTGGTAGTCGTTACGATTGCAGCGGATCCTTCCTCTCCTCGATCAGGTGATGTCGTACACTTCACAGTGTCAGTACAGAACCAGGGAGGTGACTTCGCCTCGCCCTCCAAGACTGAACTCTACCTCGACGGCGGGTTCTTTGGTGCCGGTGACGTAGGGGGGCTTTCCGCCGGTCAAACTCATGCAGTCGCGTTCCAAAGAACATGGACTGCGAGAGAGGGACAACACAGCATTTGTGCGAGAGCCGACGCACAGAATTCAGTTGCAGAATCAAATGAAGATAACAACGACTACTGTGCAAGTTTGCCCGTGGGAGAAGTATCGGCGCCCAAGTTGAAGGTTGAGTTCAGCAATGTACTCGCCTCGCAGAGCGCCAATTTCGGGGATCTGGCCTACCTTATCACAACCAAGCTAACGCCGATGGACATTGTTGTGTTCGTTACGTCAAGCGACCCTGGTATCAAGGACATAAGAATCAATTATGGCGGGTCGGACATCATTCTCGAAGAGATTGGAAAGGACAGGTACGATAATCCGCGTCGCTGGAGGATTGAGCTTAAGTCACCCATTATCAAGGATTTTCTCCAAGACATTCTTCTGGAGATAGTGGTCGTGAATCTGTGTATTGCGTCGGGATTCCTTCCGCCTCCCGTGGATGCGGCTGGTCTGCAGGCATGTGCGGCATATCTGGATACGCAGGACATATTTGACAAAGCAGACAAAGTGGCCAAGCTATTTCAAACAACGGCAATTCTCGCACCGATAATCACGCTGGATTCGATCACGATTTTCAAAGAGGATGGCTCGAGCGCAAATATCCCCTCGTCTGCCTTGGATGCAAGCACCCTGCGGTTTCCGAACTTTCAGGACACTCTCAACGAAATCGCGGCCAAGCAGAAGAGTAGTCAGATCGTCGCAGTCAAGTCCCCGGTCCATTTGTTGGTTATCGATTCTTCGTCCGGAATGCGTGTTGGCGAAGATGCCAATGGCCAAGTAGTAAACGAGATACCGGGCGCATTTTTCCTAGGTCCGGAAAATGCCCATCTTGCGTACCTGCCGCCCGATCTCAACAACTATAGAATCGAGGTCACAGGTACCAGCTCGGGTCAATACCGGCTGATTGTGACATATGCCTCAGGCTCTCTCAACACTAGGGACGCGTCTGGATCGATAACGACAGGGCAGACTCTTGTGTACTCGGTGGCCAGCTCAACTCAAAGCATCAATCTATCTCCTGCATCCGGGCAAGGCGGATGGCCCCAACAAGACATCACCTTGACGTTGACGAGCGCAGCAATCACTGCAGCCATCGTTCTTGTCTCTTCTGAAATCCTACTGAGACGACGAGGCCCAAGCTCTCATCGTCGACGCAGGTAGAGTTGGACGTGGACATGAAGCGTCTCGGTGTAGCCAATGCAGAGGAGGACGAAATGAAGCTGAAAGCTATGAACAAGTCACTGGATGTGAAAGGCTCTTGAAACGTGACCAAATCTGCGTCACCGTTGCTCTTCTGGCAGCGGTCGTTCTTGCAGCCCTGAGTGGCGGTGAGTTCGTCCAAGTTCCAAGCTACCGAGTCATAGAAGTGCCCGTTACGCGAACCACATTGTCTCCCACCGTCGATTCTGAATTCCACACATCATATCTCAAGATAGTCGAGGTGCACGGGAGTCAGACAATCCGGATTCGTGCAGAGGTCAGAACTTACCGTGAAGAGCATGGAGTCAGAGTCACAACATCTTGGCGCTATCTTGTCCTACCGTGGTTTTCGACGAGAACCACAATCCTCGCGGTCGTTCCTGTATGGCGGACGTATCTGACTCCCGTACAAGAGGTCGCAATGACCTTGGTAACAGTCACGCGAAACATGCAAGCTGGGGTTTCTGCACAGAGAGGCATAGCCCAGTCGATTCTTCTGGGGATATCCCTTGGCCTGATGGTCTCTGTGCCGGTCTCGTTCTACAGGCACAGGAGACTAATCCGATAACCCTTTCATATTCGACCAGTTGCCTCTTGAGAGTTCGGGAGGCTTCAGCTCTAATGTTACGGCTATCGATCATGTGGTCAAGCAACTGCTCGCTTGTGTCACGGAGCGAGATTTGAAGTATGATGGCGACCGTCCCAATTCAACGCCGGAACTGAGATCGCCATTTGGCGGGCTGCACGGAGAGATCAAGCTTGAGCAAGTAAAGGGCCCTCCAATCACCTTCTTCTGATCATCGACAGGATCGGCCATTGCTGCTATGATCGCGGTGCTCATGATTGCGTGTAGTTTGATCCCACTGCAGTCTCTCTAGAAGAGGGCTTTTTCTCTCGCAATTGGATTCTTCGAATGCGTGTTGGCAGATCTCTCCCGGGGCTAGAATGGCGACTTGGCAGAGACAGGTTGGTCGAACCAGACAGCCTTTGTGGTCCCGCTCGTCTCCGAGCGTGCTCGGCGACGTCGAGTCCTTGACGGGGGAGAGGCCTCTTAGTCGCACCGTGGTCTTCTCAATATCTTGTTGTCTGGCTTTCTGTGTTTGCTGTTGCCTTGTTCTGGACTTTCAAATGTTTGCGGCACGAAATCTTCCTTGCTCACGCAGATTCTGCTTTGGATTGTGCCCCAAAGACTTACTATCATGACAAAGCGACACTCGCCGGTCATGAGTGAGTCTTTTCTTTCTAGACTGGAGGACAAGCTAGGCATTCATCAGCAGCCACTGAAGGAACGAATAGTTCACGTCATGTATCGGCTACGCGTCCAACGCAACAAGATTGAATCGATGGGCCTAATGATGCAACATCGAGACAAGGAACTATTCGACAAATGTGTCACAGCACGGGTTTCAGGAGACATGACAAGGGCAAGCTTGTATGCGGAAGAATGCGCCGATGTCAGGAAGATCGCGAAAGTGGTTCTGCAGTCCGAGCTGGCTTTGGAGAGAGTGATATTCAAGCTGGAAACGGCTGAGATGCTCGGTGATATCGCATTTCTCATGCATCCCATCAAGAATGTCGTGACAACTATCGGCGAGCAAATGCGTCACGTCATGCCAGAAGTTTCCTACGAGTTAGGTCAGATCAACGAAACGTTGGACAGCCTAGTGGCCGATTCAGGCAATGTTATGGAGACACTTTCACCCATCGAAGTGCACTCAGCCGAAGCGGAGGGCATCCTGAGAGAGGCCGATACGCTTGCTGAGCAAAGGATCAAGTCGCGCTTTCCGGAACTTCAAAGACCTGCGCCCACCACTCTGCCAGCCTGAAGAGGATGGAATATCGAAGAAAAGACTTGAAGGGAAGTATTCGATAACCCCGCTCAGAAGATGATGATCCCGTAACATGGCCGAGCAACCAGTTATTGTAATGGATGCGATGAGATGAGCACTACGGATATTGAATCGATGCGCAGATTCATGAAAGACAGAATGGACTCCTTCACAGAGTTCTGCGAAAACCTAGGTAAGATAAACCTCAAGTCCAAGGAAATAGTGCTTGGCAAAATTGAGCTCGATGTGATTTTCGAAGGGTTGAGACTGATGTCCAAGGCGATGGTTATGGAGTTCAAACTCTGTTATCAGATCTTGGAGCATCTCGAGGTCGGCCTCCAACTTCTCAAGGACGGCAGGATGCGAGAGTATGAAGTCGTAACGCAGGAACTGTGGGCCGCCATTGAGCATACGAGAAAGGACAAAGACGGACTCGCTAGCAGCGATTCGTCGACGATCCGCAGTCCGTGACAACAATCGCTTCTTGGCTTGGAGGGGTTCTTGCGCAAGAAGACAACATTTTAGGGCACTCGAGCATGCAAGTAAGGCGTGGTCTTATCAAACGGACAAACACCGCCCTACAGATCCTGAGAGCCAACGGAAGGACACTTAGACTCTGTCGTCGTCACGGCGACTGCGCAAGTCTAAAATGCGAGCAGACTCGCAGCACTGTTTCGATGCATATTGTCAAAGAAGAGACCGGCAAGAAAGCGTAACCGACCACATGGCCCAATACATGGACCACACGGCAAACGACGCGGGCACCGAAAGACGAAGTAACTTCCGATAATCGTGTGCAAGATGCAGACTTCGGAAGAAGGTATTAGGTCGATCAGGCGTAAGTAGCATCACGTGAAGGAGAGCGTCTTGTTATCGAATCTCCAATTGCCAAGTACGGGCCTCCGTGGATTATCCAGAATGGGTCATGCGAACCGTAAAGCACTTGCAGTACAAAAAGAGGTACTCTGATCCTCGCTCAAGACGAGGCCAAACCCCAAGTCGCGGATCTCTTGGTGCTGTAGCCATACCTTGAGGACATCGTTCGACTTGGGTCTCAGGCCCAAACCTATCGTAATTCTTTGCATGAACATAGCAACTTAGCATCCGACTGGGAAATCTCGAAGCCTCTAGGTGAGTCCTGTGACGATGAGGACCAACCTTCGAGAGATAGAGACATACTAGACGTGAGTCTTAAATCGAGAACTGTGGCAGACAGTTGTGTTCCCAAACAGCGATCAGAAGACCGCTCCACTGAGGAAAAAGAAATGACGAGTCACACTAGGAGCGCAGGCAGACTCCTGCTGGGACAGGCCTTGGCAGTAAGCCTTCTCCTCAGCATTGGGTTCACGATGCTGCCGATGCAGCTATCTGATGCTGCGTTCCCGGGAAGTAACGGCAAGATCGCCTTTGTTAGCGATAGGGAGGGCCAGGATGAAATCTATGTCATGAATCCAGATGGCTCAGGCCAGACTAGGCTAACAGACAACATTGCACGCGATGGCGATCCTGCATGGTCCCCGGACGGATCGAGGATTGCGTTCACGAGGAACAAGGCCGGCGCCCCAGAGATCTATGTCATGAATGCTGATGGTTCAAATCAAACCCGCTTAGCCTCGCGTTTAGCCGAGCATCCGACTTGGTCTCCGGATGGATCGAAGATCGCATTCGACAGCGCTCAGTACGGAAGTCCTCAAATCTACGTCATGAACGCAGACGGCTCACATCCAGTCCCCCTCACTCCCAGAAGTCCCAACACTCAAGAGGGATGGGTCGATCCTGCCTGGTCCCCGGATGGATCAAAGATCGCGGCCGTCGAAGTTGGTTGGCCCTTGCTCTCGAGGACCGGTA
>Ga0315289_10001013_pt1 | contig 43833 bp, 40 predicted proteins | sample YL17G11_40_MG_FD_203452 | JGI IMG/M metagenome (GOLD analysis project Ga0315289, IMG submission 203452) | Sediment microbial communities from Yellowstone Lake, YNP, Wyoming, USA - YL17G11_40 | ecosystem: Environmental > Aquatic > Freshwater > Lake > Sediment | place: USA: Wyoming | collected... | reverse complement strand
TTGAGGCGGCGGGGCTGGGATTTCAGATCTCAGATTTGAGATTTGAGGCGGCGGGGCTGGGATTTCAGATCTCAGATTTGAGATTTGAGATGGCGGGAGGCTGAGGCGGCGGCAGAACAGAAGCATGGAGCGGACCTCGCCGGCTGACCCGCGCGCGATGTACAGGAAGCTGAGGAGCTCAGCGGTGGTGCCGCGCTCGAAGCCCTCGGCGACGTTGTTGGAGACCGACAGCGCGGCCCGGCGAATCTGGTCCTTGAACTCGCGCAGGCGGGCAAAGGCGCGATGATCGGTCAAGGCGTAGACCTTTGCGGCCAGGTCGATGGCCGACTGCCAGACCGGAAGCTGCTCGAATCGCTCGTACTTCATGACGGATGACCTCCGGCCAGGGTTGACGGATGACCTCCGGCCAGGGTTGACGGATGACCTCCGGCCAGGGTTGTCGGGCGGCCGCCGGCCAGGGTTGACGGCCGGCCGCCGGCGGAACGCGACGGCCGGCCTGCGGCGGAGCTTGACGGGCGGCGGCGAGGCGGTTTTCGGACCATGAGGCAGACGGCCACGCCTTGCATGATGTCAAAGACGTTCTCATCCTTCAGGCCCGAAGGCGAGGTCTCCTTCTTCCGGGCGCCGCCGTGCAGGTCCAGGACGTAGATGTCGTCAAAGGTCTGCATCAGGCTTTGTCGCATGCCCCGAAACGTCGGGTTGTCCAGATACCCGTGATTCGTGATGAACCCCAGGATGCCGTACCCGGTCAGTTCAATCCGGTATTGGGCAAAGCGGATGAACTTCACGTAATCATCCTGAAGCCAGACCTTCTTCTCGCCCAGGGGCTTGCCGTCCACCTCATAGTAGCCCTGCGCCCCGCCCTTTAGCGGGAGGGGCTTCTTCAACAGCCCGTTAACCCAGGGGTTCATGTTGGCGGACAGGCCGGAATACGGCGGGTTGCCCATGATGACCATGATCGGGCACTCGGTCTTGACCTTGCCGGCGGCGTTGGCCTCGCGGGCGATCTGGTTGGCCAGGGCCAGCAGCGGCCCGGCGACGATTTCCGATTCCTCCAGCGTGTTGGTCAGGTAGACGCGGAGCCGCTCCTGGACGGCAAAGTCGTATCCGGTCTCCTTCAGCAGCCAGCCAAGTTTCATGTGGGCCACGGCATAAGGGGCCATCATCAATTCAAAACCGTAGAGGCGCGGGAGCAGGTGCTGGGCGACATAGCCGCGCTGGCCCTGCCAAAGGCCCTGGTTGGGGGCCAGGGCGTCGTGAACAAGCCGGATGGTCTCGTACAGGAACGTTCCCGTGCCGGCGGCCGGGTCGAGAATCTGCACCCGGTGGACTTCCTGTTTCGTCTTGCCGCCCTTCTTGCCGGCGTCTGAAAACTCAGCGGAGATTGTGCTGCTGTCCGCCAGGCCGGCGGGGCAGTCGAAGTCGCGCTTGAGGATCGCGTCGATGCTTCGGACGATGAAGCCGACCACCGGCTCGGGCGTGTAGTACACGCCGCGCGTCTCGCGCAGGCGCGGGTCATAGGCGGCCAAGAAGGTTTCATAGAAATGCACCACGGGGTCTTCCTGGCGCGTGGCCTTGCCGAAGTTCTTGAGGATTTCCCCCATGTCGCAATGGCGCAGCACGTGGGCCAGAAGGTCCACGGCCCAGACGATGCTGGGATCCAGCTTGGTGCCCGCGATGTACTCGAAGACTTCCCGCAGGAACGGATTGGTCGCGGGCAGGTCGTAGGCGGCGTGCTCGCGGGTGAAGGCGTCGGCCTTCTGGTCGGGCACGTTGACGCGGGCCGAGAACATCCCGTAGCACACGGTCTGGGCGTACATGTCCGCAAACTGCGCGGGCGTGATGTCGCTCAGGATGGTGGCGCGGAAGGATTCCAGCTCCCCGTGCAGGGTTCCGGCTTCGCCTTCGAGGGCGAAGGCTTTTTCAATGGCCTCCCGGATGACCTTGGCGACGTTGGCCATCCGTGCCGCCAGGTCCTTTGGCGTATTGATCGTGGCGGCCTGGGCGCCGAGGAAGGCGCTCAGGAGCGCGTGAAGCTGGACGCCGGCCCCCTGCATCGGCCTGATCTTGCCCTTGCCGTCCATCCGCGCAAGGACAACGTCCATCTTCCGCCCCCCACGGACGTAGTACCGGAACTCCAGGTAGTCGGTGAGGATCAGGTTGTCGAAGCTGGCGACGTACCGCTCGAGCTGTTCGGACTTCTCAACAGCGTCCAGGCAAACCCCGACGTCCTTGCACTCAATGAAGCCGACGGGGACTTCCCGGCGCGAGACGATGAAGTCCGGCGCGCCACAGGCCACCCGCTTGGGTTCATTGGTCGCGCGGACATCCTTGCCGAAGGATTCCACCAGCACCTGGAGCGATGGGCGGTAGCTGTGCTCGGTGGCGTTCGCGGCGGCGTGGACCCTCTCTACTTCCCGCACGTACTGCTGTATCGCGTTGGGCATGGTCGAAGATTACCCCCCTGGCCCTGTGGCGTCAATTCGGCTGGTTGACGACATTGCCGTCGGGAGGCCTGCGAAGGGAACGATTTCCTGTCCCGGATGTCAACGGCCGGGGGCGCGGCAAGATTCAGGGGAGTTTGCGGCCTGGGGCGCGTGAGGGGTGTTCGCCGATTATCCGGAGATAAATCCGAAAAAAAGTAGGGTGTTTACAGCCGGTTTTTCGACGTTTGGCGGACCGGCGGCGCGGTGTCCCCGAAGATCGGGACACAAAAGATAATCCGGGCCGGCTGTGAGGGTTCTCCAGGGCGGCCGGAGGGGCGAATGTCCCCCGAACCGTTTAAGCTATTTACGGCCGGTTTTCGCGGCCGGAGGCGTTAAGTGACCGTCCCCGGGCGCCAGTCCGCCCTTCTTAGGATTTCCCGCCAAGGGGTGCCGCGAGGCCCCGCCGCGGGCGCACAAATCGGGCACCCGCCGTGGCCGGGAGCCTTCGTGTTCGACCGTTGATCGCATCGGCCGGCGCAATGAAGCCCAGGGCATCGCCCTGGGGGACGGGTTGACCAATCGTGCGTTCGCGCCAAGGCAAACGGCGCCCCGCCTCAGTGCGGCGGGCTTGCCACGGCCGGCAGCTTGTAGGGCCGAAAGATGTCGGGCACAAGGGCTTGGCCGGGGGCGGCGCGCCGCGGTATCATGGCTCCTTTCCAGGTAGGAGTCATGACCCATGTCCGAACAGACCCCCCCGCCGATCCCCCCGGCCTGGCCGGTCCCGCCGGTTCAGCCAGCCCCCCTGCCGCCCATCCAGGTAATCATGCCGCCCCACGGCCGCCGGGGCAGGAGAATCCTCTTCGCCGTCCTGGTGGCGCTGCTGGCGGTCTCCGTGATCGTCAACGTCGAGCTGTTGGCCGTGGCGGCGATGGGTCTGGAGGACCTCAGCCAGGACGTCTTGCAGGATGGCGACAAGGACCAGACCATCGCGGTCTACCGCCTCAGCGGGATCATAGACCAAGAGGCCGTGCGCGGCTTTGAGCGGTTTGCCCGCATGGTGCACGACACCCCGCGAATCAAGGCCGTCGTGGTCCGCGTGGATTCCCCCGGGGGCGAGGTATGCTCCAGCGATGAGATCCACCGCCTGATGCTGGCCATCCGCCGCCAGCGCCAAGTGCCGCTGGCGGTCTCCATGGGCGGCGTGGCCGCCAGCGGAGGCTACTACGTCTCCGCGCCGGCCGACCTGATCTACGCCGAGCCGACCACCATCACCGGCAGCATCGGCGTCATCGCCGTCTGGCCGGTGCTGGAGGGGCTGCTGGACAAGGCCGGGGTGCGAGTGATCGCCATCCGCTCCACCGACGCCCGCGTGTGGAAGGCCCGGCAGAACTTCTGGGAGACCCCCGACCAGATGGTCCTCCAGAACCTCCAGGAGATGCTCGACCGGATGCAGGACCAGTTTGAGCAGATCGTTCGCCAAGGCCGGGGCAGCAGGCTGGTCCTTCGACCACAGTCCCTTCAAGTACCCAACGAACAGGGTCAGCCGCAAACCGTGCAAGTCACCGCCCCGTTTGACGGCCAGGTGTACCTGGGGCGACAGGCCATGGACCTGGGCCTGGTGGACCGCATCGGCTACCTTAGCGATGCCTCGACCGCCGCGGCGGAGCTGGCCAAGTTGGACAAGCCCCGCGTGGTGGAATACAGCCGACAGAAGGGGCTATTGGAGCACTTGGCCATGGGCCGGCACTCCGCCATCGACCTGGACCCCCAGCACTTGGCGAAACTCGCCAGCCCGCAAGTGATGATGCTCTGGAGGCCCTGACAGCCGCCGATGTCCCGTCTGGATGCCGTGGCCTGGGCGGGGGCGTGGACGGCGGCGGCATGGCTCTGCCTGGCCGCGCCGGCCGGAGGTGCCGCGCGCCAAGCCGACGAACCCCCGGTTGGTCCCCAGGCGATGGACCACGCCCTGCGGGGCGGCCTGCGATACCTGGCGAGCCGTCTAGATCCTGCTACGGGCCGGTGCCTCGAGGGATCGCGGCCGGACAACCCGCTCTTCGGCGGCAGGACCGCGCTGATCGCCTACGCGATGCTGGCCGTGGGCGCCGACCCTCACCAACCGCCGCTGTCGGCGTCAATCCAGTGGCTCTTGGAGGCCCAGCTCCACGGCACCTACGCGGTGGCGCTGCGCGTGTTTGCGTTGGCCCAACTGGAGAACCCGGACCATCTCCCCTCGCTCCAGCGCGACGCCGATTGGTTGGTCAAGGCCGCCAGCGACCAAGGCGGCTATACGTACAGCAGCCTGGACGGCGCGCCATCGAATGCGGTGGACAACTCCAACTCGCATTTCGCGGCCTTGGCCGTCGAGGCCGCCCGGCAGCGCGGCGCGACCGTGCCCCAGGAGTATTGGCAGCGGGTCTGGAACTATTGGAGCCGCCAGCAGCAGGGCGACGGCGGATGGGGCTACCGCCTCCTGCCAGGGAGCCTGCGGACCCGCAGCTACGGGTCCATGACGGCCGCGGGACTGGCGGTGATGCTGGTCTGCCAGGACCGTCTGGACCGCTTCGAGCGCGACGACTACGGGGCGCTGTCGGACTCGCGCCCGGTGGCCGCGGCGCAGCAGTGGATGGCGGAGCGTTTCACCGCCGCGGAAAATCCCGGCAAGGGCGTGCAATATCATTTCTACTGGCTGTGCGCGGCCGGTCAGGCGGGCCGGCTGTGCGGGACCAAGCGGTTCGGCCAGGCCGACTGGTTCACGCAGGGCGCGGCCGAGTTGCTGTCGCAGCGCAACAGCGACGGGAGTTTCGGCCGGGGCGACCGGCTGGTGGACTCCGCCCTGGCGGTGCTGTTCCTGTCGGCCGGGCGCCAGCCGCTGCTGGCGGGCAAGCTCCGCTATGGGGGGCGATGGAACAGCCGCCCGCGCGACCTGGCGGAGCTGGCGGATTACCTGGGGCGGACCTTCGAGCGACCGCTGGGCTGGCAGATCGTCAGCGCCGACGGCCAGGCCGACGACTTCGCCGACGCGCCGATCCTCTACATCTCCGGCGACGGCCCCATCGAGCTGAGCGACGCGGCGGCGGCCCGCTTGCGCCAGTACGTGCTGCGGGGCGGGATGATCGTCTCGGAGGCCTGCGCCAGCAACGGCGACTTTACGCTGGACCTCCGCGGGATCTATCGGCGGATGTTCCCGGAGTTTCCTTTCGAGCGGGTGCCGGACGCCCACCCGGTATACTCGTTGCACTTCAAACCCACGGAGGTGGGCGGGCTAATGGGCATGTCCAACGGCATCCGCGTGCTGGCGCTTCACTCGCCGCGCGACCTCTCCACCGCGCTTCAGTCGGGCCAAGAGGGCGCCGAGGCGCAGCTCCTGGCCAACGTGTATCTTTATGCCACCGACCGCGCCGGCACGGGTGGACGCCCCGCGCTGGACTGGCCGGTTCGCAGCGCCCGGCCGGGGCGGCTGGAAGCCATCGCGGCCCGGCTCGTGCACGAGGGCAACTGCGACGCCGAGCCGCTGGCCTGGGATCGCCTGGCCATCGAGGCGCACAATGCAGCCGGCGTGGACCTGGAGGTGGTTGGGCCGATGCCGATCGAACATCTCGACGCGCGGCGATGGAGCGTGGCGGTGATGAGCGGCACGCGTGAGTTTCACCTCTCGCCGGCCCAAACGGCCACGCTGGCGCGCTATCTGCGCGACGGCGGGACGCTGATCGTGGAAGCCGCGGGCGGCTCGAAAGACTTCGCCGCGGCCGCGCAGCGCGAACTCTTCCCCCTGCTACCGGGCGTCGTGCCGCGCCCGCTCGACCCGGCCCTGGCGCTGGCAGGCGCCTGGCCGGTGGACGCGATCGCCTGGCGGCGCGACTTTTCGGCTGCGCTGGGCCCGGCCCGCCGGGAGCTGCGCCTCCAGGGGCTGCACCTGGACGGCCGCCCCGCCGTCATCTTCAGCGCCGAGGACCTTACCGCGGGCCTGCTGGGTGTGGCCGGCTGCCAGATCCGCGGTTACTCCCCCGCCACCGCCCGCGCGATCATGACCAATCTGCTGGTGAGCCTCCAGCCCCAGCCGTCCAGCCAGGCGGCGTCCCAGCCAACCACAAGCCGAAGTTCGCGGCCGGAAAGCCGTATCGCCCAATAGCCCCCCTACCCATCGAACCGCGCCGCCACGAACGTATGGTCGCTGGGCTTGGGACCGCGGCGCGGCTCCAGGTCGATGAATACCTCGCGCGAGCGGTCCGCCAACGGGGCCGTGACTAGGATGTGGTCCAGCCGCCAACCCTTGTTGGACCTCATGCTGGGAAAGCGGTAGTCCCAGAAGGTAAACACGCCTTCGCCCGGCATGTGCTTGCGGACCACGTCCACCAGGCCCCAGGACATCACGTCGTCCAGCGCGTCGGTGCACTCTTGGCAATGGCACACGTGCGGCCAGATGCTCTTGGAGTCGTACACGTCGATCGGGCGCGGGGCGATGTTCAAGTCCCCCACCCATGCCACCAGGTCGCGCGAGGGGTCAAATCGCCGCTGGAAGTACGCCTTGAGGCGCCCCAGCCAGGCGAGCTTGAACTGGAACATCGGGGAGTCCAGCTCCTGGCCTTGCGGCACGTAGGTGTTCACCACGTGCAGGTCTCCCACGCGAACGTGGGCCAGGCGCACTTGGCTGGCTCCGTCGTCGTCCCCCAGGCCGAAGCTCACCTCCTCGAAGCACACCTGCCCGGCCATGGCCACCCCGTTGTAGCTCTTCTGCCCGCGGAAGACGATGCGGTAACCGGCCTGAACGAATGGGTCGGCGGGGAAGCGGTCATCAGGGCACTTGGTCTCCTGAAGCGCCAACACATCCGGCTGATGCTTGGCCATCCACGACAGCACGGTCTGGAGCCGGCTGCGGATGGAATTGCAGTTGAAGGTGGCGATCAGCACGGGGGCATCATACTTCCCCCGGTAAGCCGTAGACAATGGGCTGGGCGCCTGACCCATCCCCAGTTTGTCTTGGCTTTATGAGAAGGGCGGTCCCGCCCGGCAAGTTCTGTGGATTAGCAGAGCGTATACACTCCAGGAACAACTTGGGAAGGCAGGACCGCCATGGATCGCAAGGACGCGATCGCTTGGATGCTTTTGCTCTGCGCCACTGGTCGACTATCTCAGGCCCAAACCCTTAGCGAAGGCTGCTGGGCAAAATTGCGTTGCCGTCGGGCCGGGATCGGCGAGTTGGGCCGGTGGCTGGCCCCGGACACGGGCCTTGCCGCCAAGCAGGCCATCAAGCGGGTGGATCGACTCAGCGGGAACGTCCGCGACGAGCCGGCCGAGGCGAGGCGGGGCGTCGTGGGCTTCCTGGCCCAGCCGCGAAAGAGGCTGTTGGTCAGCCTGGACTAGGTGGAGATTCGTTGCTTCCCCTGCCTGGTTCTGGCCGCCAGGCTCAAGGGCCGGGCCATCCCTCTGCGGTGGCAGGCGTACCGGGACGAAGAGTTATTGCGTTCCCAGAATAACCTCGAATATGGCCTGCTGCGGGCCTTGTGGACCATGGCGCCCGACGCCACGCAGGGGGGGATCCTGGCCGACCGGGGCTTTGGGCCAACGGAGATGGCCCGACTATGCCAGGGGTTGAAGTTCGACTACATCCTGCGGATCAAGCCCGACCTGTACGTGCAATGCCCGGCGCTTACCGGCAAGCTTCTGGACCTTCCGGTGAAGATGGGCCAGCGGAGCGTGCTGCGTGACGCGGCGTATTGCAGGGAACGGCCGGTCCAGCAGAACCTGGCGGTGGCCTGGTACGAGGACCAGGATGCGCCGTGGTTCCTGGCGACCAATCTGCCATGGATCGGGGCGGTCAAGCTGACGAGGATCTTGGCCCATCGGATGAGCATCGAGGAGTACCTCTGCGATGCCAAGAACCTGCGAAACGGCTTTGCCCTGCGGCTGACCCTGATCAAGAGCCCCCACCGGCTCAATCGCCTCCTGCTGATCCTGGCCCTGGCGTACCTGCTGCTGACGATGATCGGGCTGCACGCCAGCCAGACCTATCGCAGCGGCGAGTGGTGCTCCATCAACCGTAGCGGAGAAGGCAGCCTGGTGACTATCGGCCGAGCCATGCTCATGACCCCCTTGCCGCCTCTATTCCGCCTGGCACGCAACCTACGCCGTGAAATCACCAAAGGAAACTGGGGATGAGTCAGGCTCGGTGCCGCTTGACGATCCGCCGCGCGTCCGCTATCGTTAGAAGTTGGTTTGGGCAGCGGGCTATTCCCCGATAGCTCAATTGGTAGAGCGAGCGGCTGTTAACCGCTAGGTTCTAGGTTCGAGCCCTAGTCGGGGAGGTCAGGCCAAAGGCAAACAAGCCTGCGGCCTCTTTGTTTGCGCTGACACCGCCGTCACGATGGCCGCCCAAGCCGCGACCGTAACGCGAGTTGTGGCGACATGTTGTATCGGCACGCCTATCGTGGTTCGCCGTCAACCGCTCTCAGCCTGTTAACCACGCCAACGCCCTCCAACCGCCACCGGCCGGGACTCTCGGACTCTCTGCCCCGTCGGCCACTCTCTGGTTAACAGGACGGTCCGGATTCCGGCCCTCAACAGCACAATTTCGATGCTCGCGTAAATGTAGAGATACAGGAGGGCATCATTCCAAGAGCGAACATGAGCATCAAGCGTTCACGGATGAACGAGGACGGTCTGGACCCGCGTCAGCGTCGGCGGGCGATCATTCTTCTCCTGGCGACCGGCCTGGTCCGCATGCATGGCGGCGACAAACCGCCCAAAGAATCTGCCGAATCCCGCCAAAGACCCCTTGGCTGCGTCGCCGGAACTCGGCCCTGTGTGCCCGTTGGTTAGCGGCGCGAGAGCGCCGGGAGAGCACGCATGGGACCGGACATGAACAAGGAAATCGCCGCCCTGCGCCGGATGACAGCCGGCGAGCTTCGGGGCAAGTACGCCGAGCTGTTCGGCGAGGAGTCGCGGTCGGGCAACCGGGACTGGCTGTTCCGCCGCTGCGCCTGGCGGGTGCAGGCACTGGCCGAGGGCGGACTGTCCGACCGGGCCCGGCAGCGTGCGCAGGAACTGGCACGCGAGGCCGACCTGCGCCTGCGTCCGCCCAAGGACATGATGACGCCCCCAGCCGGCGGCACGTCGGTCGTAACGGGCCGGATCGCCGTGCGGCGCGACGCCCGCTTGCCGATGCCGGGGACGGTCCTGGCGCGGGTGTTCAAGGGCCACGAGTACCGCGTGACCGTCCTGCCAGACGGCTTCGAGTACGATGGCGAGTTCTACCGCAGCCTTTCGGCGGTGGCCCACGCCATCAGCGGCAGCCACTGGAATGGGTTCCACTTCTTCGGCATACAGGAGGCAAAGGACGAATGATCAGCGTCAACGACAAGACGATCCGATGCGCGGTCTACACGCGGAAGAGCACGGACGAGAACCTCCAGCTTGACTTCAACAGCCTCGACGCCCAGCGCGAGAGCGCCGAGGCGTACATCGCCAGCCAGAAGCACGCCGGGTGGACTTGCGTGAACGAGCGTTACGACGACGGCGGGTACACCGGCGGCAACACGGACCGCCCCGCGTTTCAACGACTGATGGACGACGTGGAGGCCGGGAAGATCGACTGTATCGTCGTCTACAAAGTGGACCGCCTCAGCCGGTCGCTTCTGGATTTCGCCAGAATCATGGAGGTCCTCGAACGCAACCAGGTGTCGTTCGTCTCCGTGACCCAGCAGTTCAACACGGCCACGTCGATGGGCCGGTTGATCCTGAACGTGCTGCTTTCGTTCGCCCAGTTCGAGCGGGAACTGGTCTCCGAGCGGACGCGGGACAAGATCGCCGCTGCCCGGCGCAGAGGCAAGTGGACGGGTGGGCCCCCCGTGCTGGGTTACGACCGCGTTCGGGACAATCGCGGCTCACGGCTGGTGGTCAACGCGGAAGAGGCCAATCGGGTCCAGGCCATCTTCCAGAAGTACATGGAGACCGGCTCGCTGCTGGCCACCGTCCGGTGGCTCAATCATCGCAACTGGCCCAACAAGCGGTTCGAGACGTTCGGCGGGAAGGTCCGCGGCGGAAGGCCGTTCGACAAGTCGGCCCTTCAGTACCTACTGACGAACATCCTGTACGCGGGCAAGATCGCGTACAAGGGCCAGACCTACGAGGGCGAACACGAGGCGATCATCCCGGAGGACCTGTTCGGTCAGGTGCGGGCCCAGTTGCGGATGAACCGCAACGGCACCAGCCGTTGCACGCGGAACAAGTACGGCGCGCTGCTCAAGGGGCTGGTGCGGTGCGGGCACTGCGGCTGCGCCATGAGCCACCACTTCGCCACCCGGGGCAAGAAGCGATACCGCTACTATGTCTGCCTCAAGGCGCAGAAGCAGGGATGGGATTCCTGCCCCTCGCCGTCCCTGCCCGCGCCGGAACTGGAACGGTTCGTCGTCGACCAGATACGCGGTATGGGCAAGGACGCGACGGTTCTGGCCGAGGTCGTGGGCGGGGCGCAGTCCAAAGCTCGCGAGCGGATTGAGGGCTTAGGACACGAACTTGACGCGGCCCGGGCGGACGCGGCCGCGCTGAACGCACGGGTCGCGGAGGTTGCGCCGCGGGCGGCGGTCGATCCCAAGGCCACCGACGAGCTTGCCGGCCTTCAGGATGAGCTGCGTTTGGCCGACCGTCGCGTTACCGACATCAACGAGCAGATCATCGCGGCCCGCCAACGCACGCTGGACGATGATGAACTCGCCGGGGCGCTGGAGGCGTTCGACCCGCTGTGGCAGACGCTCAAGCCCGGGGAGCAGGCCAAGTTGATCCGGCTGCTGGTGGAGAGGGTCGAGTACGACGGCCAGAAGGAAGCCGTCTCCGTTACGTTCCACCCGACCGGCATCAAGGCCCTGGGGGGCGAGAAGGCGACATGTTCGAGCAACTGACCGTCACGCGACAGATACACTTCTCGATGGCCAATAAGGGCAAACGCCGAATCGAGGCGGGCCCTGCCCCCGTCCGCGACACTCCCGCCGGCCGTGTGCCGCGTATCTCGCGCCTGATGGCCTTGGCGGTCCACTTCGATGGCCTGCTCGAATCGGGCGGTGTCCGCGACCAGGCCGACATCGCCCGCCTGGGCCACGTCACCCGCGCCCGGGTGACGCAGATCATGAACCTGCTTCACCTGGCCCCGGACATCCAGGAGGAACTGCTCCACCTGCCGCGGGTGACGGCTGGGGGCGAGCCGATCCCCGAGCGGCATGTCCGCCGTATCGCGGCCGAGCCCCACTGGGCAAGGCAGCGCCAATTGTGGCGAGAACGTCGTCCATCCGGAAGGCTGGACCCCGTTCCTGTCCGAGCCGGGTTCTGTGTAGACAAGAAGCGGTGCTGAAACGTCCACACGAGAGACTTTCCTGGGCTTCCTGGTGATGCCGTTAACAGTAACGATGCCCACCATGTGCTTCTTGAGTGAACCGTCGGAGTTGTAGATGCCCCAGCATGCACCCGCGCTGCCCTCGAATTTGGCCTTCCACTTCTCATCAAATGCTTCGAAGTAGAAGTATTCGATGCCTTCCTTCTCCGCCAGGTGCGCAAAGTCGCTCATGAAGCGTGCCTGGTTGTCTCTACCGGCAACTGCTTCTCCGACGGTGCCGCCTTCCGAGGGCCAACCTGTCTCGCCGATGACGACCCTCTTGCCGGGAAACGCGGCCATCATGTACTTCCATACCTTGAACACGTGCTCCCCCGCATTCTCAACATGTACGCCCTCCCAGTACGGATGTGCATGAACCAGCAGGAAGTCAACCTCGTTCGCGAGGCTGGGATGCTTCAGCCACCGGTGCCAGTCCTCAGCAGTCGTGACAGGAAGCTCGGTTGCCTTCTTCACCTGCCTGATGTAGCCGACAAGCTCGTCCTCGCTCAGGTCTTTCCTCAGGAGAACTTCGTTGCCAACGATCAGCGCCCTGGTGTGTTTCAGCCTCTGCGCGCTGGCCTTGAGTAATGCCTCGATTTCCTTGGCGTTCGCGGCCTCAGCTTTGCCGAGCCATGCCCCTGCGTAACAGTCGACGCCGGCCTTGTCACAGAGCTCGGGGATCATTCCAGGAGTGTTTGAAGCCCCATAGGTCCTGACGGCAGACGCCACCTTCGGCACCAAAGAGAAGTCCGCTTCCATCTCTTCCGCTGTCGGATAGACGCCGACATCGGGGCCCTCGTTGTCGCGGAAGGGGCCATAGCAGACGCCTTTCAGCCTGCCGACGGCCACGAGCCGAGTCTTTCCAGGCGCGGACGCAGCCGGCGGTCTTGGCTGGGCCTGGGGCTTCTCGGATGGTCTTGGCGTGACAGGCGTCTCCGCGGGCTTTGGTCTGGCCTCGACCATGACAAACACCGAGCCCCTGCCCTTTGCGCCATTCGAGTCTGTGGCAGTCAGGATGATGATGTGGTTGCCTTCGGACAACCTACAAACGAATGACTTGCCTTCTCCAATGGAGTTGTCTAGGTCTGACGTCCAGACAAGCCTGTCTCCCGCAATGTCGCCGTCCTCAAGGTCTGTTGCGCTGCCCTTGAATGAAATGTCATCGGCCCCGCTGACCTTCAACCCTTCCTTCGGGCTCTCAATTCTTACCGTCGGTGGGGTGTTTGCGGCGATGCTTTGTGCAGCCGCAACGATGAGAGGGACAAACAGAACTGGGAGTCTTGTTTTCATTTCGAGTTCCTCACAGAATGTGCTGGCGGTCCCGTCGCAACCGGCAGTCGAGCCGCTGTACCCGCTATACCTCCCTACTGCCAAGGGGCCTTGCTTCGATCCTTATCCTGCTAGGGATCTCGCGCTTGTCCTTGTCCTCCTTGGGAAAGAGCCCGTCGTACCAATGGACCTTGAGTCTCTTGTTGCCGACAGAACCGAGGGCGTTCTTCAGGCACTGTCTGAAGTTGAAGACAATGCCGTAGTACACCCTGCCGTCAAAGACCCTCGTTACCACAAACAGGCTGGTTTCCTTCTCCACATTTCCGAAGGTCTTAAGCCAGGCCTCAAAGAGCCCCTGCGCATTCTGCATGGAGGCCGCGAGGGTAGCCGGGTCAATCTCGCCTCCTTCGCCCAACACGAACTCGAAGGTTTCGGTGCCCTTCTTCGGGAACAGCACCTTCGCCGTGATCCTCCCTGCATTGTAGTCCATGTCGATTATCGTATCCACAGGGCGCTGTCCGCCACCTTCGGCTCCGCCGCCTCCTCCGGGTCCTGCTCCGCCTCCGGTCCCGCCGCCAATACCGCCGCCGGAACCTTCGCCGCCGCCTCCTGCCTTCCCCTGCCCTGTGCTGCCAGCTCCTCCGGCATTGCCGTTTCCCTGGCCACCCTGGGCTCTTGCTGCAGCTGCTTTCTCGGCTTCGGCTCTTGCTGCTGCCGCCTTCTCAGACTCGGCCTTGGCCATGGCTTCCTTAGCCTCTTTCTGCTCTTTCTCGTCGGCGCGGCGAGCGACTTCCAAAGGCAGCATGTCCTTCGCCCTTCTCCGAATGTCGTCGATCACGCGCTGGAAGAGGCTGCTGTATATTTTCGGGCCGCCCAAGGCTGTCGTGTGTCTTGGAGGTGGAACTCCGCCCCATTCTCTTTCGACCCTCTCGGCGTAGGACCTTGCCAGGTCATCCGGCTTGGGCAGGCTAATCATCGCCTTGAGCTGGCTCTTGATGGCGGGTTCGACTTTCTCGACGATCACCATCTGGGCTCTCATGGCTGCCAAGCCATCATTAATCAGAACCTTCTCTGCCTCCAGAACCTTCTGGCCGGTTTCCTCAAGCAGGCTGGATGCCTCAAATCCTTTCGGGGAGATGCCGGGCATCTTCAGGGGTTCCGCAACTTCAACAGACGACAGGTTGTAGCGGCCGTCAATCTCTTTGTCTTCCGGACACCATGCGAAGGTGGCAAGCGGGCCGAAGGAACCCTGGAACTGCTCGCTTGAGATCTCTTCCCTGGCCTCGGCAAAAGACGTGCCCAGGCTGCGCTCGATCAGCTTGCTCATGGCGCCCCTGCACAACTCATTGCCTGCGATCAGACTCGCAAGGAACTTCTGGAACTCCTGCCGTTTCTCTTCAGGCACTGTCTCGGCATGCTTTGCCACACCTTGGTCCTGGATGCCTGATGCGAGAGCTTGCCAACAGAGGTTCCAACTGTTGTCCTTCTTGGAATGCGCAGCCACGTTGCCACTGATCATGGACTTCACGGCGTCCTTGCCGACGGGGCACGCCAGGCCTGACAGTGTTGCAGCGAACTTCTCGGCTGCAAGGCCACTTGCCCGATCAGGAATACTCCTCGCAACGGAGGGGAAGACATCATAAACCTTGCTCGCAACTTTGGCGCCCTCCTTGGATTTCCTCAGGGAGTCTCTGAGGGCATTGATCTCGTCTCCCAGGGACTTGCTGATTTCGCCTGGCATGAGTGCGCTGCCGCCGTTCGACTTCTCGACGGTTTCTTTCTGTCGCTTCAGTTGGTCCTGGGCGTCGGCGATGATGGGGGCGACGAAGCTGCTTCCCAGCAGAGCCTTGTTCTCTTCAAAGACGGGTTCGCTCTGTCTCTTCACAAGCCTGTCGACCAGCATGCCACGCAGCTTCCCATGATCGGTTGACTCGAACTCCTGCTCAGTCGGGTATACATCGCGGAGCATCCTGTCCCACTGATCGCTGCAGATCCTCTTCCTCACCATATCAAACAGCGGGGCGAAACTCTTGCCCATGTTCTGCTTGATTGCATCGTCGGGGCAGCGCATGAACGTCGTCTTCTCCTCCTCGGTGAACCAGCTGCTGACATTCTCCGGCTTGTTGGAATCGAGCTGTCTAATGATGCGATCGACCTCGCCGCTGCGCCACTGGCGAAGGCTGTTCTCCACGACCTGTTTCAGGATGTTTTGGCTGTCCCCTGGGTTCCTGTGCTTCTCCTTGTTGTCGCTCATCTCCTTACAGAGCGGGGCCTCATCGACGGCCTGGGTCTTCAGGCTCTCATCGAGCCTGCCCACAAGAAGCTCAGCGGTCAGCTTCGCGTTTTCGCTCTTGGCCGACATGTCTCCGTCGCTGCCCAGGCATAACGTAGTCAGCAACAGCATGGCCGCAGCTGTAATGAGTCCTGTGTACCTCATCGCCTTCTCCTTCCCGCTTTCAGCACGCTACACGCCGCTGAGCAGCGGAACGCCCTGCTGCTCAAACACAGATTTAGCCTGCCTGTAGAGTTCGCTGCTGATCCTGGAGACCATACTGCTACGCTCTTCAGGCTTGGCCGAGAAGTAGCTCGTTACTAACCCGTAGACCTCGGTCCCCTTCAGCGCCTCTTGGTTGCTCCTGTAGAAGCTCTGAAGCCGGGCGAGGACTGCGCGCTGCAACGAGCATGTGTCCTTGTAGAGCCCGTCAATCCTCTTCCTGATCTCTTCTTTCAGCCATGATTCGTTGCCCTCTTCCACGATCTGTGGAGTCTGGCCGACGATGATGTTGCCGGGGCTGTCTCTCAGCGTCATCTCAGACCTGAGAAGCACGCAGGTGAGCCAGTCTTGGCAAATCCTGTCGTGGTACGGTAGGTTCTGCGAGGCAAATTTGCAGCCTTCGATGAAGTGCCTGTCCGAGACCTTGTCGCCGACAAGCACGCCGTCTACGGCGTAATCAATGCTGCCGTCGTTATTGCTCCTGGCAAACACACTGAGCGCCAGTTTTGTCCGGGTCTCAGACTCCAGCGCATCCAGGGCTCTCAGAAGCTTCTGCCGCTGGACTTCGATGAGCGCCTGCTCGCGCTCCGTGTGAGCCATTCCAGGTTCAGTGTTCCTGATCTGTTCTAGGCTGTTCACGTAGTATGGCAGCTTTCCCTTGAGTTCCTCGACCTCGGCCCTGGACTTGGCGATGAAGAGCACCGATATCATGATGAATATCATGAGCGCCGCCATGGTGATCTGCACCATGTTCGAGAGCGCCTCTGTCATGCCAGTCTCCTCGTCAGAGCCGCCGAAACGCTCCCTTATGAGTTGCAGTATGTTGTTCATGGCAGTCTCCCTTGTTCATTCCGTGACGAGCTTCTTGACTTTCCTCAGTTGGTCCCTGGTCTTGTCAAGTGCCGCGTTGGCGACGTCGCGATCCTGATCCGCTTTCAGCCTGCGTGCCCTCTCGTCATCCCGCTCCTTCGCAGCGGCCTGCGCATCCTTTTCCACCTTCTCGCGGCACTGCCTCTCGTCATTCCGATCCTGTTCCGCCTTCTGCCTCTGTGCCCTCTCCGCTTCAAGCTCTTCGGCAGCATTCTGCATCCACCGCTTGTGCTCATCCAGAAGGCTCTGGTGAGCCTGGGCTGCCGCACTCAGGCGATCAAGGACTTCGTTCTGCTTGGCGAACATGCCGCTCATTCTGCCCTCGGCGCCCTTCATCGCGGTCGTCATGTTGTTGATCTCAGCATTGGCCGAAGATGCGCTCTTCGCCATTTCGCCGATGTTTCCGCCCGCTTGGGCAGTCGCGTTACCCAGTTTTCTGAACCCGGACTCGAGGTCGGATGCCTGCGGGTCGGCAATCGCTGCGTCGCCTTTGTAGAGCCACTGCATCACACGCCTCAGCGGGATGACAAGCGTGTACACCCATACCAGGGCGACCAGAGTGGAGTAGAGCGCGGTGTTAAGGCAGTGGATGAGATCCTTCATGCCAATATTATCAGGGTAGAACCCGATCATAATCAGGCCCCAGACTGTCCCGATGAGCCCGAGGTTGATCATGATGGGATTGTACCAGAGGAAGAACGGGAAATATTTCGATGCCGTCGGTGTTGGGTTCCGCGAAGACGCGTTCATGAGGATCCTGATGAGCCCAGCCGCAATCAGCCCAAAACCGAAGAAAGGAATGAATGTGGTGGCGGTCGAAAAGTCGACCGCGTAAACGTCGAAGTAGCGCATGGGCCCGTGATAGACCTTGTTGGGCGATTGAGGGTCCCATTGTGTCACGATGCAGACGTTGTTGATCCACGCCAAACCGGCATAAACCGCAAGTACCGCGAACAGGGGGACAAGAACAGTTGCGAGTGCGACCTTGGCTTTCATTGCCCTTCTCCTTGGAAGGAATCCTCGGCCTACGTCAAGGCTCATACAAGCCATGAATAACAGTCAGGACTTTCCATTGCTACCGAGTCGGCAGACTCCTTCAGTCTTTCTTGCGTGTGACAAGAACGGAGGGGCTTGCCTCGGCGTCCTTTGGAATACCTTCCAGTTGGTCGTCTTCCTTGATAGCGCCCTTCTTGGCGAGCATCGCGTACAGCTCGAATTCCTCACCGACGCCTTGGGTTTCGGTTCCGCAATAGGCACGGCAACGGAAGCGATACCCGTCTTCCACCTTCTCGACCTTCAGCGGCGGGGGCTGTATCCAGATCATGTTCGTCAGCATGGGATGCACGCCAACGACCACCATCCGTTCGCCCATGTCCTCGACATGAACGACCCCTTCAACCAGAACATTCATGCCGACGGCCGCGCCGTTCACCGGGGAGATGATCTCCACCGTGGATTTCGGCTGTGCCGCGGGCCGCGAGCTCGGCGCGGCCTTCTTGAGGGCGGCAACTTGCTCCTCCAGCGCGGCCACACGCTTCTCCAGGGCCGCAATACGCTGGAGCAGTTCCGCCGTCGAAACGCCCGTCGCCTGGTCCTGGCCTTGAGCGGCCGATCCGACCAGGCAAGCGGCGATGGCTATCGTGCCCAACAGGACAAACCATCGTCCCACTCTTGGCTTCACATTTGTCAGTCTCATCTTCCATCTCCTTCTTCCAAAGGTTTCGTTTGCGCGTCGTTCGACCTGATGCCGCACTTGTATAGCCGCGACTCAGGGGGCAAATCAGCCAGTGTCTGGCCGACTTCCAGGGCTGGATCGCCCTCCCGATGGACAAGCAGATACACGTCGCGGAGGCCCGCTTCCTTCACCGGCAAGGATTCAGAAAAGCGATTGCCGTCGATTGCGGGCGGAAATGCCTTCAGTACCCGGTAGTGGCCGTCTTCCTTCGTCAGCAGGGCACCGCCGTGCGTGGTCCAGATTGCGCCCTCAACGTCGACGGCATCCGGCGACTTCTTTTCTGCCTCGGCAACGCGGATTGTTCCGGCCGTCTTTCGAACCGTGATTCGGGCGGCTATCGCCGAATGCGGCACTTGGCTGACGTCCAGGGACCACCGGCTGGGAAGGAAACTGCTATCGCAGACGGCCACGATGTCAAAATCCGCACCAATGGCCGATTCCGGTCCGCCGCCCAGTTGGACGTCAAACGATTCCGGCGTCCCAGCCGGCAGGCGACGGGCACCTGATTGAACATAGAACGTGTTCCCGGAGACGGGACGCACCAGGAGCGTCAGGAGTTCCGTGGCCGATGGCGACTGGACTGTCACCCTGACTTTCCAGCCCACCTCGGCACCCGACGTCGGGGTCAGCCAAGCCACTTTGAACCCTCCCGGCGCCGCCAGTTCAGGTGCGGGTCCCTTGACATCGGTCCCGACCAGCAGGCGAAGTCCGTCCGCGGTGGCCTCGACCTGACAGGCCGAGGTCAGTTGGTCCGGCGTGAGCCTCCGTGCGGCTGCCACGGCATCCGGCACGGCATAGAGAACTCGCAGAGTCCACTGACGAGTCTGGCCGGCAGGCGGCAATTGATACTCGTGAACGGCCTGGAAGCCCCTGGCCGTTCCATGGGCCTCGTAAATGGGTTCCCAAGCGGCTTCCGCATCGCCCCAGCCAACAGACACGTCTCGCACCAACCCCTCCTCGATCCGTGGCGAAAGCTCCACGCGGACCCGATTGGGCTTGCCGCCAGATTCGGCCGGCAGGATGCGGATTACGGGCTTGACGACATCCTCGAACCGGAGCGCGGACCACGCCTGGTCATATTGCGCCTGTGACTTGGCCGCTTCCTGGCGAAGCCTTGTGATCTCTTGGAGGTCCCGGAGATTCTGGACGTATCTGCTGTGAATCTCGTTACCGGCCCAAACCAGTCCGCAGGCCAGCACCAAGCACGCAGCCAACGCCCATCTCGACCATCGAGCCGCATCGACGGTGGCCATTCTCCGCAGGAACCTGAACACAGGCGCGTCGTTTTCCGCTTTCGGCGTGTGGGGTGTCGACAGCGGCTTCGTGTGACGAGGACTTGGTCCGAGGCTATGCTGAATGCCGCCGTCGCTTGAATGTCCTCCGGCCGATTGCGATGAGGCAGCCGACTCGATGTATCGCTCCAGCCTGTCGCCGCACAACTCGCAACTTTTCAGGTGCATCTGAAAAGCTCGCAGGGCATCCGGGGAGAAGTGCTGATACCCGGAAGCGTACAGCGTCAGATCAACGTCGCTGATGTGCGCAGTGTCCATTGTCTCACCTGTTTTCACGTGGTGCTCCGAATGAACTGGCATGCTTTGACTCGGCCGGCCAGGAATTGCTTGACGTCGCTCCAACGATCACGGAGAAGCGCGAACTGTTCCCCCCGTCCTTCGAAACGCACGTCAGGTGCGCGCTCAAGACACTTGGCCATTACGGCCAGGGCCGCGTGATCTAACCGCCAAGTATCTTTCCCATTAAGCAGATTGCGGAACCATGCACAATGTGCCTGTGTATCAGTGGATAGTGCTCGTCGCATAAGTTCGCGGAATTCGTGAAACTTCCCAAGAAGCGCCCCGAGTTCTTCGCTGGCGAGCGCGGTGGAGGCAAGAGACGGCAGCACAGCATTGTACTGCTTGGCAATGGAAGGGTAGGGCCAGGCAAGGGTCCTCATGGCCCCTAAACAACGGTCGATGAAGTGAATCTCCAACAGAAGAGGCGTAAGGATCGCGAGAACCTTCTCGAAGGGTATCCATTCGGGATCGTCGTCGAAGGAATCGCCACCCAAGAGAGCCTTGGCAACACGTTCCGTCGGGCACAATACATCGGCGATGGCGTGGTATTCAGCCATGACGGCCAGATTGAGGGCCTTTTGATTTGGCGGCGAACCGCCGTCGAATTGACCGCACACTTTGGCAAGCAACAGGTTCATCTCTTCACGATTCAATACGCGCCACTCCAACGATACCGCCAGACGCTCGAATGCCTTGATCACTTGTCTGCGGTCCATAGAGCCACCTCGTCGCTTTCACGGCGACTCTATCGAGCTCGACGCCGCATATCAAGGGCGCGGGCAGAACCGCGCTGTCAGGCCCGTTGCTTCCGCCGCGCGGATTCCGGCGTGGCTGTCACCACGCCGTAGACGTCCTACCCCGGCGCGATACGTTGGCGGTTGAGTTGCCGCACGATCCGTTACCTGCGACAGCAAGGAGGCCCCGCTCTGCGGGGACTACGACCTTGACCGCAGCGGAGCACAATCTGCGACCTGAAGGGCCGAACGAGATGATCCGCTTGCTGGCGGCGGCCCATGCCGTCCTTCACCGTGGCACCGGAAAGGGCCACCCCGCAGCCGATGCTGACGTCCAAGCTGCAGCTAACCTCTACGGCGTGCTCCCGGATCGACTCGCGGCATTTCTGCTGTATTTGATCAGATTCCCTGCTGGGCTGAATCCGGGGCTGCGGCTGTCCCTTGGGCTAACTGGGTTGGCAGCATCCGCCAGAAGGCAGCCCAAACGCAAACGAGCGGAACTCGCTGCGAAGATCGAGGCTCTCAAGAAGGAGTTGGTGATGCACATCCGCGCCGCACGCGACCACGCGTTCGACCTCATTCAGTCCAACCGCGAGCCCAAACTGTTGAAGCGGCCGAGCAAGTCGGAGCTATCGCGCCGGGCGGGCCTCAAGCCATTTCACTTCACGCGCTGTTTCAATGACGATCCCATGTTCAGAGAGCTTTGGAGAATCGCGGACAACCTCGACTTGGTCATGAAGTACGGCAGGTAGCTCTTCCTCCCTGACGGCACAGTCGCTTTTGCACTTCGTCCCATTTGATGCAAGCGCAAAAGCGTCTTCCACGCACCGATGTGCCGTGCATAAAAGCACTTACCGCGAGTCGCCAACTTCCTGATGCCGTTTCCTGCAAATCGCGCGGAGGGCGGTGCGGCCCGTCGTGGGCCGCCAAACCCTGGCCTCCTGATCAAGGAGAACCGCGATGTCGCAGGAAACCGCCCCCCAGAAACAGCCTCAGAAGCACCGTCCCCACAGTATCGGCGATTTGGTCGCCGGAATTGTCGGCGGCGTCAAGCCCGACGCCGCCGAAGCCTACGTTCACGACAGGGTCGAGTACCTGGTCGAGCGTCTGATGGAGAAGCTCCATCTTCCGCCCGACGAGCGCGAAGACCTGACGCAGGACCTGCTGATGGCGCTGGTCCAGGCGATCCCCCGCTACAACGCCAAGCGGTCCTCGTGGAAGACGTTCATCAGCCGCGTCCTGAGGCGGCGCTACTGCTACCACCTGCGGCAGATGATGCTCAGGCAGGACGAGGATGTTCCGCAGGTCGTCGGCTTTGACGACCTCGGGGAGGGCTTCGGCGAATCCGTGGTGGACCCCGCCAAAGGCGGCGGCGATCCGGCCGCGACGGCCGACCTTCGGATCGACATGGAGGCGGCTCTGGCCCGGTTGTCCCCGCGCCATCAAGAGATCGCGCGGGCGCTGATGCACCACTCCATCCGCAAGGCCGCCAAGCTCCTGAACACGTCGCCGCCGGAGATCAGGTGGGCGATGAAGCGAATCCGGGAGTGCTTCAAGGAGGCGAATCTACAGGTTTTTCTGGGCCGCAACAGCACAGTTTTGCCTCTCGCGTAAATGTAGAGAGATAGGAGCGGGCAGTGTGGGGCCTCCGAACGCGATGGAGCGCGTTCGGGGGCCCCGACCGCCGGTCCCCCGGAAAGGCAATCATGGACGACCACGCCATAGACCTGAGCATCCTGATTCACGAGCCCGAGGACGTCTACCACGCCAAGGGCCGCGAGTGCCTAGGCAGCCACGGGCTGGCGGACTTCCGCAAGTGCCCGTTGCTCTACCACAAGGACTGCCTGGGTCTGATCGCGAAACCCGACCGCCAAGCATATTTCATCGGCCGCGCAACGCACTGCCGCATCCTAGAGGGCCTTGACGAGTTCGCCAGGCGCTACCTAGTCAGCGACGGCCCGGTCAACAAGACCACCGGTAAGCCGTTCAAGAGCGACTCGCAGGCATATCAGAACTGGGCCGATGCGCAAGGCAAGCCCATCATCTCGACCAAGCAAGAGGTGCTGATCGACAACATGGCCGTCGGGGTGGCCATGAACGAGCGGGCCGTAGACCTGATCGTCGACGGCATCGCCGAGGGCGTTGTGCGGACCGATTACTGCGGCATGCCCTGCCAGATTCGCATCGACTGGCTCAATCCCGGCCGCGGCATCGTGGACCTCAAGACCTGCGACGACATCGACTACTTCCTAGCCGACGGCCGGCGCTATGGCTACGCCTACCAGATGGCGTTCTATCGGTCGGTGCTGGCGGCGGCGACCGGGGTGGTTGTTCCAGTGCATTTCATCGCGGTGGAGAAGAAGGAGCCGTATCGGGCGGGCGTCTTCCCGGTGCTGACGGAGTTGCTGGACGGCTGCGCCCGCGAGAACGCCGCAGCCATCGAGCGGCTGAAGGAGTGCCGGCGGCTGGGCGTCTGGCCCACCGGCTATGAGGAGGTCCGCGTCTTCGACGCGATCTGAAACATCCGGGCCCCGGAGGCGGCGGCGCGACAGGTCAACGGAAATGACGGTCCCGCCGGGCGGGTTCGACTCCCGCCGCCCGAAATGGCCGGCCGGCCAAACGTGAGTGATGCACCTTCGGAAACCCAAACAGAAAGGGCAAGAGATATGCCATTGCCATCGACCGTTCTGAACCAGACGCACATGCGGGCCCCCAAGGGCATCGTCTACGGCCCGCCGGGGGCCGGCAAGACGACCTTCGGGGCCAACGCCAGCAAGCCGATCATCGTGGACTGCGAGAACGGGGCCGCGCACGTCAAGTGCGACCGCACGCCGTACCTGTGCGACTGGCCCTCGATCCAGGCGTGGTTGGACGCCCTGGCGGCCGGCGGCCACGAGTACGGCACCGTCGTCATCGACTCCATCGATTGGCTGCTTCGGCGCATCGAGGAGCACGTCTCCGGCGTGGACGGGACGGCAGCGGGGATGAAGCAGACCCTCAATCGTTCCCACGGCGGGTACGGCAACGGCCGGCAGGTGCTGAAGAACTACGTCTACCAGTACCTGCTGCCGACGTTGGACAGGATCGTCAACGCCGGAATCGCCGTGGTGCTGCTGGCCCACGCCACGCGGCGCGAGATCACCACCATCGACGGGCTGACCATCGAGAAATCCTCCCCCGAAATCCACTCCGACCTGGCCAACACGATGATCGAGTGGTCCGACTTCGTGGGCACCGCACACGTTGCCGCCTCCGGCCGTGAACTCATCCTGTGCGAGACCAACCAACTCCTGGCCAAGAACCGCTACGGGATCGCCGGGCCGCTGGAGCTGTCCTGGCCGGCCCTGATGAAGGCGATGGGAGGGGCGTCATGACTGCCGCCAAGCCCAATCCTCGCAGCGACCCGGCGACGCTCTCGCCGGCGGCCGAGTGCTGGTGGGAACGGATCGGCCACTGCACGTACCTGAGGCTGGCCGCGGCCGAGAGCCCCACGGAACAGACGATCGTGTCCATCACGGAGAAGGAAGCCCGGACCCTCCGGGCCCTGCTGAACAACCCGGAATGGTGGATGGACATGGAAGAACTGTGCAACTGAGCGAAAGGAGCCGACTGACATGGCGAACCTAAACGGATTCAACGCGAACGAGGTCGAACCGACCGCCTCATTCGAGGCGATCCCCGCCGGCAAGTACCTGGCGGCCATCACCGACAGCGAGATGAAGCCCACCAAGAACGGCCAGGGCAGCTACCTCCAGTTGACCTTCACCATTCTGGAAGGCCAGCACAAGGGCCGCGTGCTGTGGGCACGGCTGAACCTGGCCAACCCCAACCAGACGGCGGTGAAGATCGCCCAGTCGGAGCTGTCGGCCGTCTGCCGGGCCGTGGGCGTGATGACGCCGCGCGACAGCGTGGAGCTCTACAACATCCCGCTTCTGATCTCGGTGAAGGTCAAGAAGCGCGACGACACTGGCGAACTGACCAACGAGGTCAAGGGCTTTGAGCCGAAGTCCGCCGCCGGCGTGCCCCAGCAGGCCCCGGCCACGAGCACCACCCCGCCCTGGAGGAGGCAGCCATGAAGACGACCAAGTCGGAGTTCCGGGAGCGCGTCGTCAAGGAGCGGGAAGTGCGCCGCGGCAAGGTGGTCCGCACCTTCTGGTGCATCCACGACCCGGACTTCCTCCACTGGATGAGCACTGAGCCGTTCGAGGGGCTCATCTGGACGAAGGACCCCAGTTACCGTCGGGAGTTCGCCAGCCGCACTGAGGCGAAGGCGGAACTCGCGCGGTTCCTTGAGTGGCGCAGGGCGCGGGAGCGGAAGGACGAGGCCCCCGTCGCGGCCATCCCCTCGGAGCGCAAGGCGGCATGATCCTCACACTCCCATATCCGCCCACGCTGAACACGTACTACCGCCACGTGGGCTACCGCACGCTGATCAGCCGGGAGGGCCGGGCGTTCCGCGGGAACGTCTGCGCCCTCCTTGGCGGCGGCGGGCCGCGCAAGCCACCGGCGGGTGGACGGATCGCACTGTGCATGGACGCCTTCCCGCCCGACAACCGGCGGCGCGACCTGGACAACATTCAAAAGCCCGTTCTCGACGCCCTCCAGCACGCGGGAGTCTACGTGGACGACAGCCAGATCGACTTGCTCCTGACGCGACGGCGGCAGGTCATGCCCTCCGGGCGTCTGGAGGTTCAGATCGCTGACATGCCCCTGGCGCGCTGCCCGCTGTGCGGCGCGGAGATGAACTGACGTGCCCGAATCTTCCCAACCATCAAGACGGTCACGTGCTGACCGGAAAGGCCGAACAGCCATGAACCAGCGACGAATCTACATCGCCGGCCCGATGACCGGCTACCGGGACCACAACTTCCCCGCCTTTCACGAGGCCGCGACGAGGCTTCGGGCGGCCGGGTGGGTCGTCGCCAACCCGGCCGACAACTTCGGCGGTCGGACCGACCTGCCGCGTGAGAGCTACCTGCGGGCCGACGTGCTGCTGCTGGCGCAGTGCGATTCCATTGCGCTGTTGCCCGGCTGGGAAAAGTCGCGCGGCGCGAAGTTCGAGTACCTGCTGGCCCACGAAATGGGACTCGAGGTCTTTGACGCCGCCACCGGCCAGCCAATCCACAATCCCCCCGCGCCGACGTTCGGCCTGACCATCCTGAAGCTGGTGGAGGAGACGCCGGCGGAATCCATCCTGGACGAGGCCCGCCGGATCACGGGCGGCGACAGGCGCGACGACTACGGCCGCCCGGATGACGACTTTGCCAGGACGGCGCGGATGTGGACGGGCATCCTGGGCGGCAAGCTCCGCGAGGGCACCGAGATCACGGCGATGGACGTACCGCTGTGCATGATCGCCGTGAAAATGGCCCGCCAGGCCCATCGGCACAAGCGCGACAACCTGGTGGACATTGCCGGTTACGCCCGCACGGCGGCGCTGGTCGCGGGGGAGGAATGATGGCCAAGGTCGGCAGCAAGACGGTGCTGGCCTTCGGCGACGTCCATATCCCGTACCAGAACGGCCGGGCCGTGGAGGTCTTCTGCCGCGCCGCCGAGCGCATCCGCCCCGACATGATCATTTGCCTGGGCGACCTGCTGGACTGCGGGCAATTCTCCATCCACCCGCTGACCCATGGCGTCCCTGAGACCGACTATGAAGATGATCTGCGCCAGGCCAACAGGCTGCTGGACCGCCTCCAGAAGGTCTCGTCGCGCTTGGTGATCGTGGAGGGCAATCACGAGTATCGGCTGGACCGCTGGGCGGCGGCCACGGCCGAGGGGCGCGGGGCATACTCCATGCTCGCCCCCCGCGTCCGTCTGGCGAAGGGCCGAGCCGCGTGCGATTACGTGCGTTACGGTTCGGCCGACGGTCGGTATCCGCACCACCGCGTCAACTCCCGGATCATCGCCGTCCACGGCTGGTCGTATGCCCGCCACGCCACCAAGAACCATCTCCAGATCAGCCAGGGCAAGAGCGTCATCCACGGGCATACTCATCGCGCCGACGCCTGCATCATCCAGAACATCTGGTCGCCGGGCGCTGTCATCCAGGCCCGCTCCTGTGGCTGCCTATGCAAGCCCGTGCCCCTGTACGGCGCGGGAAGGCCGGTGGAGTGGGTCAACGCCTTCATCTTGGGCTACCTCGGCCGGCGGAGCGACACGCTCTACACGATCCCGATCATGGAAGACCGCTGCATCCTGCCTGACGGCGCGGAGGTGACCGCATGATGGAGACTTGGGAAAGACAGCGGCCGAGGCGACGGAAGTGCCAGTTCTGCAAGCGCCGGCGGGACTGCCGGCACGGCCCGGCCCCGTTCCTCTTCCACAACTTCGATGAAATCGAATGGGTCTGGCTCTGCGGAGAGTGTTTCTTCATCCGCCGGGAAGGGCTGCATCTGTCAGACGACGATCTTGAGAAGGACGAGGCGTGAACCGAGCACCAAGAGCCGCGACGAACAACGTCAGGAGCATCGTCCGCGTCAGGCTTCGCGTCCCCGCTTCCGTTCGCAAGGCGCTGCTGGATGCTCACGCGCTGGTGCGAAGGGACGGATCGGCGAAGGGCCATTTCAGGCTGTGGCTGGATGGCGATTACGGCCCCGTCCTACTTGCCCGTCGTCTGGACCGTGATCCCGCAACCGGGGCACTTCACGCCGCGCTGGAATTCACGGAGCGATTTGCGGAGTTTCTTGCCGCATTGCGGGCAGGGAAGCTCGATTGGCATCTTGAGTAGGTTTCGCTCGACTTCCTTTTCGAAGCTCATGTCGCGTCTCCCGGTCAATCCATGACAGCGGGCGCATTATACATCCCGGCCGCCCGGCCGCCAATGATCGTGCTCCGACCATATCAGGCCGAGGCGCTGGACGCCGTGTACGGCCACCTGCGCCGGCGCGACGACAATCCGGTCGTCGTCATGCCCACGGGGTGTCATGCCGCAGGACACCCGATCTTGATGTTTGACGGGACGCTCAAGCCGGTGGAAGACGTCGCTGTCGGCGACCTGCTGATGGGACCGGACAGTCAACCCCGCCGCGTTCAGGCCCTCTGCCGGGGCGAAGATGACCTCTATCGCATCATCCCGCATCGCGGCAACCCGTTCGTGGTCAATGCCGATCATGTCCTCTCGCTGGTATGCACGAATGCAGGCAAGCCCCAGTTCAGTTGCTACCGGCAGGGAGGGGAAATCGACAACGTCTCGGTCCGCCAGTACCTGGCCAAGCCGCGATCATGGAGACATCTCCGCAAGCTCTACAGCGTTGCGGTCGACTTCACAGACCCGGCCAGCTTGCCCGTGCCCCCGTACATTCTTGGCCTTCTCTTGGGAGACGGCGGGTTGACCGAGGGCGTGGCCGACCTGACGACGGCCGATGATGAGATCGCGGATGCTTGGGAGGAATACGCTCGTCTTCTCGGCTGCGAGACATCCGTGAACGCCAGCGGCGGGCGCTGCCCCACCTACACGCTGGTCCGATCCCGCGGCAGATTCAACGTGGCTACTGAAGCCTTGGGCGCGCTGGGCCTATCGGGCTTGGACTCCGGCAGAAAGTTCATTCCGCAAGCATACCTTACCGCAAGCGGGCATGATCGCCTCTGTCTTCTGGCGGGGTTGATGGATAGTGACGGTGCCGCGACCAGCAGCGGTGCCGACTATACGACCAAGTCGCGCGAGCTGGCGGCCGACATCGCCTTCTTGGCTCGCAGCCTGGGATTCGCCGTCCATTGCACGCGGAAGTACTCTGAGTGCCAGACGGGGGCGGGCGGATGGTTCTATCGCTTGTCCATCTGGGGCGATTTCACACAGGTGCCGTGCCGACTGGTTCGGCGCAAGCCAACGGCACGGAAGCAGAAGAAATCGGTGCTGCGAACCGGGTTCACGGTCGAGCCCGCCGGGCGGGGCCTGTATTTCGGTTTCTTGCTCGATGGCGATCACCTGTACGTGGACGGGCACTTCATGGTCCACCACAACAGCGGCAAGACGCCGCTCCTGGCCGCCATCTGCCGCGACGTGGTGGGCCTGTGGGGCGGCCGGGTGCTGGTCATGGCCCACGTGAAGGAGCTGCTCGAACAGTCGGTGGAGAAGCTCCACGTCATGGCCCCGGACCTGTGGATGCACATCGGCGTGTATTCCGCCGGCCTTCGCAGCCGGGACACCAACAAGCCCATCATCGTCGCCGGCATCCAGAGCGTCTACCGCCGCGCGGCGGAACTCGACAGGTTTGATCTGATCCTTTTGGACGAATGTCACATGCTGCCGCCGGAGGGCGAGGGCATGTATCGCACGTTCCTGGCCGAGGCCAGGGTCGTCAACCCCAACGTCCGCCTGATCGGCCTGACCGCGACGCCGTTTCGGATGACAACGGGCATGATCTGCGGCCCGGACAACCTGCTGAACCATGTCTGCTACGAGGTCGGCGTCCGTGAACTGATAGTCCAGGGATACCTCTGCGGCCTGAAGACTAAGGCCGGCAAGGCGAAGGTTGACACGTCGGGCCTGCACGTGCGGGGCGGCGAGTTCGTGGCCGCCGAGGTCGAGGACCTGATGGACGGCGACGACCTGGTCAACGCGGCCTGCGCGGAGCTGGTCGAACTGACGGCCGACAGGCACAGCGTCCTGGTCTTCGCCAGCGGCGTCGGCCACGGCAGGCATATCCAGACGGCGCTGACGTTGGGGCATGGCCAGGAATGCGGCTTCGTCTGCGGCGAGACGCCTTCCGCCGAGCGGGCGGCGCTGCTGGAACAGTTCCGCGAGGGCGACCTGAAGTACCTGGTCAACGTCAACGTCCTGACGATGGGATTCGATGCGCCGAACATCGACTGCGTGGCCATGCTGCGCCCGACGCTCTCGCCGGGCCTCTATTACCAGATGGTCGGCCGCGGGTTCCGGCTGCATCCGTCCAAGGCCGATTGTCTGGTCCTGGACTTCGGCGGGAACGTCCTGCGCCACGGTCCTGTCGATGCCCTTCAGATCAAGGACCGCGCCGGCGGCAACGGCCAGGCCCCGGCGAAGGAATGTCCCCAATGCCAGGCGGTGATTCACGCTGCCTATGCCTGTTGCCCGGAGTGCGGATATCAGTTCCCGCCGCCGCAGCGCAACAGGCATGACACGACCGCCTCCACGGCGGGCGTGCTGTCGGGCCAGGTGGAGGACACCGAGCATCCGGTCCAGGAAGTGTCCTACGGCGTCCACGTCAAGCGGGACGCCTCAGAGGATGCCCCACGCACGATGCGCGTGGAATATCGCATCGGCTGGCAGCGGTACATCTCCGAGTGGGTCTGCTTCGAGCACGCCGGCTACGCCCGCGCCAAGGCCGAGGCCTGGTGGCGGCAGCGGTCTGACGAGCCGGTCCCGGCCGACGTCGATGAAGCGGTTGCAGTCTGCCGGGCCGGGGGCATCTGCCAGACCCAGGCCATCACGGTTCGCCACGTCAGCGGCGAGAAGTACGACCGGATCATCGCGCACAAGCTTGGGCCCAAGCCGCCGCTCATGGACCGCGACCGGCTCGCCGGCGAGGGCGCGGACGATTACCCGCCGTTCGTGCCCAACGGCCCGCTGGGTGAAGACGGCATGCCTGCGCCGGCCGAGAGCGACGGCGAGTTGGACCGCGCGTCGCCGGAGCCGGATTGCGCGCCGGTCGCGCCCGATGACGACATCCCGTTCTGAGGCGATTGAGTGGCCGATTCCCCCGACATGCTGAATGCCGCGTTGGCCTACCGCGAGGCCCGCCTGTGCGTCCTGCCCGCCCGGCTGGACCAGAAGCGCCCCGTCGTGGCGTCGTGGAAGCAGTACCAGCGGCGTTTGCCCACCGATGTGGAGGTCCGGGCGTGGTTCAGCAACGGCCACGCGCTGTGCATCCTCACCGGGGCCATCTCCGGCAACCTGGAGATGATCGACTTCGACGCCGGCGGCGCGCTGTTCGACCGCTGGGCGCAGCTCGTGGAGGAACAGGCCCCCGGCCTGTTGGCCCGCCTGGTCATGGAGCACAGCCAGCGCGGCGGTCTACACGCCGTCTATCGCTGCGCCGCGCCCGTTTGCGGCAACCTGAAACTCGCCCAGCGCAGGGGCACGGACGGCAAGCTCCAGACGCTGATCGAGACCCGCGGCGAGGGCGGTCTGTTCCTCTGCGCCCCGTCGCCGGGTTACACGCTGGTGCGGGGCGGGTTCGCCAACCTACCCACTTTGACAGCCGAGGAGCGTGACATCCTCCTGTCGGTCGCCTGGGCACTGAACGAGCACGTCCCGGCCCCCGAGCCGACCCCGGTCGGGGCACCGAACGTGGGCCGACCCGGCGACGACTTTGCGGCGCATGGCGACGTGCGGGCCGTCCTGGTCAAGCACGGCTGGACACTGGCCAAGGGCGGTGAGAATGAGTACTGGCGCAGGCCGGGCAAGTCTTCCGGCTGGTCGGCCACGCTGAAAGACGGCGTGCTGTACGTCTTCTCGTCCAACGCCGCGCCCTTCGAGCCGGGCAAGGCATACGGCCCATTCGGCGTGTACGCGCTGCTGGAGCACAACGGCGACTATTCGGCCGCCGCCAGCACCCTTCGGACACAGGGATATGGACAGGATTCGCCCGATCCCGTGGTCGACCTGTCGGGCATCATGGCCGGCATCGTGCCGGATAGCGAACCACCGCAACCCATCGTCGAGGACTCCGGCCCGATCCCACCGGAACTCCTGCGCGTGCCGGGCTTCGTCGGCAAACTGATGGACTTCTGCATGGAGACCGCCCCGTACCCAAATCCGATCATGGCCTTCTGCGGCGCGCTGGCCATGCAGTCATTCCTGGCCGGGCGGAAGGTGCGGGATGGCGGGGACAACCGCACGAACCTGTATCTGCTGGGCCTGGCGTTCTCGTCGGCCGGCAAGGACTGGCCCAGGAGGATTAACACACGATTGCTGTACGAGGTTGGCCTGGGCCACTGCGTCGGCGACAAGTTCGCCAGCGGGGAAGGCATCCAGGACGCCTTGTTCCTCCAGCCCGCGATGCTCTTTCAGACCGACGAGATCGACACCATGCTCCAGTCGATCAGCAAGAGCAAGGACGGCCGTCAGGAGAATCTCATGGGCACGCTGCTGACGATGTACACCAGCAGCGCGTCGGTCTATCCCATGCGGCGCAAGGCAGGCGACCAGAACCCCGGCGCGATCGACCAGCCCAGCCTGACCATCTTCGGCACGGCCGTGCCGACGCACTATTACCAGGCGCTCTCGTCCCGCATGCTCTCCAACGGCTTTTTCGCCCGCATGATCGTCCTGGAGGCCGGGGCACGCGGGGACGGGCAGGAACCGTCCATCCGCGACCTGCCGTCCCGCCTGGTCGAGACTGCCCGCTGGTGGGCGGATTACCAGCCCGGCGAGCGCAAGGGCAACTTGCTGAACATCCATCCCATCCCGGCCATCGTCCCGCAGACCGATGACGCCAAGGCATTGCTGATCGAGACCAGACGCGCCGCCGAGGTCGAGTACGACAAGGCCGAGGCCGTCAAGGACGAAGTCGGCACGACCGTCTGGGGCCGCGTCAGCGAGAACGTTCGCAAGCTGGCGCTCATACACGCCGTCAGCCAGGACCATCAGAACCCGACAGTTGATCGTGAAGCCGTCGCCTGGGCGTCCGCGTTCGTCCAGCACCAGACGCGCCGCATGCTCTTCATGGCCAGCCAGCACGTCGCCGAGGGCGAGTTCGACGCCGAGTGCCTGAAGGTCATCCGCAAGCTCCGCGCCAGCCCCAACTGCACGCTGGCCCACAGCACGCTGCTCAAGCGGATGAAGATGGATTGCCGCAGGTTCCAGGAGCTGACCACCACGCTCATCCAGCGCGGTGACATCGAGTCTATCACGACGCCACGGGCCGGATCGGCGAAGGTCGAATACCGCCTGGCGCAGGGGGTGAAACGTGGGTGAAACCTGGGGTGAATCGTGGGCGCGGTCGCGCGTTTTCGGGTCTCTGGACGGTCAAAGTTCACCCTGGTTTCACCGGCATGGGGTGAAACGTGGGACAGCGCGAATGTATAGTAAAAACAACAACGTCTCTCTCTTCTATATCTCCTTTCCCACGTTTCACCCGCATGCCCGCGCGACACGTCCGCGCACGCGCACGAGGGGTGAAAGGGTGAAAGGTGAAACGTGCCCGTCCAAGGCGCGGCGCAGGTCGCGCCACGTTGGCGCAGGTTGGGCGATCTCTTGCGTGGTCGAGCAAGGATACGGCCAGACACCCGGCGCGAACGTGGACGCGCACCTTGCCCATCTTCCCTCGTTTCACGGAACCCTTCCGCGCCCCGTATCGACAACATTTTGTCGCTATGCACGCCGCTGGCGACGCGATGTCCAGCCGACAGCCAGCACCTTGTTCAGCGAGTGCTCGCCGATGAGGTGAAGCTCTTGGAAGACCTTGACCATCACATGCTGCATGTCCCGAAAATACTGATCGAGCTTCGCCGTCTCTCGCGGGACGTTGCCGCTCTTGGCCCGGCCGAGGTACTTGAGCAGCGGTTCGATGACCTTCTGGCGCAGGACGATCAGGCCGCTCATCGTTCGCAGTGCATCGGGTTCAGCCTGGTATCGCCTGGCATTAGGGTGCGCCTTGAGCAGGAGTCCCTTGCCGCGAACCTTCTTGAGGTCATACGCCGACTGCCTGGTCGTGTAATGCAATTCACCGCCCGTCAGTTCATTGATCTTGGCGGCATGTTCGGCGGCGGTGAATCCCCCGGGCTTGAGGGACAAGGCCAGCACCCCATGAATGGCAGCGCGTATCCTGGGCTTGTCGATGTCCAGCCCGGCGGTGCGGGTCTGACCGACCTGGCCCGGCTGGGCCAACGTGTCCAGTTGGTCTTCTGCGACCCACGGCATGTCGATGCACTGGAGGTGATTGAGGAAGGTCTCCAGCAGTTCGGACAGTACCTTGATCATGGCCAGGAAGTTGTCCACCGACCGGCCGCATTCCAGCCGGTCGATCCGCTCGACCATCGCCTCCGCCCGCAGGACGCGCTCGCCTTTGGTATACATCTTCAGGGTCAAGCCACGGAAGTGCAGCTTGAACACCGTCAGGTCATACGTAGGTCTCTCGAGCACAACCTGCTCGCGGTTGAAGTTGTAGGTGTGTTTGAACGGTCGGACGTACCAGCCGAATATCTTCATCACCCGTTTGACGTCCATCGTGGCGCGAGTCCGGTCGATCACTCCATCGAACACGCGCTCCATGTACCGCCCGCAATGGAACAGCAGGTTGCGGCTGTACTCCACCTCGAAGACGGAATACTCGTAGCGGAACCGGGTGCGTTTTTGTTCCGCGAACGAGACGCCGAAGCTGGCGCACCAATGCGTCCAACGGTCGCATATCTGCTTCAGTTGCCCTACAGCGGCCGGCCGCCGCAAGGATTCTGCAACCTCGGCAAATCCGCGAGAGTCGGACATCGACGTGAAGCAATTGCCCTCCTTCTCGAACTGGATGTGTTTGCGCCGGGCTTGGCATGCCGTGTATTCGTGCCCGTTGAGGATGACCAACGCTTGAAACGGCGGATGGCCGCTCATCGCGACGATCACGTGTCCCCAGGTCCTGTCCATGATGTGGAAGTGGTAGTGCTTGACCCACGGCATGGGGTCTCTGCGCTGAAGATGGAAGCTGCCCGGACTATTCTCACATCGCAATACTTGCCATACAGGCGACGGTCTGCGGGACGTCAAGATGGCAAACACGCCCGTGAAGTTCGGATCGGAAGGGAGGTAGTCCTTGATGAGCCGGTCCTTGCGAGTGCCAGCCTCGCATTCAACGAATGGGACGTTGTGCTTCCTGGCCCAGCCGCGAGCGCGTCGGGAGAATCGGCCCGCCTGTCGCATCAGGAACGTGTCGTTGAGATTGTCGAATGTCCCGTAACGGTCGAACCACCATTCCCGAAATCCGCCGGGGCTGCACGCGAAATTGTATCGGGCATTGAGGGCGATGCGGTCCACCACGTCGTACATGTCGTCAAGCAGAGGGGCATAGTACCGAGTGAAAGCGTCGTCGCCGATCACGCTGTGTTCTCCTGTCCCGGATGGATAACGACGTGCCTGCTATTCCAGCCGAGCAGGATACTCATTCATCTGTCGCGCAGCGACCACCTTGGCTGGGCGAAGTCCCAGCCAAGGCCCGGTTCCTTCCTGGCCGCAGGCGCGGTGACCGCGGCGGAAACGGTCGCGGTGTTAGACAGAGTTGCTTTGCGCTGTCCGGTTTTCCCAAACCCAGCACACGGAGGTGCACCATGCAGGTTGAACTTCGGGACATTGACTCGATCCGGCCTTACGACAAGAACCCCCGCGTCAACGACGACGCCGTCGACGCCGTGGCGGCGTCCCTGCGCGAGTTTGGCTTCCGCCAGCCCATCGTCGTGGATGTCGATGGCGTGATCATCTGCGGGCACACCCGCTGGAAGGCGGCCAGGAAGCTGGGCCTGGCCAAGGTGCCGGTCCACGTCGCCCAGGACCTCTCGCCCGAGCAGGTGAAGGCCTATCGCATCGCCGACAACAAGACGGCGGAACTGGCCGAATGGGACATGGACTTGCTGCCCATCGAACTGAAGGACCTCCAGGCGGCCGACTACAACCTCGACCTGCTGGGATTCGACGCCGACGAACTGGCCAAGATTCTCGATCCCGACGGCACGCAGGGCCTGACGGACCCCGACGACGTACCCGCCCCGCCGGATGAAGCCGTTACCAAGCCGGGCGACCTGTGGATCCTGGGCAACCACCGCCTGCTCTGTGGCGACAGCGGCAAGCCCGAGGATGTGGACCGCCTCCTGGACGGCGCCCGCGTCCAGTTGGTCAACACCGATCCGCCGTACAACGTCGGCGTGGCCTCCCGAAGCAACAATGCTATCGCCGCTACCGGCGACCGGCCCATCGGCCAGCAGGGCATGGACAGGGCCATCCGGGGCAAGACCCACGCGACGGACAAGAAGCTGCGGGCCAAGGACCGGCCGCTGGTCAACGACTTCGTCTCCGACGAGGAGTTCGCTCGACTGCTTCGGGCGTGGTTCGGCAACATCACGCGCGTGCTGGAGCCAGGGCGCGGCTTCTACATCTGGGGCGGGTACAGCAACATCTGGAACTATCCCAACGCGCTGAAGGAAAGCGAACTGTACTTCAGCCAGATGATCATCTGGGACAAGCTCCACCCGGTGCTGACAAGGAAGGATTTCATGGGGGCCCATGAGTGGGCGTTCTATGGCTGGAAGGAGGGGGCTGCTCATGTCTTCTACGGCCCTCCGAACGTCCCGGATCTGTGGCACATTAAGAAGGACAACCCTCAGGACTACCTGCATTTAACCCAGAAGCCCGTCGGGCTGGCGGTGCGGGCCATGCAGTACTCATCGCTGGTCGGCGAGAACGTCCTGGACCTCTTCGGCGGTTCGGGCAGCACGCTGATCGCGGCCGAGCAGACGGGCCGGCACACCTTCCTGATGGAGATCGACCCGCTGTACTGCGACGTGATCGTGCAGCGCTGGGAGCGCTTCGCCGGCAGGAAGGCCGAGAGGATCGAGGCCAAGAGCACCCCGACTCCTGCTGGAGCCGGGGTGGAGGAGGCGTGAACGTAGTGGGTGATCTACTTGGCCAGCTCGAACTTGCCCCGCTCGACCTTGCGGAACCGGGCCTGGGCGCCCTTGACGGCTATTTCGCGGATGATCGCGGCGTAAATTGTGCTGGAAGGCGTCCGACCGGCGGTCTTCCACAGGCCCTTCGCCAGCATCCGCTCGACCATCGTCTTGGTGTTGAGCGGCTCGCCGGCCTCGGCCAGGACCGTGGCGGCGGCGTCCAGGCCGCTGGGGCCGCGCGAGGTGGCGCCAGGTTCGCCCGTGGCGCGTTTGCGGGCGGGCTTTGCTTCCTGGGCCGGCCGCTCGGCGGTCTTCGCCCCTGCGCCGCCGGGTGCGGCTGTGGCGGCGTCAGCGGCGCCTTTCCTCGTCGCGGGCTCGGAGGCCTGCGAGGGCGCTGCGCCATGCTCCTGGGCGGTTTGCTGGAGATGCCACTGCTTGGCCGTCTGGCCGTCGCCGCGGATCGCGTCGGAGGCGACCTTAAGCTTCTTGCAGCTGTGCATGTCCATGCCCTCGTAGCGCCCGTGCCCCAGCGACTTGTCAATCCGCATCGGCAGCCACGAGCCGCCGACCTTGGCGCTGTAAACCTTCCCAATCTCGATCTTCCGCTTCTTGTCCATCTTCGTGCTCCTTGTGTTGGGCCCGGCCCTACGCCGGGCGATCTCACATTCGCTGCACACGCAGTACGCCTGCGGGTGCGGTCTGCCACAGTCAGTTGGGCGTTTCTTCATGGCCGCCTCCTAGAGTCCGAGCTCTTCGCAGAGGGCGTTGTACTGGTCGCCGAGCATCTCCAGGAGCTGCTGGGTGAACCACACGACCTCGCCGTTGGCCTTGTCGTCGGTGGTCTTGACGATGCCGTGGAGGTGCGCCGCGATGGCGGCGACGGCCTGGGGCGAAAGGTTGTCCCGCAGGACGTCCCGCAGGACTTCCACCGCCTCGCCGGAGTAGGCCACTGTCTGGTGGCGCTGTGGCACCGTCACGCGGACCTTCTTCCCGCGGAACTCCGCCTCGTACGTCTTGGGCTTCTTGCGTGTCATGTCCTGTCTCCTGGTCTTGCGGTTCATGCTCTTCCCCTTGTGCTGGGTAGCGCCCGCCGCGCCCCGCTAGCCGGCGCTAGCCGCCAGGTGTCGCCCCAGGGCGTCGCCGCAAGAGAACCGCGTCGTCGGCCGTCGCCGCTCCCGCTCGCGTGCCGCCGGCAGGTACTCGATGCGCCCCGTCTCCTCGAGTTGCTTGCGGTAGATATCCGCCCGGCGGGCCCGCTCGGCGTCGTCCAGGCCGAACCGCTTCAGCCCGTGGCTGTTCAGCCACCGCCGGGCGTCGGCCAGGACCGCGAGATCCTGCTTGCCGTAGTCCGGGTACTTCTTTCCGCCGGCCTTCCGCGTCGGTCCCGTGGTGCTTCGCGTGCTCGTCTTCACCGTGTTCTCCTTCCCGATGTTCACGAGCACATCAGGCCATGGGGTCGCGCCGGTGCTAAGCCTGATTCCTGGAATTTCGGCAGATTCTTTCGTGTCACATGCTTCGCAGGGGCCAACACTTATGGCAGTTAGCGGAGATTCCGGCCTGATTCCGCCGCCCCCGGCGGAACGCCCGTCCGCCCCCGGCGCCCCCGCGGCTGTCAACCCGGCGGCGCTGAGCGTCGAGCAGGCCGCCCGCATCCTGACCGCCGTGGGCGGCCGGTGGACCACAGCCGAGACGATCCGCCGCCACATCGAACGCGGCGCGCCGACGGCGGCGGACGGCCGCATCAACCTGGTGCACTGCATGGCCTGGCTGATCCGGGAGTTTTCGACCCATGCCGTTGGCGAAGAATGACCCAAGGCGACTGAAGCCCGCCGACCTGGTGCGGGCGCTGAATTCTACGCCGCTGGGCGAGGTGACCAGCGAGCGGCAGCTCTACCGCCACCGCATGCGGGCGGGCTACCGCATCGGCGACGGCCGGCACATCGACCTGCTGCGCTACGCCGCTTGGCTGGTGGATGAGCTGGAGCAGCGCGATCGCCAGGCGAGCGATCCCAAGGCCGCCTACGAAGCCATGAAGGCCCGGGCGGCCGAGCGGAACGCCGAACTTGCGCGGGCCGGACAGGAGATCGGGGAGCCGCCGGCCGTCGTTGACGCGGAGCGGAGGGCCAAGGCATCGAGCAACTTCCGCTTCTTCTGCGAGACGTACTTCCCGGAGATCTTCTACCTGCCCTGGTCGCCGGACCACCATCGGGTGATCCAGAAGATCGAGCGGGCGGTGCTCAACGGCGGCCTGTTCGCCATGGCCATGCCCCGCGGCAGCGGCAAGACGGTCCTCTGTCAGACGGCCTGCGTCTGGGCGGCGCTGATGGGCGCTACGCCCTTCGTGTGCCTCATCGCCGCCAGCGCCGACCGGGCCAAGCAGCTCCTGGAGACCATCAAGACGTGGCTGGAGACCAACCCGCTGCTCCACGAGGACTTCCCGGAAGTCACCCATCCGATCCGCGGTCTGGAGCGGATCACCAACCGCCAGAAGGGCCAGCGCTACAACGGCGAACCGACCCGTATCGAATGGGCGGCGGACAAGGTCGCCCTTCCGACCATCGCCGGCAGCCGCGCCGGCGGCGTGGCGATCTCCTGCTCGGGCATGAAGGGTTCCGACATCCGCGGTCAGAACCATGCCCGAGCAGACGGGCAGGTCGTGCGCCCGCAGCTGGTCGTGGTGGACGACCCGCAGACGACCGAGTCGGCCTGGTCGCCGTCGCAGTCGCAGCGGCGGGAGGCCATCCTGGCCGGCGACGTCCTGGGCATGGCCGGTCCCGGCAAGAAGATCGCCGGGCTGATGTGCGCGACGGTGATCCGACCCGGCGACATGGCCGACAACATCCTCGACCGGGAAAAGCATCCCGAATGGCAAGGCGAACGGACGAAGCTGGTCTACGCATTCCCAAGCAACGAGAAGCTCTGGGTGCGATACGCGGAGCTGCGGGCCGACAGCTTGCGGAACGACGGCGACGGGCAAGAGGCCACCGAGTTCTACCGCGCCAACCGCGAGGCGATGGACGCCGGGGCGGTGGCCGCCTGGCCGCAGCGGTACAACAAAGACGAGCTATCGGCCATCCAGCACGCCATGAATCTCAAGCTCCGCGACGAGGCGGCGTTCTTCGCGGAGTACCAGAATGAACCCCTCGTCGAGGAGGAAACCGCCGGCGTGCTGACGGCCGACGAGATCGCCGCCAAGACCAACGGCCATCGGCGCGGCGAAGTGCCCCTGGGAGCGAGCCACCTGACCATGTTCGTTGACGTCCAGGCCCGGCTGCTCTTCTTCGTCGTGGCGGCCTGGGAGGACGACTTCACCGGCTACGTCCTGGACTATGGCGCCTGGCCCGACCAGCAGCGGCCGTTCTTCACGCTGCGCGATGCCCGCAGGACCATCCCGCGGGCGTTTCCCAAGGCCGGCGTCGAGGGGGCGATCTACTCGGCCCTGGAGGCCCTGACGGGCGACTACCTCAACCGCCCGTGGCGGCGGGACGACGGGGCGATGGTGAAGGTCGACCGCTGTCTGATCGACGCCAACTGGGGCCAATCCACGGATGTGGTCTACCAGTTCTGCCGCCAGAGCAGCCACAGCGGCATCCTGCTGCCCAGCCACGGCAAGTACGTCGGCGCGACCAGCACGCCGTTCTCGGAGTACAAGCGGAAACGCGGCGACCGGATCGGCCACCACTGGCGCATCCCCAACGTCCAGGGGCGCAGGCAGGTCCGTTACGTCCTGATGGACACCAACTACTGGAAGAGCCTCGTGCAGGCCCGTCTTGCGGTGACGATGGGCGATCAGGGGTGCCTGTCGCTGTTCGGGCACAAGGGCGAGGAGCACCGGCTCTTCGCCGAGCACCTGGTGTCCGAGTACCCGGTGAAAGTGGAGGCCCGTGGGCGGGTGGTGGACGAATGGAAGCTCCGCGCGACGGCCCCGGATAACCACTGGTTGGACTGCCTGGTTGGTTGCGCCGTGGCCGCCAGCATCCAGGGGGCCGCCCTGGCCGGCCTGGAGGCGCGGGAGAACCCTCGCAAGGTGCTCCGTCTGTCGGAGCTTCAGCGGAGCAGATGACCATGATCAATGAGAAAAGCCGCCTAGGTCTGGAATGCCCCAAGTGCGGGTGCAGGCACTTCCGCGTGGTCTACACCCGCCCCAAGAAGGCTCAGATCATCCGCCGCAAGGAATGCCGCTATTGCGGTTGGCGGGTGCTGACTCGCGAGCAAATCGGGGCCCCAATTCCATATCTGTAACAATCTTCGGCCCAATCGCCCCTTGGGCGAAAAGAACGCGCCCCTCCCGCAAATGTAGATGGGTAAGGGAGCCCATGGCCGAAGACCTCGACAACTCGATCCGGCAGAACGCCGAAGGCCCCGCCAAGGCCGGCGCGGACGGCGTCAACGTGGAGCAGCACCAGCTGCCCGACCAGATTGCGGCCGACAGGTATCTCCAGAGCAAGAAGGCCTCACGCGGCAAGGGGCTTGGGATTCGGCTTGTGAAACTCTCGCCGCCGGGGGTGTCCTGACCATGTGGCCGTTCAGCAAATCGAAGGCGCAGCAGATCAAGCAAGTTTCGTTGTCACTTCGGGCCCGCTTTGACGCCGCCGCCACGACCCCGGACAACGCCCGGCACTGGGCCAATGCGGACGGCTTGTCGGCCGACGCGGCGGCGAATGCGGCTGTCCGCCGAACGCTCCGCAACCGGGCCCGCTACGAGGTGGCCAACAATAGCTACGCCCGGGGCATCGTGCTGACGCTGGCCAACGATGTGACCGGGACGGGCCCTCGGCTGCAGATGCTCACCGATAGCGCCGAGGTCAATAACACCATTGAGAGGGAGTTTGCCGCCTGGGCCAGGGCCGTGGACCTGAGCGGCAAGCTCCGGACCATGCGGCAGGCGCGGGCGCAGGACGGCGAGGCCTTCGCGGTGCTGTTCAGCAATGACAGCCTCGACTCCCCTATCAAGCTGGACCTGACACTCATCGAGGCCGAGCAGGTGGCTTCACCCGCCTTGGCCTCGGCGAAGGCGGGCACGCCTGGCGCCAACGCCGTGGACGGCATCGTCTTCGACGCCTTCGGCAACCCGAAGGAATACCACGTCCTGAAGGCCCATCCCGGCGGCGGTGGCAACTCAGGGGGCAGCCTCGACTACGACACCGTCCCCGCGGCCGGCATGATCCACTGGTTCCGCGCGGACCGCCCGGGCCAGCGCCGCGGCGTGCCGGAGATCACCCCCGCCCTTCCCCTGTTCGCCCAGCTGCGGCGGTACACGCTCGCCGTGCTTGCGGCGGCCGAGACAGCGGCGGACTTCGCGGCGGTCCTGTTTACCGACGCCCCGGCCAATGGGGAGGCGCAGGCGCTGGAGCCGATGGACGTCGTCGAGCTGGAGAAGCGGATGGCCACCGTCCTGCCCGACGGTTGGCGGCTTGGGCAGATCGAGGCCCAACAGCCTACCACAAGCTATGCGGAGTTCAAGCGCGAGATCCTCAACGAGATCGCCCGCTGCCTGAACATGCCCTACAACATCGCCGCCTGCAACAGCTCGGGCTACAACTATGCCTCAGGGCGGCTGGACCATCAGACGTACTTCAAGAGCATCCGCGTCGAGCAGACCCACTGCGAGACGGTGGTGCTGGACCATGTCCTGTCGGCCTGGATGGCCGAGGCCGTGAAGGTGTTCAGCATCGACCTGCACGGCCAGTCTGGGCCCTCCTCCGCCAAGGCTACGGAGGGCACTGATGCTCCGCATCAGTGGTTCTGGGACGGCCACGAACATGTGGACCCGGCCAAAGAGGCCAACGCCCAGGCCACGCGGCTGGCCAGCAGCACCACCACACTGGCGGCTGAGTTTGCCCGCCAAGGCAAGGACTGGGAGACGGAGCTCCGCCAGCGGGCGAAGGAAGTCTCGCTCATGAAGGAACTCGGCCTCTCGGCCGCGCAGGCCGACCCGCAGGCGCCGGCCGCGCCCGAGAAGGATGAGACCGACCGGGAAGAGGAGGAAGATCGTGCCGCTGCCTGAGAGACACAAGGGCGAGGACCGCCGGCAGTTCATCCAGCGATGCATGGGTGATGCCACAATGGTTCGGGAGTTTTCAGATGCCAGCCAGCGCCTGGCGGTCTGTGAGCGGCAGGCAGGCGTCCAGGCGAGTAGACCGGATAGGCTCCAGCTCACCGGCACGCTCACCATCGAGGCTGCTGCCCAGGAGGGCCAGCCCCGTAATCGCCGTTTCACCATGCTGGCGTACACCGGCGGGGCGATGCGGATCGCCGGGTTCTCGTACCCGGTGGTCGTTGACCTGTCCGGCCTGGACCTCTCGCGCGCCTCCTGGCCCATCTTCGTGGGGCATAACCAGGACATCGACGACCTGCTGGGCCAGACCGACCGTGTGGAGGTGGTCGGCAGCAGCCTGATCGCCTCGGGAGAGGTCATCGGCACCTCGCCGCGCGTGCAGCGCGTGGTGGAGGCCCACGATCGGGGCTTCCGCTGGCAGGCCTCCATCGGGGCGGCGGTGCTCGCCCGGGAGTTCGTGCCCGAGGGGCGCAGCGTCAACGTCAACGGCAGTGCATTCAACGGCCCGGTTCTGGTGGCCCGCAGGGCCGAACTGGGTGAGATCAGCTTCGTATTCGTCGGCGCGGATCGGAACACCTCCGCGACCATCGCGGCCAACCAGGCCGCCAAGGAGAACTCTGTCATGGATGAGAACAAGGACACCAACCAGGCCGTGGAGGTTGAGCAGACCGCCACGGACGGCAATGCAGTGCAGGCGCAGGCCACCACCGGCACGGACGCCGGTTCGCCTGCGATTCAGGCCACTGCCACCCAGGACGCCGGCATCACCATCGACCCCATCGCCGACATGCGCACCCGCGCCGCCGCTGAGCAGCAGCGGATCGAGGCCGTGCGGAAGGTCTGCGACGACCAGCACGCCCAGATCGCCGCCAAGGCGATCAGCGAGGGCTGGGACGTGACGCGCACGGAGCTGGAGGTCCTGCGGGCCGACCGGCCCAAGGCCCCGGCGGCGCATGTGCCCGACAACTCCATGACCGGCAGCGTACTGGAGGCCGCGTGCATGCTGACCGGCGGTGTGAAGGGCGATGCTGTCGCCAGCGCCTACGGTGAGAAGGCCGTGGAGGCCGCTGACCAGCGGTTCCGTGGCGGGATCGGCCTGCAGGAACTGCTGCTGGAGGCGGCCTGGGCCAACGGCTACGACGGCCGCAACTTCCGCGACAGCCGATCCGTGCTGCGTTTCGCCTTCGGGCACAGTCTCCAGGCTGGCTGGTCGGCGATCGATATCGGCGGGATCCTTTCCAACGTCGCCAACAAGTTCCTGCTGGAGGGGTTCTTCAGCGTCGAGCGCGTCTGGCGGAACATCTGCGCGGTTCGCAACGTGCAGGATTTCAAGACGGTGACCAGCTATCGCCTGATCGGCCGGGACCAGTACGAGATCGTGGCCCCGGGCGGGGAACTCAAGCACGGCACCCTGGGCGAGGAATCCTACACCAACAAGGCCGACACCTACGGCCTGATGCTCTCCATCGACCGCCGCGACATCATCAACGACGACCTAGGCGCGATCACGACCGTGCCCCGCAAGCTGGGTCGCGGCAGCGGCCTGAAGATCAACGACGTGTTCTGGAGCACGTTCCTGAACAATGCCACGTTCTTCGCCGCCGGGAACCACAACTACCTCCACGGCACCGACACCGTCCTGGGCATCGACGGCCTGTCAAAGGCCGAGAAGGCCTTCATGGACCAGGTGGACGCCGACGGCAAGCCCATCGGCATCATGCCCGCGATCCTGCTGGTGCCGACAGCCC
>Ga0315289_10001011_pt1 | contig 43892 bp, 51 predicted proteins | sample YL17G11_40_MG_FD_203452 | JGI IMG/M metagenome (GOLD analysis project Ga0315289, IMG submission 203452) | Sediment microbial communities from Yellowstone Lake, YNP, Wyoming, USA - YL17G11_40 | ecosystem: Environmental > Aquatic > Freshwater > Lake > Sediment | place: USA: Wyoming | collected... | reverse complement strand
ACGCCTTAGCAAACGCTTAATTTTATTAATCAGTTTGTTTTCTTTTTTCATGTGGTGGGTGTGCTCCACCACCCCCTACTGAGCAATCAGTAGGGGTTATTTATTAAAAAGATTTTCTACTGAGCCTATCCAATAAGCTGCTTTCAAAGGGCTTGTGGTCTAGCGGTCATGACGCCACTTTCACATGGTGGAGGTCCCCGGTTCAAACCAGCAATGCTGTGAAATTCCGGGCAGGCCCATTCGCGGGCAGCGGCAAAGGCAAGTAAAGTTGAGCAAAGCTCAACAGACTTTGAACATGTTCAAAGCTTTGCCTGGTCCGCTCACCCAGTTCGCGGGGTTGCCGGAGTGGCCAAACGGGTACGGTTCAGAGCCGTATAGCTTAGTGCTTACGGGGGTTCAAATCCTCCATCCCGCATTTACTAAAATGAAAAACATCGATAAAGTGCTGAAGATTCTGGCAAAACAGCAGGGCATCTCTATGCTAGGACAGTTCAGGAAATATCCTGCATGGAAGATACTGATTTCCACAATACTTTCTACAAGAGCAAATGACAATGCAACAATTCCTGTAACAAGAGAATTGTTCAGGAGATATCCTACTTTAAAGAAATTATCTTTGGCGAATCCTAGTGTTGTGAAGAAGATAATAAAGAGAACTGTCTATTACAACAACAAGACAAAATATATCCTTAAGACATCTAAGATTCTGTTGGAAAAATACAATGGAAAGGTTCCAAGGAAACTTGATGAATTATTGAAGCTACCGGGAGTAGGACATAAAGTCGCTAATTGTGTTCTGGTCTATGCATTTGATATTCCTGCAATACCTGTTGATACTCATGTCGCAGTCATCGCAAACAGGATAGGCTGGACAAGGCATACTGACCCAAAAAAAGTCTGGAAAGATTTAGAGAATAAGATACCTCAGAAATACTGGCTTGTTGTAAATGAGCTGTTTGTTGTGCATGGGCAAACAGTCTGCATAAAAAGGAAACCTTTATGTTATAGATGCTCTATTGTGAAATACTGCAAATACAAGAGGAAGAACCTAAAATGATTGAAAGAGTCCAAAAAACACTTGCAAATGCCGGTTTCTGCAGCAGAAGAAAGGCAGAAGAGCTTATCATAGCAGGAAAAGTTAGGGTAAATGGCAAAGTAATACACATAGGAGATAAAGCAGATATTGAAAAAGATGAGATAATTGCCAATGGGACCAAGATAACAAAGCAAAGAAAAATCTATGTCATGCTTAACAAACCAGTTGGTTATGAGACAACATTAAGCCCTGATGTCAAGAAAAATGTCTCTACGCTTATCACTATAAAGGAAAGGGTTTTTCCTATAGGAAGATTGGACAAGAACAGCGCTGGATTGCTTCTTTTGACAAATGACGGAGATTTTGCAAACAAAGTGATGCATCCAAGATATGAAACAGAAAAGACATATGTTGTAAAGCTAGACAAAGCAATCAATAGAGGCGATGTTGACATATTAAAGAGAGGCATCAAGCTAAGAGATGGGTTTGTCAATGCAAAACTCAATCTTCTTACTAAAGACAGGTTAGAAGTCATAATCCATGAAGGAAGGAAATGGATTGTCAAAAGGATGTTCTTTAAGCTTGGATATTATGTGCAAGAATTGGTAAGGATAAAGATAGATGGGCTCAAATTAGATGTCCAGCCAGGCAAATGGAGATTCTTGACTAAAACAGAAGTTGAGATGCTGAAGAAATAATTATTTTTTGAATGCTATTCTTTTCTGCATCTTTTTCTCAGAATAAGTGTAAGGGATATAGATATGCTTTTTTGTCTTTGGATCTAGACTTGTGTAATACATGCATGTTGAGACAGTCATTGGAGATGGAGTGAATACCTGGATTGCGTCTGTGTTTTTTAATCCCTTGACTGCTTCTGCCAATTCTTCTGCTTCTTTCATGCTTGAGCCTGGATGAGCTGTCATGAAATAAAAGCAAAGCTCTTTGGATGATTTTAATTTGTTAAAGTCTTCTAAGAATCTCTTTAAATCGCCTTTGTCTTTGTTCATCAATCTCAAGATTTCCTTGTTGACATGCTCAGGAGCTACCCTCAATGTGTCATAGATATGATAATCAACCAATTCTTTGAGGTATTCTGGAGAAGCCAAGTCATATCTTATTCCGCTTCTTACATAAACATTCTTTATTCCTTCTATTTTTCTTGCTTTTCTTAAAAGATTAATCAGCCTTTTGTTGCTTCTGTCCAGCTGCTTGCAGTCAATGCAGCTTTTATCGCACCTGTTGCAGTCCATGCCGTACATGTTTGCAGAAGGCCCTCCTAGATCATCGACATTTCCCTTGAAATAAGGCAGTTTTATAAGTGATTTTATCTCTTTAAGGATAGATTCTTCTGATCTTGAGACAATCCTATTGCCTTGCAGCAAAGACAATGCGCAGAAATTGCATTCTCCAATGCAGCCTCTATGTGTCACAATGCTGAATTCAAAACCTCTAAGATGTTTTGATGGTATTTTTCTTGTGAAAGGAAGTTCATAGTACTCATCCAAATCTTTTGAAGTGTATTTTGGGCTTTTGTACTGCAAAACATACCTGTTGTCTATCTTTTGAGATAAATTTTTGTTGTTGCTGAGCAAGTTTTGCATGTCGCAGAATCTTTCTTTTGAGTTTGAAATTTCATCATATGTTGGCAATTCAGTAAAATCAGAAGGCACTTCCTTGCTTATTATGCATGTTCCACTGATGTTTTTAAGGTCTTTTTTGTTTTTTATTCTTTTAGCTATTTCCAATATCTGTTTTTCTGCAGAACCATAAGCAACAATGTCTGCTCTTGAGTCAAAAAGTATAGGTTTTCTTAATCTATTTTCCCAATAATCATAGTGCACAAACCTTCTTAAGCTTGCTTCTGTGCCTCCTAAGACAATTATTGAATCCCTGAAGTTCTTTTTTATCCAGTTGCTATATACAGTAACTGCCCTGTCTGGAACAGATTCATTGTAATCCAAGTTCTTGTCTTTTTCCCTTGGCTTTTTCAACGGAGTATAGTTCCTGACCATTGAATCAATGCTTCCAGAAGTAACTCCGAAAAATAGATTTGGCTTTCCTAGCTTTTTGATATCTTTTTCTTTCTGTGCCTGATCAATTATGCCTACTGAATAGCCTTGCTTTTCTAACAGCCTTTTAAGTATTGCAAGACCGCATAAAGGATGGTCAAAAAAGATATCTCCTGTTACAAATATGATATCATATTCCATAGAATTTGCTATTTAATGACTGCTTTTAAACCTTTGCCTATAATCCTACATTAGAATAAAACCCTTCTGCATCGTCAGAAGACCTGACTAATGCATCTGCAGACTGAGTCTGGTATGGTACTACTTTATCGTCTTTTCCGCAGTAAGGGCATCTTAGGTTAGATGCTCCTGATGGAGCATGCTTGAACTTGAATCTGCACCTTGTGCACATAAATTCTTTCTTTGCTGTTTTTCCTGTCTCTTTCTCTTTCCTTTCCTGAAGCTTTGTCCTGCATGTTATGCATATGGCAAGCCTTTTGTCTTTATCATACGTAGAGTACTTAATATCAGAAAGAGGTACAAATTTCCTGCATCTGTCGCACAATGCCTTTCTGCTGTCGTCTTCCATTTTACTCTTCTATAAGAATAAAATCAATATAAATATTTTGTGGTTAAGGAAACTATATGTTTTTATGTCACTGGTAAATATATTCAATACTAATAAATTGCATAAAACATTACAATTGCATTACATATATAATGTTATAACTTCTGAAGGCAATTTATTCTTTAAAAACGAAACATTTATATATTTAACATTACATTTACATTACAATGGTAATGCAAACTATGCAAATAAGGCTGACAGAAGGATTAGTACAAGAGATTAAGAAGCTAGTAGATAAAGGAATATACCCAAATGCTTCTGAATGCGTAAGAGACTCTGTTAGAAGGCTTATAACAGGAGCAGGAGGCAAGCTAGAGATACCAGAGGCAGCTAAAGTCCATGCCATGGTTGCAAAGGAAGTCAAAGAACAGTTCCAAAAGCCTACTGGAACAACTGATTTCTATCCAGAAGAGATGGCTATCAGGAACAAAGTATTTGGTTCATTAAGGAATACTGCTAAAAGATTTGGGTTTAATGAGATTGAAAGCCCTGCTTTTGAAACAGTTGACTTGCTGACTAAAAAATCAGGAGAAGAGATACTTGGCCAGATATTCACTTTAGAGCAAAAAGGTGATGAAATGTTTGGCTTGAGGTTTGATCTTACTGTCCCATTCACAAGGATGTTCCTTGAAAAGCAAAAAGAAATCCCAAAACCAGTAAAGTGGTTTGGTTTGAGCAGGATGTGGAGGTATGAAAGGCCGCAGGCAGGAAGACTAAGGGAATTTTACCAGCTGAGTGTTGAGTTGTTTGGATGCGACAAGCCAGAGGCAGATGCCGAGGTAATAAACCTGGCATTAAATTGCCTTATTGACCTAGGGTTGACGCAAAAAGATTTTTTTGTGAAGATAAATAATAGGAAGCTATTGATGGGTTTGTTGTCAGAGATTGCTAGTGAAGACAAGATAGAATCGCTTGTCAGAGTGGTTGACAAGTCAAATAAGATAACAGATGAAGAATTTGAAAGAGAATTGAAGGCCTTGAAGGTTGATCCAAAGGAGGTGAAGAAGATATTGAGATGCAAGACTTTGGAAGACATTGAGCAGCTAAAGATGGGCAAGCAGGCCAAAGAAGGATTGGAAGAGCTGAAAGCGATAATGAAAGTTATTGACGAGAAATTTGTCAAATTTGACATATCAGTAGCAAGGGGATTGGCATATTATACAGGGACTGTTTTTGAGATATTTGACAAGGAAGAGAGATTCAGGGCAATTGCCGGCGGCGGAAGATACGACAACCTGGTTGAACTGTATGGCGGTGCTCCATGTCCTGCAACTGGTTTTGGAATGGGATATTCTACTTTGAGCTTGTTGCTGAAAGAAAAGGATAGATTGCCAAAGCCAGACACTGGAGTTGATTATTTTGTTGTGATAATAGGTGAAGAGAACAGAGAAAAGGCATTGGAGATTGTCAGTAAATTGAGGAAAAAGAATTCAGTTGATTATGACCTTGCTGGAAGGAACATCAAGAACCAGATGAACCATGCTGCTTCTATCAAAGCAAAGAAAGTCATATTCATTGGCTCAGATGAAGTCAAGTCAGGGATGCTTACTGTCAAAGAAATGGACACAGGCAAGCAAAGCAAAGTCAGTTTAGATATTCTATAGGGACATTTGGTATGTCTTAATTCGGAGAATCAACAGGTTATTTATAAATCTAACGGCAATATTTATATATTGTATATAGTTTATATGCTTTTAGAGGGTATAATGAGAGGGGAGCAATATGAACTTAAAAGTATTAAATCTGGTGGATATTGTTGTCAAAGCAACTAATCCGAATATACCTAATGAGCAAAGGCCTAAACTAACGCGGCAGGACTGCCAGAATCTGGCAATGTACTTTTATGATGATGCAGAAACAAAAAGGTATGCGCAACAGATTTTTGAAGAATTCCATTCCAAACTAGGCTGGAAAGAATTTATGGAAAGATTTGGAGAACAATATGAAGTGCAGGTTGCTACTGTTTATGCAGAGCTTTTGAATGGGCAAAAAAATACCTATTATTTCTTCAGCGCACTTGCAGCAACTATAAGAAATGATGTCGCAGAAAAACAAAAAGCTGGTAAAAGGTAAACCAAATGTTGTTAACAGACATTATTAAATCAGAAAGTAAGGGATTTAAAGCAACTGCTAGCCAGCGCAAGATGCTGGAGCAGGCTGATAGGTTCTTTGAAAAGCATAAAAATGAAGCATACCTTGCTGCCCAAAGCGTAATTAGGGATGACTTTTATGCTAAAACTCCATTTAATTATTCAGAATATATGACTCCTGGGATATTTGTAGAAACTATAATGAAATATGCAGCTTATAAATTGCTTGGAAGGAAAATAATACCTGTCACTACAGATGAGCTGCAGGTTTTGTGCGATATGGATCTTTTCCGTGCATATTTCAGGGATGAGCGAAGACATGCCCTGGATTTAAAAGAAGAAGCTAAAAAAGAAGCAACTGCTGAAAAAGTTAAATTCTCTTTCTAGATCTTTGTCAGTATTTCGCAACCAGACTTTGTTACCAAGATTGTCTGCTCTGCCTGGCTTACTAGTCCATGGGCTTGGTCTAGCAAAGGAGGATATTCTTTTAAAATCTCTAGAGTCCTTAATTCCCTTAAAGCAAAGTTTGTCTTTGCCAAGCCAAATTTCTTGACTAACCATCTTCTGCAGAAAGGCAAGCCATTAAATTTGTCAATCTCTTTCAATACCTGCCTTGTAATCATGTTTCTTACTGGCTTTTTGAATGGCAATTGGAAAACAGTTGGGTTAGAGCTCTCATAGATAACTCCTGCTCCTTTTGATGCAAATGGCTCTATTGCGATAATATCTCCTTCTTCTAATTGAGTCTGGTCTCCATTATCATAGTTTGGAACAGTTGGTCTTGTATGGATATTGTATTCATCCAGGCCATGGCCAGAAAGGTTTCTTACAGGAGAAAAACCATATTTTGTGATTGCTGATTGTATTGTTTTTCCTATTTCTCCCAAGGTTATTCCTGGCTTGATTATCTTTATTGCATTATCCAATGCTTCTCTTGAAGCCTTGACCAAGTTTTCATTCTGATTGCTCAAGTCAATTGTTGCTGCAGTGTCTCCTATAAATCCATCAACATGAACTCCAACATCAATGCTGAGCAATTGGTCTTTTAGAATTGTATTGTCATCTTCTTCTGGACAGAAATGCGCTGCAACATCATTTAATGAGATTTGCACTGGAAAAGCTGGCTCTGCTCCTAATTCCTTTATCTTTGCCTCTGCCTTTTCGCAGACTTCTAATAAAGAAACTCCTGGCTTTACCAAAGATTTTGCATAATCTAATGCTTGGGCAGCTATCTTTCCTGCTTTTCTATACTTCTCCAAAGTCTTTTCGTCCATGAAAACAAAGAAAAAGATATGATATTTAAAGGTTTGTTATTATATTTTAAAATCCGTATACTTTCAGGTATTTGTCTAAAAGCTCTTTTATTTTTTTATGGTACAAGCTAAGGTGCCTTTGGTCTCTTGAGCATCTCATTTTGTCAGGGCTCTCATAACCATGCTGTTCAGCAAGTTCTTCGAGATAAGGCTTAGCAAAATCATCAAAACTATTGTCAATTGTTTTGTCTTTTTTGAACATTATCATTTTTTCCTTGAATTATACTTCTCAATTGTCTGTGGTTGTTTTGCGAGTATCATTTTAATGGATTGAAATCCTCAATCTCTCCTGCAATTTCGACATTTGCTCTTTGCTCTATCTCATCTGCACTAATAATAAGTTTTGTTGGTGAATAAAGATTATGTTTTGCATGCCCATTCATGCCTTTGGTATCTGATTTTAATGTCTGGCTTAGCCTGCATTTTGGGCTTACTTCGCCTGCCAATGCTACCCTGTCTTCTCTCATGTATTGTTCAACATGCGGTGCAAACTCATGGTTAAAACACAAGTCGGGTGTTAAGTCAAGCACAGCTGAAGCATTATTAATATAATTGAGGATATTAGGACATTCCTTAATTGACGAGATGTTTGGATGAAGTGTTGCCAGGCAATAATGTGCATGTTCTTTGTCAAATGCTTGTATTGTTGCTAAATCATATCTGCCTGAAGGCACGTATAATATCCCATCTGTTAAAAACTCTCCTGTGCCAAGAACTGCTATGTAAGTAAATATATTTTTTTCACTGTCCTTGACCTCAAACCTTTCTTTTTTAACAATAGGCGTTGTCTGTACAATGTAAACTCCGTCTTGGTTTCCTACAAATTCAATTTCCCATCCCTTATCTTGTATTTTGGGCAGCGCTGCTGTAAGCTGCCTTAACTTCTTTGCTAAATATTCTTCGACTGTAAAATGTATGCCATCAACATTGCCTTGCGCGTCTACTCTAAATTTAGCAAGAGATGGCCTTTGCATTGAATTTAACCCTTCATCAGGATTAGTAAATATCACCAGTGCCAGTTCTCCGATGTCGCTAAAACAGCCTGAATAATCTGCTTGGACAGGCTCCTGGACCAAAAGAGACATTCCCTTTTCTTCGAGGCCCAATTTATCTCTTCTTACTCTTGCTTTGTTTGCATAATATGACATCACGACTTTTTCAAGAGGTTCAAAAATTTTTCTTTCCCTGTCATAACTATCTCCTTTATCTTGATGATACACTTCTTCAGAAGCATAAAAACCAGGAGTCCTTGTTCCAAGATCTTCATCAGGTGAACTTGACCTTACAAAAACTTTTTCATTGCCTGGAAAATAGTTTTTTATCATATCTAGGATACTTTCTTTATCAAGAAAATATTCATGGGGAATAACCAAAGAACGCGGAATCTTAAAGCCATGCGCTTCAATAACAGCAGTATTGTCTAGTAAATTCTTTGCCTTATTTCCTAATGTTCCTTGTTTTGGCAAAATCCATTTTTCATTTTCAAAAAACTCAAAATTATTTACCATTCTTCATAAAATATTTTACAATCCTTTCTGCAACTTGTTTTGCAATGTCCTGGTAATTTCCAGCTCCATAAGGTATAACGGTGCCATGTTCTTTAACTTTTTGCTTGACTGCTGGAGCCAAAGGACTTTTTATTGTTTCCAATGCAACCCAGGGGCATGTCCTTAGCAAAGGCAATCTATCAAGGTTTTCAACAATCTTGGCAAGCTCTCCATTGCCTGTATGTGAATTTAATACAAACATATCTAAGCTGTCCTGTTCTATAAAAAAATCATGAGCCATTTTCAACTGCTCAAATGTGCCTGGAATCCTTGGCTCTTGTTTTCCAATAATATACGGCTCTGTTGTAAGATAATACCTGCTTTCTTGAGGGACTTTTTCAACAGATTCTTTTACAACCCTATGAGGGCATAATGCCATTTCCAAAACAGATTTTCTCAGTGAAAATTCCATGCCTATGAGACCTGCTTCTTTAAAATTTTTTACGAGGACATCAGCATATTTATTTGGCCTTTCCAGAGTTCTGAAAATATCTTTAATTAACCTTAGGCTTTCTTCTGTTCCGTTTTCAATTGATTCGTAAAATAGTATGTCCATCACTGGATATTCAATCTCTGGTTTATAGAGTGGCCTTATCATTTTCAATATATCACTCCAACCAATATTCCATGGATTTGGTTAAATCTTATCTTGCCTGGGTCTGGCTCTGTAAGGTTATCTCCTTTTACAATTGAAAACCATCCTTGCTCATCTTCTCCTGTTTCGATAACTCTGTGGATTGTAAGGCCTGTTGCGTATTCAGACTTGTAAGAGATTATATCTCCAATTTGGATGTCTTCAGGAGAATTTGGCTTGATCTCAAATGAATTTGCATCTGCATCAAACAAAGGGTCCATTGAGTTTGAATCTGTGAATTTAGCCCAGTTTGCATTAGGCAAGTCAATGATTATCTTATCATCAAATACATGAATCTGCTCTTGTTTTATATGGTCAGCTGGAGAAGGAACTTCTTTAGGCTCATTTTGGCTTAATAAGCTTAAATAAGTTGGTTTTTCCAAATCAGAGCTATTTAAAGCTCCATATAGTGAATTAGCTTGCCATCCTAGTACAAAAAGAGCTATAACTAAAGAAAATATGCCTAGTCTTAATACTAGTTTGTGAGTGTTCATGTTACCAATTAGTAGTAACTTTATACTATATAAACCTTTCGTTTATAACGACTAAGAAGTAGTTAATTATAGCAAATACTATTTCTTTGCCTAAGACTTCTTGTACTTGACTTTGCACTCGTTGCACAGATATTCCTTTGACTCGCCTTGGTTTACAATAAATCTTTTTCTGCACAATCTGCAGAATTTTATCATCCTGTATCCTACCATCTTCGCCTATTACCTCCTTTATGCCTGTTCATTGAATACGGCCTTCTTTGCATCCTGTTGGGTATCCCAACAGTCCTTATTTTTTCAAGATAAGGCCTGTCTACTTTTTCAATTGAAAACGTGTTATATTCGCTGAGTAGCCTTGAAAAATTATCATAGTCATACTCGCACAGCAAGTTGACTGCTTTTCCTTCTGCTCCTGCCCTGGCTGTCCTGCCTATCCTATGGACATAGTCCTTTGGGTCCTTTGGAAGATCGTAGTTGTAGATGTGTGATACATTTTCAATGTGCAGGCCTCTTGCAGCAACATCAGTGCACACCAATACCCCTACTTTAGCATCATTAAACATGTTGATTGTCTTTGTTCTCTTGTTTTGCGATAATCCGCCATGGGTTTCAATTGCATCTATCCTGTTTGCCCGCAGGTTTTTGCTGACAAAATCAGTAGTTTTCCTTGTGTTGCAGAAAACCATGACTAATCCTGTGCTTTCCTTCTGCAACAGATGCACAAGTAAAGCCAGCCTCATGTTTTTCTGGACATCATAATAGACCTGCTTAAGCTTACTAGGGTCAACAAGTTTTACGGCTGATACTACTTTTGGCTGGACAGTATATCTTCTAGCCAATTCTTTTATGTGCGGCGCGATAGTAGCAGAAAAAAATAATGTCTGTCTTTTAGACGGGCATGATCTGATGATTTGCTCAACATCTTCTATAAACCCCATGTCAAACATGCGGTCTGCTTCATCTAATACTAATATCTTTATTTTTGAAAGATTGATTGTCCTTCTTCTAAGATGGTCCAATAGCCTGCCTGGCGTGGCTACTACAACATCTGCTCTTTTCAATTCCTGCATCTGTGGATTTATTGAAACCCCCCCATAAACAGAAATAATGTTCAAGTGTTTTTGTCTTGAAATCACCCTAAGCGACTCTTTTACCTGCTCTGTAAGCTCTCTTGTTGGAGTTAGAATCATAGCCTGTAGGCCTTGTCCTGGGATTACCTGATCTGTAATAGCACAGCCAAAGGCCAGCGTCTTGCCAGAGCCTGTTGCTGATTCTCCTATGACATCATTCCCCAACATAATGTGAGGGATAGATAGCCCTTGAATCTGAGTGGGAGTTGTTATTCCCATCTGCTTGATTGATGTTAATAGTTCTTGGCTTAAGCCAAAATTTTCAAATAATTTCATTTTTAAATACCTCGTTAATATTCAGCACTTATCTAGAAAAAGCGAAATGTTCAGAAACTGATCAAGTGCCTTCTCGTCAATGATTATGCTCTAATATTCTTTTGTATTATTAAGGGATTTGCGCTAGTATATAAATCTTTCTATTAACAACTTAGAAGTAGTTAAATTTAGTATAGAATTGCCACTACAACTCCAGTTATCTGGTCAAACCTTACTTTCTGGAGGTCTGCATTCTTGTTATTATCTCCTTTTGTGATAAAGAAGACGCCCTGCTCATCTATCCCTTTTTCAACTATCCTATGGATAACAATGCCGCTTGCTGCTTCTGAATTGTATGACACTATATCTCCTATGCTCAATTCAGACGGGTTTTTTGGAACTACCTTGATTGCATGGCTTTTTACATCAATGACAGGATCCATAGAATTTGTGTCTATAAAAGTAGACCATGTCGCATTCTCTACAAGCAAAGTGACTGCATTATTCCTGATCTTGACATCTGTCTCCTTTATCCAGTCTCCAGGTGATTTGATTTCATTTGAAGAAAATGAGAATGGCTGCTCTTTGTTGAGGTTTGTAAAGAATGAATATGTGTTGTTTGCAGCCCAGCCTAGCATAAATATGACTAATACGATAAATACCAGCCTAATTTTTGAAATAAAGCCCCCCTTGCGCATCTTCCCCAGCCTCTAAAATTAATCTATCAAGAACTCTTTTTTATACAGATAATATAACCTGTTTTAAAAAGGTGATGGGCAATGCTTTAAATAAGGCATAGTCCTCATAAAAACAATGAGAGAAAAGCAGGAGATAAGGAATAGGATGAAAGGATTATTGGCAAAGATGTCTGCCCATGAAGTGGGGGTATTGTCTAACTATAACATTGTTCCGAAATTCCTTAAATTGCCTGAGGTCCAGAGAGCTGATTCTTTTTTTGTCTATGTTTCTTCAGGCCAAGAAGTCCAGACCATTGGTTTGCTGGAAACACTTTTGGTAAAAGGAAAAATAGTCACTGTTCCAAAGATTGTTGGAAAAGGAGATATGGACCCTTTCAGGATAGAGAAGCTAGGTGATTTGGTAGAGGGAAAATACAGGATTCTTACATCAAAGCAAGAGGAGCCGTACAGAAGAGGATTAGCTGTTTGCGTTGCTCCTGGAATAGCCTATACGATGAATCTTGAAAGGCTAGGGTCAGGAGGAGGCTTTTATGACAGATTTTTTAAGGTATATCCCGGGATGTACAGGGTTGCTTTTGCTTATGACATGCAAATAATTGACAAGGTCCCAATGGAACCACATGACGAGATGGTTGATATGATAATCACTGAAAAAAGGATTATCCATTAGTTTCAGGGCTATTTGACCCAAAGATTTAAATACACCTTACTTTTTACCACTATAATTAAATAGTACAGAAGTACAGAGTAACCTCTTTCTTCTAGTATTATAAAAGTAAAATGGAGGATTAAAAATGGAAGGAATAGTAAAATGGTTTAACACACGAAAGGGATACGGCTTTATAAAAGGAGAAGATGATGTAGAATATTTCGTACATTACTCTGCTTTGCCACAAGGAGTTTTCCTGCGTGAGAACGACAAGATATCATTCGAGCCTGCTGAGACTGAAAAAGGCAAACAGGCAAAGAATATCCAACTGCTTCAAAAAGGCAGCGAGACAACAAAAGAAGCTAGTGAGTCAGACGAAGAGTAAATTAGCTTATTTCTTTTAGTTTTTTATTTTTATTTAAAACAAATAGGTTTAAATCTATCTTCATAGTAGACAAAGTAATATGAAGCTTAGGCAAAAGCCAGAGGATTTTGTTGTAGAAGAAATAAATGAATTCAATATTTCAGATAAAGGGAAGTATAAATTATTCTTGCTAGAAAAAAAGTGCATTGAAACATTTTCTTTATTAGGATATCTCTCAAAAAAGAACAAGATTCCTATTTCTGAATTCGGGATTGCTGGGTTGAAGGATAAGCATGCTGTTACAAAACAGTATATGACTGTTCCTGCTAAATATGATATCAAGACAATGCAAGAGCAGAATTTCAAAATAACTTTTTTAGGCTTTGTTGACGAGCAGATTAAATCAGGAGATTTGAAAGGCAACAGGTTCATTATAACTGCAAGAGATGTAAGGAAAGGAGATGTAACTGGGATCTACAATAGAGCTAATGCAATACCTGATGGCATGCCTAATTATTATGATTCGCAGAGGTTTGGCAGCGCTATAGGCAAGGAGTTTATTGCCAAACATATCCTGCAGAAGGATTATGAGATGGCTGTCAAGATATATCTGACAAAATATACAAAGTTTGAAAGCAAACGGATAAAGGATGAAAAAAGAAGAATCCTTGCAAACTGGGACAATCTTTCTGGAATTGAGATAGGAAATAAAACCTTTGCAAAGATAATTGGAAATTATCTTAAAACAAAAAGCTGGCTTGAAGCTTACAAGCAAATACCTTCTAATCTTAGGGAGATGTTTGTTTCTGCTTATCAAAGCTATCTTTGGAATGAATGCATAAAGCAATTGCTCAAGAAATTTGCTGGCAAGCAGCTATATCCAATTGAGTATGCAGCTGGCTCTCTATTGTTCTATAAAAGATTAGATGCAAAGATTCCTTCCAGCTTTAAGACAATAAGCGAAGATACGCCTGCTTCTGGTATTGAGAAGGAAATAATTGAGAATGTGCTTGAGAAAGAAGGGATAACACTTAATGATTTTAAAAACATAAGGATAACAGGCAATTTCTTTAAGACGCATGAAAGAGAAGTTATTGTCAAACCATCTGATTTCAAGATTTCTGAGCCTGCTGCTGATGAGCTGAACAAGAACAGATTAAAGATAGTCTTGTCTTTTGGCTTGCCAAAAGCAAGCTATGCAACTATTATTACAAAGAAGATATTCAATAATTAAGTTTCTAGAAAAACAAGGATATCAGTATTGCTAAAAGAATCATATTCCCGAAATCTGCAACAGAGGTTGTTATCGGAATCAGGAAATTGTTTGGGTCTTCCTGCTTCTTGTAAAAATATATTCCTGCCATAATTGAAGTTACAAACAAAAGATTGACAAGCAAGAGAACGTCTATCAAGGTAATGAAAAGTATTTTCAATGCAATTGAATGGCTTAATGAATATCCTGAAAAGTATGAAATAGAGAATGCAATGCCTGCGCTCAGAAGTGTTGTTATCGTGGCTATTATTAAAACCTGGATAAATAAGTTTTTCAGCTCTTCATTCGCAAGCCATTTCCTGTTTAGTTTGCCTTCATGCAGCATTGTTGAAAACCTTGATGAGATTATTGTGCCATAATCTCCTATCATGTCATTCATTGCAGGCAGCATTATCAGCAAAGGTATGATTGAAATGAAGATTGTTTTGATGGATTCCAAAGCCAAACCACCAAATGCGCTTATGATGGATGCCAACAATAATATTTTCAGGCTTTCTTTTAGTATTGTCCTTGGAACATGCGAATGAGGCCCATATTCTTTTACATAGAACAATGTTTTTTTAGAGATGTTGTGCTTCTTGTGGATTTTATGGATTAATGGATGATGCCTTTTTCTCTGGATTGTTGTCAGTTTTTCCAGATGCTGCTTTAATGTTTTCATATTATCACCAACGAGATTAATAGTGCAACTGTGCTTGTGATATCCCCTGTTGACGTGACAAATGGGCCCATTATATTGTTAGGGTCATGGCCTTTCTTGAACAGATAAAATGTTGTAAATAAGGTTAATACGGTTTCTATGGTATTTGCAATCACTGCTGCAATGATTGGAAGTATGATGATTGTAGGGGTGTAGACGCCTAATAAAAAATAATTGAACAAGAAAGCGAGAATTCCCAATGCAAGAGAGACTGCCATTGCCTCGAAAAATGATGCCCATAGGTTGCCTCTTATTATTTTTGTGTTGTAATGCTTTGGTTTTATTACGCCCAAGAACAAGCCAGAGCTTAATCTTGATGCCAAAGAGCCGCTTATATTCCCCCTCATTTCAAGGAACCCTGGAAGAAGTATGAGCATGCCTGGGATAAGCAATAATTTGTCTGTGTAAATGGCAATTGCTGTTCCTGTGATAAGTCCTCCGATAATCGAGACTATCTGTGATGAGAATATCTCCCTGAAGTTCTTGTCGAAAATACTCATGAGAAAAGAAATTGGACTTTTAGTATATATACCTTTCTACATCATATTACCATTAGAAATAGATTTATATATACTACTTATACATTAGAAGCATGGCCAAGATTTTATTTTTAACATGTTCTGCAGGCACAGGACATACCATGGCTTCAAATGCGCTTGCTGAAGAGTGCAGAAGAAGAAATATAGACTGTAAGATAGTTGATTGTGTTGAATACATGAATTTCTTCACAAAATGGTCTTTCAGGAAAGGGTGGATTTTTTTCTCTTCTTTTGTCCCTCAGGTCTATGGAAACATATACAAATTATTGCAGAAAAACAAATTTAGCGTGCGCATCATCCGCAATGGATACAAGCCATTATTCAAAAATATAAAAAAGGTGTTGCAAGAATATGATCCAGACATCATAATTAATACGCATCCAGTCGGTGCAATAATCTCTTCATTGTGGAAAAAAGAGAATCCTGATGTCTTTGTTGTTGCACAGTCAACTGATTTTCAGGCAATAAGCGCATTATCCCATCCTGAGATGGATATGCTGTGCACGCCCATTAAAGAATCAAAAGAGCAGTTTGTTAAATGGGGGGTTGATCCAAAAAAGATTTTTCTCATGGGCCCTCCTGTAAGGCATTCTTTTTTTGAAGAAATAAATAAAGATGATGTGAAGCGTAAATTTAACTTGGATTTGGACAGCAGGTTGGTTTTAATCGCAAGAGGAGGGATTGGTTCTGCTGTAAGCCATACTAAAAAGATAGCTAAAGGCATAGCAGGGCTCCAGCATAATGTCCAGGCTGTTGTCGTAAGCGGCAATAACAAAAAAATGAAGAGTGAGATAGACAAGTTAGCTGAAGAATACCCTGGCAAAATTATTTCATTGGGGTTTGTTGATAATTTCAATGAACTGCTTTTTGCTTCTGATATCTATGTATGCAAGCCAGGAGGATTGAGCTTGAGCGAAGCAATCAATGGGAATCTGCCTTTTATCGCATTTAAGGCAATGCCTGGCCAAGAGGAATTTAATGTGGATTTCATTAGAAAGAACAAGATAGGCTATTACGAGAAAAAGAGCAGCAAGGTAGTCAAGATTATCAACAAAGTATTAGAAGATAAATCTGAATTAAATGAATTCAAAAATAATATGCAAAAATTAGATAAGAACTTCTCTCCTGCAATTATACTTGGCAAGATATTGAATAACTATGAGAAAAAAGATTAAAACCTATCTTTGAAAAATTTGACAATTGAGCTGTATGCTTTTTGCCTTTCATCAGAAAAAAACAGATTGTGGTTGTTGTTATTCAATAAAGCAGTTGTCTTGATTCTTGAGCCAAGGTGTGCTTCTATTTCTTCCATTGCCTTGTAGCTGCTTAAGGGGTCTCTTTTTGAATGCACTGTCAAGACAGGGCATGTTACTCTTTTTAAAATATCAGGAATGTATTTATTTGATTCTTTTACCATCTCTAATCCGTTTACATGCATATATTTGTAATGGAAAGTGCCTTGCCTTAGCTTTTTTTCATTTTCAGACATCCTTTTTCTCCAGTATTTTCTGAATATGCCCAGATATTTTAATCCTTTAATATTGAAAGGGAAACTTAATCTGTAAGGCATGCATGCGTGAAATAATCCTTCAACATGATATTTTGAAGCAAGATAAAAAGCCATCTGCGCACCTAAGCAAATACCACCTAGGACAATCTTTCTTTTGGTTTTCAGGCTTTTTTGGAATTCTGATTCAACTTTATCTAAAAGTTGTTTATAGGTCATGTTATCCAGGTTTTGAATATCAGTGCCATGGCCTTTTAACAGCATTACCTTAACATTTGCATTGAATTCTTTGTGAAGTATCATCGGAAGCTCATTGAAATCAGTAGGGCTTCCAGTATAGCCATGAATCAAAAAGAATTCCTTGTCTGAGTCTGCTTTTAGGTTTATGTCTGATACCACAATCCTGGTAGAATTAACTCGATATATAAATATTACCCAGGTTGCGAAGCAAAGCGGTTGAAATGGGGCATAAACTTTATAAAATCAGATTCATTCTCGTTAGTCATGGAAACAAAAACAATTGATGGATTTTTTGGACCTTCAACAGAATTTGATGAAGGATTTATTGAAGGAGCAGTAAGAAGCGTACCCTTTACACGCAATATTGGAAAAGCATTAAAAGAACATAATCAAGAGCTTGGTGGTTGGAAATATTGGTGTGGCAAGACTGCTGGTTTTGTAGCAGTGGCTAATCTTTATGTGGGGTATGCTTATATGTTATATGACTCACTAAAATAATTCTATATGTCTTGTTTTCAATTGAGCCTAATCAATGTTAGTTTCCTTTTTCTGAAAGAAAAAGTTCGAGAATTTACGAAGTAAATTCGAGAAAGTTAAGGCGCAAGAACAAAACCTAAATAATGTGCTTTTTATACTGTAATATTAAAGGCATTCATCTGCTCAATTATTTAAATTTTATTAAGGCAATCAGTTCAGTAGTGGTTAATCTTCCTGAAGAACAACTGCCCTATCTTGTATGAGCTGTAAGTTATGAACAAGGCTGCAAAGACATCAATTGAATAATGCACATGCATGAATAGGACTGTCGCCATCATCACTATTGTGGCAATCAAAAAGAATATGCCTATCTTCTCTTTCCTGAACAGCAAAAACCCTAGAAAAGGGATTGCAGTGTGCCCTGAGAAAAACTGGTCATTCTGGAAAAAAAAGAAGGATACATATTTTGGAATATTGAATGCAAACGCATCCACAGGGGTCTTTAGATGAGTCACTGATACAAAAAAGCTCCTGATAAGGATAAGAAGCGAGAACTGGCTTATCGCTATGTGCAATTCTTTTACATTCCTGATCAAAGGGTAAAGAAAGAATACAACTACTATTGCGATGAATCCATAGATAAATATGAAATCCAGGTCTGTAGTCTGGATGTGGTCAAGGATCAGGTCAGGCACTGCTACTGAGACTGTCCTTTCCGCATAAATTCCTGCGCAATAATTAAGAAAGCTTGCAATAACCAAGAATATCGCAGATACTAAAATTAATTTTTTATGTGTTAAAATCTCAATTTTCCAGCGATTCAAAATTTTTGGGATTTGATTTTTTGATTCCATATCTGTTATATTTCTGATGAAACCTAGTATTTAAGAATTTCGCTTTAAAGTGAAGGAATTCTGAATTGTATATCCTTGCCTGTTAGTTTCCCTCGATAGAAGTGGGATTTAGTGCAACGTTGGGCGACGCCGAAAAATCCAAAGTCGTACCTTATCCCAGAAATTTCAAAATGTTTATTAAGCTTAAAAAGATATATACTATTATGACTCCAATAAAATACCCTCCTTGTGGACGATTGTGTGAAGATGAAACATGTGAAGGTAAGAGATTAGGGCTTTGTCCTGGGTGTGTCGAGTGCAAAGGAAGCCCTCCAGGATGTATAAAATCAGAAAAGCCTAAAGAACATCAGGGTATAAATGTTTGTCCTATATGGGAATGTGCAGAGAAGCATAAATTAGAGCATTGCGCACAATGCAAGGAATTTCCATGTAAACTATTCCTTAGTTGGTATGATCCAAAAAATGGGCAAAAAAGCGTGCTGCCATATATAGGTCTGCTTCTGATAAGAAAAAATATTGGAACAGAAGAATGGATTAAATGGATAAAAATCCACAAGAAGAAGTAAGAAATTTCTGGGAACTCAGCTGATCTTGTTAAGAGTTATGGTGTTTTCGTTTATGGATTCTGGAAGGCAGGCATTCATGCCATTCAGCTGCTGGCAGTTGCTGATCTCAACAGTTGTAAACTGCGGATTGGCAATAGAACCTATAGAAGCTAAGGTATTGGCAGGAATATGCAGCACCAAATGTTCTGTATCAGTAAACTTTAAGGAGTTATCCCCGCTGAACATCATGTTTCGTGCGCCATTAGGGAAGATAATCTCCATTCGGCCCAATCCATTTGCCATTACTACAATGAAATTCGTTCCGTCTTGAGGCGGCACACATCCGTTAAGGCAGTTGAATATTGGGTGAGATGCTTTTAAATGTGTTATATCATACCTACTTAAAACTCTATCACTGTAACTGCATTTTATAGTCATCTGGAAATCATAAGTCGCCAGGAATGGGTCGTGGGTAACTGTAGCCCCCCTATCTGTGAAGCGCGTGACCATAATGATACCTGAGTCAGATATTGCTCCTGCCCATGTGCCGTCATAACTCTTGCAGCTTGAAGAGATTTGGGCCTGATCAGAACATCCACTTATAAAAACTAACCCAACAAGCAAAATTAACAACAAAGTATAATTTGATTTCATATCATACACTTAAAGTTAACATATTTATAAATCCTCCGTTTCGCTGGCGGGCGGAGGCGGATTGCGTATAACATGGTTAGACGACCGAGCCTCGAAATTTCAACCACAAAAGCGGAAGCTTTTGAGGATATAAAATTTCAGAGTGGAAGGGTCTGAGGCAAAGCCGAAGAAGTTTGGGAGTGAGCATAACAAAGGTTTATTAATAACTTAAATTTAATAATCTTTGGTTTAGATGGTAAATAAAGCAAGTTTAATTTTAAACGGTGAAATAGACCAAGATTGGCTAGAGAAAGCACTAACAGGTAAACCTTTAGTATATTGTGCTGATGGAGCTTATGATAAGGTTAGGAATCTATCATTTAATATTGAAGCCGTAATTGGTGATTTTGATTCTATAAGTGATAAATCTTCGGTTGAATCACAATTAATTCATATGCCTGACCAGGATTATACTGATTTTGAAAAAGCTCTTAAATTTTTGAAAGAAATTTATGAACAAATTGATATCTATGGGGCTTCTGGAAACGAAATGGACCATTTCATAGGGAATCTTTCTGTCGCAAAAAAATATAGAGATGAATTATTTTTAAAATTTATAGATCCTAGCCAGTATTATTTTTTTATTGAAAAAGAAACTCTTTTGGAAGATGTTAAAGGAAAAATAATTTCTGTGATTCCTTTTCCCAAAATAGAACACATCACTTCTGAAGGTCTTGAATATGAATTACAAGGCCAAAGTCTTGAACTTGGTAGTTTGATTAGTGTTAGAAACCATGCATCAAAGAATCAAGTTAGGATTAAATACGAAAGCGGATGTGGTATCATCTTTGTAAGCAGCTAATACTTTGTGCTCGCTCCCAAATTGTGCCTAATCAGTGTTATGTGACCTGACCGAAGGGAAGGCAAAATCCGAAAGATTTTGAGTCGGGCTAAGGGCGATTTGCATCGTCTCGAAATCTGGCAAGATCTTGTTCTTGTCTTTGTTGTCTGGCAAGATCTTCTTTTTGTTCTCTGGCAAGATAATCCAAGAAATGTTTATATTGTCCGCCCCAAGAAACTATTGAAATATACATGTAAACTTTGGAGACTATTTTAGGTACATATATTCTGGCTTCTTCCCTATCAATATTAATATCTGGTCTTCTTTGAGAAAACTCTATTATTTTTGATATTAAAGAGGAGGTAATCTTATATGCCTTCTTCTTAAGATCATAATTCGGACTTCTAAACTCGCCTTTATATTGTTGACAAAGCTCTTCTATTACACTATCAATAGGAAATCCTATAGAATAGAAGTACGATATTGCATCTCTTGTTTCAGATAGATTACCCATGTTTATTTAAAAACTTTGAATGAATATAAATCTTTGCCCTTAGCCCGATTTCACATAACACTTTCTAGACGCAGAATGGCAAATATTGCGTATAGAAAGGCTATAAGGCTTGAATTCTGGCTTTATACATTCTATAAACTATGAATTCAGAAGTCTATAAATGAAAATTAAGCTTCCTTTTCAAGTATGGCTCCCATTGCCTGCTCTACTTTTGCGCTCATATTATATCCTTTTTCTTTGCAGAACTTCTTGAATCTTGCTGCGAGAGACTTGTCTATTGTGAAGTTAAGTCTTGTTTTGGTCCTTATCTTCTTGGTATTCTCAAATTCCATAAGGGTATTAAATACCTCTTTATCCCTCTTGGCTATTTCATCTGCAATCTTCAAAAATTTATCTGATGCCATTTTTTATCATATCCTCTATCTTTGCGATGCTAGTAATGTTTTTTAAGAGCATTTTTTTAACCATTTTCAATATCTCATCATCATATGTTTTGTATCCTTCATACTCTGCATAAGCCTTTATAAGCAATGCAGCAGTCCTTTTGTTTCCTTCTTCAAAAACATGATCAATCAATATCGCCCTGACCAGCCAGGCTAATGCTTTTGTCCAGTTTTCTGTTTTCTTTGCATATCCCAGAGCAAAATCCAGACTAGCCTCATTATGCAGAGTGCCGTTTTCAAACTCCTGGTTTAATGCAATGATGTCTTTTTTGGTCAATGTAAATTTCATTTTAAATACACATTTGTATATATGAGTGTGTATTATTATTTAAATGTTTCTATTTTTGACAATCTATAAATATAGAATTATTTAATCCTTACAGCTTCCAAGTCACGAGGAGCATTTGTCTCAACTCTGTTCATCTTGTGTAGGGAAGAAGCCAAATCAAGACATCTTGAGTTCTCTCCGTGGTTGACAATTATCTTTTTCGGCTTTGGATTGCATTTATAGGCAAAGTTAGTCAGCTGCTTCCTGTCAGAGTGCGCTGTAATCTCTAATTTGTGCACATCCATCTTGATTGGAACAATCTCCTGCTTTACGCCGTGCTTGAATATGATTTCTTTTTCTCCTCTCTGGATCCTCTGCCCTAATGAGCCTTCTCCCTGGTAGCATGTGAATATCAATGAGTTTCTAGGATTATCTGCAAGATGCTTCAAGTATTCAACAGACGGCCCTCCAATCAGCATACCAGATGTTGCTATGATAACGCAAGGGCCTGTGTCTTCAATAAGCTGCATCCTTTCTTTCTGGCTTCCTACTCTTTTAAATATAGTCGACAAGAATGGGTTTTCATCTTTATGGAATATCTGCCTTCTTACTGTTGAATTCAGGAACTCAGGATAAGCTGTGTGGATTGCTGTGACGTCCCAAACAAGCCCATCGATATAGATAGGTATTGGGTCAAGCTCTTTCATCCTTACCATGCTTTCAAGCATTATCATTATCTCTTGGGCTCTTCCTGAACCAAGTGTCGGCATAAGTATCTTTCCGCCGCGTTGGATAGTATCAATGATTATTTTTTTGAGCACATTGTCTGCTTCTATCTGCGGAGGCATTACATTCTCTTTTCCACCATATGTTGATTCCATAATCAAGGTCTCAACTCTTGGGAATTGAGTATTGGCTGCTTCAAGCAGACCAGTTCTTCCATATTTCATGTCTCCTGTATAAACAATATTGTGCAGCCCGTTTGCAACATGTAAATGTATCTCAGCACTTCCTAAGATATGGCCTGCATTGTAAAGCGTTATCCTGACATCTGGCGTGATGTCGCTAACTTCTTCATAATCCAAGCAGATTGTGTGCTTTACCATCTCTTTAACATGCTCTGTCTCAAAGATAGACTCTTTTCCTTCTGATTTCATTATTTTGATATAGTCTAAAAGCAGCAGGCTTCCAACATCTCTTGTCGGAGCTGTCATGTAAACAGGGCCTTGATAGCCAAATTTGAAAAGATAAGGAACAAAGCCTATATGGTCCAAGTGAGCATGAGTTATAATTATTGCATCCAGCTGTTTGATGTCAAATTCAGGTACTTCCAGGAAAGGATATGCATTTTCCCATGAAGCAACATTAACTCCACAATCCATAAGAATCCTTGATTCAGGTGTCTGCAAGAACAAGCAGCTTCTGCCAACTTCTCTTGCTCCTCCAAGAAAGCTAACCCTTATCCATTCCTGCTTTTTTTCCCTCAGCCATCCATCATAGATTCTGTGGCCTACTTTGTTAAGGAACTTCCTTCTATATTCAGATTCCTTGTAAAGAACAGCCCTGATTCCTTCAATTATCTTTGACCTGATTGCAGGAGTCCTTCTAATCAATGGAACCCATAATGTCTTCATCCTGATTTCTCTCAGTATCTCTCCTTGCTTTCCAATTGCAAGACCTGGCTTTTCTGCTTCAATTACAACCATTGATCTTTGCGGGTCAAAGAGTAGGTTTGCAATTCCAGCTTCTTCTGGGATTATCTTCTTGATTACCTTTTCTGCTTTTTCCTGATCAGCCACTATTGAAGGGTCTGGCCTAAGCTCTATCCTTTTCTTGAATTTGTCAACAGTTTCCTTGATAATCCCTTTGTTGTCTAGAAAAAACTCTATGTCTTTTGTGTAAAGAACAATATTTGCTCCTTCAAATACAGCGTCAGAGATTTTACCCTCTGGTAATTCCTTTAAAATTTCCTTTAAAATGTCTGCCATTTTCTATGAGATAAGAAAATTAAAAAATTAAATTTCTAATTTAGTGTCTAATTCCTTTTCAAATACCTTCTTGACTCCTTTGTCGGTGATTGTAAACACTGTAACTCCGTTTCCTGTGGCAATGTCTCTCTGTAATGCAGAGTTTATGCCTTTTACAGCCAATTCAATACCGTCTTTTATAGATATTCCTTTTTTATATGCTGCTTCTAAAAGCCCATAAACCATTACAGAGCCTGATCCAGAAGATACATAGTCATCAACATCGGTTATGCTCCCATCAGGGCTTAAGTCATATAAGTGGAATCCTGTTTCATCTTTTCCGCCTACTATAAAATGAGATATTCCAGGTATTAGGCTGAATTTTCTTATATTATTATATACAATGCCTGCCAACAGGTTTGTTGCTTCATTTACTGTGTTTATCTTTCCTGTCCTTAATTCCTTTAGCTTCAGCTCTGCTTTTATCAGCTTTACAAGCAACTGGATGTCTGAGACAGTTCCAGCAATTGTAACAGCTATTTCATTTGTTATCTTCAATACTTTCTCTATCTTTTTTGCAGCTATGAAATATCCAGCAGTTGCTCTTCTGTCAGCTGCCAATACCAAGCCTTCTTTACAAACTAATCCTACAGTTGTTGTACCAGTTTTCAATTCATTTTCCATTTTAATTTCACCCAGAAAATCTTCACCCCTAAGAATTAGGTTTCAGGTGTATAATATAGAAGAAAATAGTTATATTTAAAGGTTTCGGAATCGCGAAGCGATTTCGAATACCTCTGAACGCTTGGCGTTCTTTAGGCTTCGAAATTGCCGTGATTTTAGATATTTCACTATTCGAAATCTCCTTCTACGACTTCTTGACTATAATCAAAGTATGGTGTCATTTTATCTCCCTCTATCCCTCTATTATCCGTGTGAAAATACAACTTGCCCCTTCATAATTCAATGATATTTAGGGGTTAATAAAACCTTGTTTTGCTATGTGAAAATTTCAAATTCTTGCTTTATAGAGCCTATAAGCCTAGAATTCAAAGGAATAGGGTTAGGAAAAATATCCAGTTTTATACATAAATTGGCTGATTTCTGGCTTCAAATATAGAATATCCCAGGAACCCCATTGCCTACAGAAAGCATATCTATCTTTATCATGTTCCAGAACCTATGGGTCTCTTTCCAGTACTTGAACTTCTCTTTTTCCTCTATGCTTGTAAAAGGCCTGTCTGTGGCCTTACCAAGCATTATATCTGTCTGCTCTCTTCGTATTATCCTTTCAAGCTGCTCTTCTGTCAATTCTGATGAATTAGAGCCTGTTTGCTTGATTTCCTGCATAAATGACTTATAAGGATCTTTGTATTCTTTGCCCATATAATTAAATAGCTTTTCATAGTCTATAGAATGGCTAGCTCCATAAAGCATGCTTCTTAGGTAGTCAAGCTTTGCCTTGTTCTGGTAATCAATGTTTTTTGGCTTTTCTGCTTGTTTTTTCTCTTTTGCTTCAGATTCAGGCTTTTTCTCAGAAACAGTTTTTACTTTTTCTTTTATCTTCTTAGCCTGCTGTATTTTCCTAAGAATCTCCTTAATTGCTTCTGATTTGTCAGAATTCGCAGCAGTCTTGGCTGCTTTCTTTATTTTTGGTTTTTTCATATGGACGCCTCCTCGATCCTTCAGAGCTATTAAGTGTTCCGACTTTCTCGAAATTGCAATGCAATTTCGGAACCCTTTTGCAGGGTTACGGCTGCGGGCCAGTGAGGGGATTTCACCCTACTTTCCTCAGTAACTCTTGCTGAAATATATAATATACTTTGCAGGCTTTTTGCAGTAAACGCATTTGTCTTCTTCAGTCACTTTCTCATCAAAAGGAATGCATCTTGAGCTTGCTCCTCCTGACTTGTCTTTTATCCAGTCTTCGCATTCTGTCTCTCCGCAAAAAGCTGCTTTGACAAGCTTTCTTTCTCTTATGCCTTTTACCAGGTCTCCCCAGTTCTTGGCAAAAACAATCATGTCTTTAAGTGATTTTCTTGCTTTTTTTAACAAACTATCATGCATCGCATCCAATGCTTTTGTGATTTTGTCATTAAGCTCTTTTTCTTTTACAAAATCCTTTTCTCCTGTGTCTCTTCTTACTAAAACAACCTGCTCTTTTGCAATGTCTTTTGGACCAATCTCAATCCTTAATGGAATTCCTTTCATTTCCCATTCATTGTATTTCCATCCAGGAGTGTATTCATCCCTGTCATCCAAGAGTGGATTGAATCCTGCTAATTGTGCTTTCAATTCTTTTGCTTTTTCTAAAATCTTAGCATTATCTTTTCCTATAATGATTGGAATTATGACTAGCTTATGCTCTGCAACCCTTGGAGGCAATACCAATCCCTTGTTATCTGAATGAGCCATAACAATTGCCCCGATTAATCTAGTTGATAATCCCCAGCTGTTCTGCCAAGGCATGTGTGTTTTTTCATCTTTTCCTAGGAATTTTATGCCAAATGACTTTGCAAACCCCTGGCTTAATTCATGTGAAGTTCCGCACTGCAATGCTTTTCCATCAGGCATAAATGCTTCAATTGTGTATGTTGTCCTGGCTCCTGCAAATTTTTCTTTTTCTGTCTTCTGCCCTACTAAAACAGGCAAAGCCAATAGTTCTTCGCACAGCTTGGCATAAAGATTGATGTAATTTATTGCCTCTTTCCTGCATTCTTCTTCTGTCTCATATACGCAATGGCCTTCTTGCCAAAGGAATTCCCTTGACCTCAGGAATAATTTTGTTGCTTCTGTTTCCCATCTTACTACATTGCACCATTGGTTTATCTTCAATGGCAAATCCCTATAGCTCCTTATCCATCTTGAAAAAGAATCATACATTATTGTTTCAGAAGTCGGCCTTATTGCAAGCCTTTCTCCTTCTCCTGTGACATCCTTGTCAAGCCAAGCAACTTCTGGTGTAAAACCTTTTGCATGCTCTGCTTCTTTTCTGAAAAATGATTCTGGAATGAACAATGGGAAATAAGAATTCCTGACTCCTGTCGGCTTGTTTATGTTCTCGTCAAAATATTTCTGTATAGCGCTCCAAATAGCATAACCATTTGGCCGTATTATCATGCATCCTTTTACTTTTGAGAATTCTGCAAGCTCTGCCCTTAAGCAAACCTGCTCATACCATTCTGGCAGGTCATCTTCTTTCTTGACAGTAATCCCCATGTCTTTTTCCTTTGCCATATTTGACTCTCCTATTGCTTTTTATTTAAACTTTTTGGTTTCTTTAAAGAACATAAAAACAATGTAAGTATCACACTTACAAGTTTTTATATTCCTGCGGAATATAAAAATATTTAAAGATTAATCTTTATTTAAATTCAGCATGTTATTCTTCGGCAGAAGTGAATACATTAAACCCGCTTTTATTGAAAAGCGAGAGATTGCGATAATCCATCCTTCATTCCCAGAGCCAGAGTTTATCCCGCAAAAAATACACAGGGGTTTTGTAAATCTTGAAGAAATGGGCTTAAAGGTAAAGGAAGACCCTCAGATATACAATGAGTATATTGACAAAGAAGAAGGATATAAAAACAGGGCGCAGATTATTAATTCTTCATTTGCAGATCAAAACATAGGGGCGCTTTTCTGCAAGACAGGAGGACATGGATGCATAAATGTCCTTAAACACCTTGAAGACTTCACGATTAAGACGAATCCCAAGGTTGTCTGCGGCTATAGCGACAATACAGCGCTATTATTGTATTTGACTGATAAGCTGAATATGGTATCTTTCCATGGATTGACTTTAGTGCCAGGCGTATCTGATATGGGAGAGATTGCGCAGGAATACTTCAAGAAAATATTTTTAGGGAATACTTATCCTATAGAAATCAAATTAGAATCGCTTGTTGCATGGAAAGAAGGAAGAACAACTGGCGTAGTCATGGGAGGCAATCTTACCAGGCTTGTGGAATATCTTAAAGAATACCCGAATACTAACTTCAGAAACAAAATCCTGTTTATAGAGGATAAAGGAGAAACTGCAGAAGACATAAAAAAGATGCTTGATTTCCTGAAAGAAAAAGGGATTTTCAGGGATATAAAAGGTATACTTATCGGATTCTTTTTTGGAAATGAAGTAAGAGAAGATGATCTTAGTGTTGTTAAGCAGCATCTCCTGACTACGTTGGGCTGGAAAAGGATGCCTATCTTATACGGCTTTATGTCAGGCCACTGCACTGAAAAAATAGTCTTGCCATTTGGCACAGACATAACAATCGAAGCTACTGATTCTCCAAAAGTAATCTATAAAGAATGCCCTTTCAAATAGAAGAAACAGGCCTACAGGTAAAGCAAGGCAGAGCCTTGCAGACCTGTAATCCCTTCGCTTCGCTACGGGCCTACAGGGATTCGAACCCTGATTCTTCGGTATCTTTGACAGTAATCTCCGAAGCCGAATGGTCTATCCATTAGCCTATAGGCCCATAATAATTATAGAAAGACTAGAGTTTAAAAAAGTATCTTAAAAATAAAAAGAAAAAAAGATTTAAAATCTATATTTGATCTATATCTAAAGAATTTAGTACGGTCTTCTTTTTCTATAGCATTCTTTGCAATAAACGGGTTTGCCTTCTGTTGGCGCGAATGGTACTTCGCATTCCTGGCCGCACTCAGAACAAACTGCTTTATGCATTTGTCTAGGTCCACTAGAAAAATCTCTTCTAGGTCCCCTATTGAATTCTCTCATATTTTTTTCACCTTATATATATTACGATAACATAAAAGAGAAGCTCCCTAATATGCTACTGAATAAGAAAAACTGCTCGGGTTTATAAACCTTTAGGTTTAAAGCAAAAAAAAGAAAAAGAATTAAATGGGTTTTATTTCTTTACTGTCTTTACTAATGTGATCTCTATTGTAGAAACCCTAACATTTCTGCCTTCTTTGTTCTGGAATTCCTCAGAGTCTATCTTAATGTCCTTGACTTCAACTGTGCCTTCTAAGAATCTCTTTGCTGATACTTCTGATACATCCACTGCTCTTGAGATGAACTTCCCTCTTGCCTTAACAGTCACTTCATTTGCATTCTTTGTTGTAAACTGCATCACTACGCCTGTCACATAGTTCATGAATGGCTTTCCGCCCACAAAGATGTTGTTGTCGTTTGATCTTGGTCTTGGCTCTGGTGTTCCTTCCATTTCTTCGTCTTCTGGCATTTTAATTGCACCCCCCACGTTTACTCTTGTTTTTGTTTTGCTAGTCTAGCTAGATAACCAGCCATGATATTCCTTATCTTTTTGCTCGGAATATCTGCAAATTTTATTACTGTCTGCTTGTTTTCTTTAAAGTCTGGCTTAAAGTCGTCTTTATGCAGGTTAAATACCTTCTGCGTTATTCTCTTAATTACCTTTGTCTTTATTCTTCCCATTAAATCACCGTTATAATGGCTAATATGAGGGCGCCTGTTTATAAAGATTATGGTAAATCATTGACTACTCTAAAGTACACAATATATAGCAAAAATATTATAAACTATAGATACTACATCTTGTGTGGGGGTGAGGAATTAGATGGTTAAAAAACAAAAGATAGGTATGATTACGCATTTTTTCCCTAAGATAAGCGTAGCTATTGTTGAGTTAACTGGGAGTTTGAAAAAAGGAGATAAGATAAGCATAGAAGGACATGACAGCGCAGTTGAGATGACTGTTGAAAGCATGCAGATTGAGCACAGCCCAGTTGAAAAAGCAAAAAAAGGAGATGCTATTGGCTTAAAAGTAATAGAACCTGTCAAAGAAAAGGATGTTGTCTATAAAGTAACAGAGTAATTACATTGCTTTTGGTGCTTCTATCCCAAGCAGGTTTAATCCTGTTTCAAGAACTTGCTTTACTGAAAGGATTAAATTCAATCTTGCTAATTTTGTATCATCATCTGACTGCAGTATAGGGCACGCATGATAGAATTCATTAAATGCCTGCGATAAATCCAGAACATAATGCGCAATCAGGTTTGGCTTGTAGTTTTCAGCTGCTTCTTCAACAACTTCTGGGAATTTTGATAAAATCAAAATTATTTTCTCATCTTCTTTAGTGTTCAATACATCTGGCTTTATTTTGTTAGCCACTTTTTTGTTGTATTTATCCATGATAGAGCATATCCTTGCATGAGCATACTGGCAGTAAGGTCCTGTCTCTCCTTCAAAGCTCAGCGATTCTTCTGGGTCATATGTGAAAGAGGTTATATTGTCAAATTTCAGCATAAAGAATTTCAATGCCCCTAATCCGATAATGTCTGCTCTTTTTTCAACTTCTGTTTGTGATAATTCCTTGTGCCTTGATTTTATTTCTTTTTTTGCCAGGTTTGTCACTTCTTTTACCAATTCATCTGCATCAACAACAGTGCCTTCTCTTGACTTCATCCTTCCAGACGGAAGATTTACCAAGCCATAGCTCAGATGATAGCATTTTTTTGCTGCCTTGAAATTCAACAGTTCTAGTATCTTAAACAGCTGCCTGAAATGATTGTCCTGCTCAGATGCAACAACATAGATTGAGCGATCAATGTGGAATTCTTTTTCTTTCAGCTCTGCAAGGTAAATGTCCTGGGTCATGTACAAAGAAGTGCCATCTGATTTTATCAATATCTTGTTTGGAAGCTTGAATTTTTCCAGCTTCGCGACTATTGCTCCATCCTGCTTTTCAAAAATGCCTTTTTCCAAACCTTTCAATACAATATCTTTTCCCTGCTTGTAGATGTCTGATTCATAATATTCTTTGTCAAAGCTTATCCCCATCTGTTTGTATGTTTCTTTATATCCCTTGTAGACCCACTGAGTCATCTTTTTCCATAACGCAATCACTTCTGGCTTTCCTGCTTCCCAATCAACTGTCATCTGCTGCGCTTTGTCTTTCAGCTCTTGATTTTCATTTTCTGCTTTCTTGAAATCAACATAGCATTGCGCAACAAAATTATCAGGCTTTATCTTTGGAGATTCTCCTTTGTGAAACATCTGATAGCCAAGCATTGCTTCTGACATTCCTGTGCCCCTATCATTGTTAAGGGATGTCTTTATTACTTCAAAACCATTGAATTTAAGAAGATTTGACAATGCTTCTCCTAAAAGACCGTTTCTAACGTGTCCCAAATGCAGGCTTTTGTTTGTATTTGGAGAAACAAATTCAACCATCACTTTCTCTTTCTTTGGCTTTCCTTTTCCATAATTTTCTTTTTGCTTCAGGATTTCTTTTATTGTTGAAGATGCCAATTCCTGCTTGTTGATGAAGAAATTAAGATAAGGGCCTGCTTCTTTTATTTCTCTTATAAATTTTGTAGGTTTTATCTTTTCTGCAAGGTTTTTTGCAATCTCAACTGGATTTTTCTTGAAGTTTTTTGACAGCTGGAAGCAGGGGAATGCATAATCTCCTAGATTTAAGTCTGGAGGTATTTCCAGGTTAATTTCTTTTAATTTGGTTTCTTTTTTAAGAAGCTCTATTATTTCCTCTTTTGCTTTGTTCATATGGGTAAAAATAAGGGATTAGAATATAAAAGTTTTGATTTTAGAATTGACGAAGGTTTATATATTTAGGAATATTAATGATTTTAGACAGGGGGTTCTATACTAGCATAATATGTAATTAATAGTCATAATCACTGTATAGAATGATTATATATTATATTAGAATTGTGGGGGATTCAAATGAAAAATTTGGAAAGTATCCTAAATGCAATGAAGAGAATGATTGGAATGTCATTACTGGCAGGAGCTTTTGCATTGGCTGGAAACGCTGGAGAGCCCCAGCAGGAGCCTAAAAAAGCAGTTGAAAATGGATGCTATGGGCCTTTCAGGAAAAATGAAAACCCTGACAAGGGGGTTTATCCAACAACAAGAGAGCTAAAAGAAGATGTCTCATTTATTTCAAAATTTTTTGGAGGAATAAGAATTTATGAAATCACACATCTGGAGCAGGTGCCTGAGTTATGCGATGAACATGGGATAGACTGCTACGCAGGGGCATGGATAAGCAAACACAAAATAGAGAATGAAAAAGAAATAAAAAAACTAATAAAAATTGCAAATTCAAAATACAAGAGCGTAAAAGGTGTTGTTGTTGGAAACGAGGTTCTTTTAAGGAAAGATTTGCCTAAAAAAGAGCTTTCTGATTATATTAAAAAAGTGAATGCTGCAACAGAAATTCCTGTAGGGACAGCTGAAACATGGAAAGAACTGCTTGAAAACAAAGATATTGCAGAAAACTGCGATTTCATTCTTGTACACATACATCCTTATTGGGAGGGGGTTTCTATTGAAAAAGCTGTAGAGCATGTTTTCGAAAAATACGAGCTAGTGAAAAAAGCATTCCCTGAGAAAAATGTGATTATCGGAGAAACTGGCTGGCCAAGCAAAGGAGATAAGATAGGAAAAGCTGTGCCAAGCCTTGAAAACCAAGTAAGGTTTTTTGAGAGTTTTACAAAGCAGGCTAAAGAAAAGAAGATTCCTTACTTCTATTTTGAAGTATTCAATGAGGAATGGAAAATTAAGTTTGAAGGAGATGCAGGCGCATACTGGGGGATTTTCAATTCAGACGGCTCACTTGAGCCAGTGTTTAAAGGATTATTTCCAAAAGAAGCAATGACAGGCATAAAAAGGCAGGCAAGGATTGTTGAAAAAGTCAAAGTCAATGCCCCTATTACTGTATATTCTGACGGAGAATCCGATGACAACCACTTCCAACCAACAGGATGGATGGGCGACTTGGAGGATATTACGATTGAAAGGGACTGCAAAGACAATCCTCATTCAGGCAAAAGCTGCACAAAATTAATTTACAAATCTAATCATCCACAAGGCTGGGCAGGAATATATTGGCAGTCCCCAATAAATAACTGGGGAGAGTACCCTGGCTATGAAATAAAAGGAGTATCAAAACTTGTTTTCTGGGCAAGGGGAGAGAAAGGAGGAGAAAAAGCTGAGTTCAAGGTCGGCGGGATTAACAGGGATCCTTATAACAATCCAAAACTGCTGCATCAGGACTCTTTTGGCCCAATATCTGCAGAAAAGGTGACAACCCTTACAAAGGAATGGAAAAAGTATGAAATAGATTTGAAAGGTGAGGATACTTCAAAGGTCATCGGAGGTTTCTGCTGGGTTACTAATAAACTTCAAAATGAGGGTGGGTGCATAATTTATTTAGATGACGTCATTTTTGAATAGGCGATTTTCCTAGCGGTATTATGTGTTTTTTAATGGTAATTGGTCCTACAAGCATGTCTTTATCACAGTATTGCAGGCCTTCTAGAGCAGCTTCATTAATTCTATTTCTTATAGTCAAAAGATAAAATCCGTTTTCAGTTATTTTGATTGGCTTATTATTTCTAACCGTAGTATTTTCTGGTTCTGCTGGAAAATTAAAAAACTGATTGCCTTTCCTGTAGCCACTATCTAGGGCAGTAACCTTTCCTTCGATAAAAGGATTATCACCTAATTTGATTATAAGCGTTTCCGGAGTATTGTGGTTAGGTCCTGCTTTTTTTGGATCCATCTCCCAGTTGTCAAAGAACCACCTGTGCACAGCTGCAACAACTTCAATGTCATACAGTCCTTGTTCAAGAAAGACTGGAACGCCGATGATATATTTGCTATTGCGTATTAATGCATATTTCGGGCCTTGGTCATCTTCATAATAAGGAAGTTTTAAATTTAATTTTGATTCGACTGTAGTGAATTCTATATTTTTCCAGTGTCTTGAAGGCTCTATAGTAACAGAATCTTGGCCTTTAGGTATGCAAAGGGCTTTTTCATATTGCTTGCTGTTTCTAATGCTTTTGTCAAGCAGTTTTAGCTGATTATCAACCAATAGAGCATCAATATAATTGCCATCATTTTTAGCAATCAATGCCAATATATCTCTCACTTGAGCTTCGGAATGATTTTCCTTTTTTACTTGCTTTAAAATTGAATAATGATCTAGTAATGGCTGAAAGGAATATCCTGCTAAAGCAGATGCAGCTAATGCGCCAATTACAAATCCTATTTTTTTGCGTAATCTCCTATGAGGTATAGAATCTATATCCTTCTTAACTGCGATAGCATCTTTATACTTTTGGAGAATGCATTTTTCAAAAATATCTAAATAATACTTGCCGCCTACGTATCTTTTAAGTCTGCTGTGCATCTCTTTTTTTGCTTTTAAAAAATGTTTTCTGTCTTTTTGTTGCTTTAATACTACCTCTGCAGCTCTTTCCTTTTCTGAAGTGTTTTCTGGAATTTTCATCCCATGAGAATACAATGGCTTGCCTGTAATCATTTTATAGAAAAGCAGGGCTGCAGAATATACATCGTCTTTCATTTCATATTTTCCTGTGTTTAGGACACTAGGGGATTTATCTTCAGGATAAGATGTCTTGCCTTTACCAACATCATCAAAATAAGGGCTTGTTCCGAAGTCAAATAATTTTATTATATTATTATGAATCCCAATATTGTGCGCCTTAAGATCTCGGTGCAACACTGGTTCATCAACTTCCTTTTTGTTTTTGTGGTAGCTATGGCAGCATGCCAAACCCTCTATGATTTGTCTAAAATAATCAATTGATTCTTCAACAGTAAGGCATTTTCTATCGCTCAAAAGCTCTTCCAATGTCTTTTCAAATCTGTCTTCAATAAAATATAATTTATTATCTACTTCTTTGAATTCATGAAATTCATGAATAGGCAATATATTTTGATGACTAAGATTAAGTCTTTGTTTTATTATTTCTATCTCTTTTTTAGCCAAATCATCCAACGTTCCTTTAAATCCTTTTTGTTTGCACGTTTCATACATCTCTTGCGAAATAACAACCTTTTTTATAACTAATTCTAATCCATATTCATTTGCAAAGAAAACCTTATGAAAACCTCCTTGTTTTCCACTTTCTCTAATATTTTCAAAGCGGTCTGAGCCAAAGACACGTTTGATTTCTTCTATTTCCTCATTGGGATTTGCAGAGTTCATGTTATTTCCTGACTGTATAGCCCCCTAAATTATTAATGTAAAGAACTATTTAAACACTTTGTATTTTTGTAGTAGTAACATAATAGACCTTTAATGGTCCCAAAAAGTTCACGTATTCGCTCTAAAAACAAATTAATCTTTTGTTAAGCCATGTATTGCAACGCACGTTGTTGAGAAATCTATTGATTTTAGAACTATTTGCAAAACCGTATTCAATACAATAAAGTCGCCTTCATTCTTTACTGATTTTGACATGCTTCTTGCCTCTTCTATTAATTCTTTGCCCTTTTTTGATAGATTAATGAGATCTTTTATATCAAACTTATAAAAGAGTTCATAATAGCCCCTGAAAAAATGATTTGCTTTTTCTAGCATGTCCAGAATATCATTTTTTATTTTAAATTTTTTTTCGGGAAAGTATTCGCATAGATATTTGTAATCGTCGCATATCTTTTCTAGATTCCAAGCAATGACATAATAAAAACAATTTTTTTTATAGTCTTTATGGCCTACTTTGTTAATTATTCTTTCGCAAAAATTAGAAAACTGATTATTTGAATGCTCTAATGCAATTAAACCAGTAAGGCGCTCATAGTCTCTTTTTTTTAATAAACTTAAAGTGTTATCTGCCATTGAAAGTGCCACTAAAAAGGACCTTCTTAAGATTATATCAAATTCAGAGTCTAACTCTTTAGACACTGACTTAATCAGGCATCTATTAGACGACTGGTCAACAATAGAAAATCCTAAGAAAAGGTCTTTTGTTGCTTCATTAATAAGCTCAATTTGTTTTGGTGTGTAGTGCAATATTTCAATCTCGTCATAGCCTGATTTATGGGCAGCAGACATCACCCATCTTAAAACTTTTTCATCCATGTCCATAGCATCTATCTGTATTTTATCAAGCGCAATTGGCTTGCTGCTCTCAAGCAAAAGCTGCCTGCCTCTTTCCTCCAAATCAACCTCATCCCCTACTTTTACCCCAAACTTTTCAGTCCAATCCCTAGGAAGAGTGATTGTAAGAGTATTATTGCCTTGCTTGATGACTTTACGTTTCATATTCCCACCCTAAGCATAATTAATACGGAGAAGTATATAAATATTACGAAAATACTAGTATAATAGTGTAAAATATATTCAATAGTCAAAAGTAATATATTGTAATTCTTACTAATAACTATATAATAATTGTGGGTGTGGATATAGGGAACTGCTTTCATTAAAATCCAAATAAGAAGGATGTGATAAAAATGGAAAAACTAAAAAAATTAATTGGCGTGTGTGCGCTGGTAGGCGCAGGGCTGTTTGCTGGCTGCGACAATGATTCTGGGAAAAAAACAAGCGTCAGCTCAAACAAGCCGCCTGTGATAAAATCAATCAGCGCCCAGACAGTAGAAGAGGGAAAATCATTTTCAATTGATTTGGGCAGCTATGTCTCTGACCCTGAAAATAATCCATTCACACTCAGCCAAATAAGCGGACCAGGCAATATAACAAATAATGTGTATACATACCAGGACCAAAAAGACAATGACAAAAATAACAATGTGCATGTTGTAAAGTTTGAGGCAAGAGACAGCAAGGGCGCAAAATCATCAAGATCATTTAGCCTTGTACAGAATGACACATATTACAGGATTAATCCTTCTTTCTTAAATGAAAAAATGAACTGGATATGCTATGCGCCTACAAACTTTAACCCTAATGTGCAAAAATATCCTTCTGAGGACAGCATACGCAAAGACCTTGAACTACTAGTAGATACGAATTTTAAAGGCATTATAATTTACGGCTCTAATAATGTCCTTGGCACAAAAGTACCGCAAATTGCAAAAGAGCTTGGCTTGAAAGTGATAATGGGCATTTGGGACCTTGACAATGCAGAGGAATGGAACAATGCGCTTGCTGCAAAAGGCTGTGTTTCTGCATACTGCCTTGGAAATGAAGGATTGCATAACTTAAGGTACACATTAGAAAAGCTCAACAGCAAGGCAGAGCAGCTTAGAAGGGCAACTGACAAGCCTGTGACAACTGCTGAGATAATAGAAGAGTACGCGAAAGCAGAGCTTATTGATTTAGGAGACTGGGTCTTCCCAAATGTGCACCCGTACTGGCACAATATAAAAGACCCTGCTCAGGCTGCGCAATGGACTATCCAGCAATATGTTAATCTTAAAAGCAAAACAGATAAGATTGTTTTGATAAAAGAGGCAGGAATGCCGAGTGCAGGCGATACAGGGCTTTCAGAAGCAAACCAGAATAAATACTTTAGGAATTTAGAGGATTTGGCAAGCGCTTATCCCACAACAGTTTTTGCTTATTTTGAGGCATTTGACCAGCCGTGGAAAAACTGGGCTCCTGTTGAGCCATTTTGGGGGATTTTCAAGCAGGACAGGACAAGAAAAGAAGCTTCAAAGCCGCAAGTTCTTTTTGTATACATCCCTCCAATAAACACATACAGCGACCTGATGGGAAGGGCTGTAAATGTTAAGCCGCAGGATTGCAGGATTGCAACTTACATAAAAGTTGGAACAACATGGTGGATAAAGCCTTACTGGGGCACTCTAACCTCAATCAGTTCAAACTGCACATGGCAGACAGACATAACAACGGGAGGAATTGACCAGACTGCAACACAGGTTTTTGCTGCTATTGTAACTCCTGATTATCAGCCAGACGGCCATATTCTGCCAGTTATCGGGCCTAAGGTTTGGGCAATAAACACTGCAACAAGGTAGGTAAAGATGAATTTTGCAATGCATGGCCAGAATATGGAAGTAATCGTGGAAGAATTTTCAGGTAAATCCAGAAGAACAGGTCTTTACAAAATAAATGATTTGATCCACTTTGAATTCTATTGTTTGTTTGACAAAGATGCCCATGAAGAAATATCAGCAAAAGGACAGATTGCAAAAGAAGATTATGTCAAAGGTTTGGCAGATCTTGCTAAGGCAAACTACTGCAAAATACCTTTAGTAAACTGCAAAGGGTATCTAGAGATGTCAAAAGTGAATGATAAGATTATTGTTAATTTTGAGGGCAATGGAAATATCCATGGAGTATGCACTGGGTGGGATATTGGGCAGCTCTTTTATGAGATTAATAGGGGTAAGCAAAATGGGACTGGCAAAACTCAAGCTTGGAGAACCTGCCCAGAAGGTGATAAAAAATGAGCCTTGAACATTTAATTAAAAAAATTATAGGGAGCCTTCTGTTTGCAGGAGCTCTTGCTATTTCAGGGAATGCTCTTGCGCAAGAAGCTGAACCAAAATTTGATAAATATGACGGCTTTTGCTACGGTCAGTTCAGGAAAAACCAGAACCCTGACAAGGGAGTCCATCCAATAAAAAGAGAAATTAAAGAAGATATTTCTCACGCATCAAAATTTACAAAATGTGTTAGGTCTTATGGAGCTACTCAGTCGGGATTGGATGTACCTGAGGCTTGCAGAGAAGAAAAGCTGGATTGCTATGCAGGCGCATGGATTGGAAAATATAAAATAGAGAATGAAAAGGAGATTTCTAACCTCATCAAGATTGCAAATTCAAACAATCCTTATGTAAAAGGTGTTGTTGTTGGAAACGAGGTTCTACTTAGAAAAGATTTGGCCAAACAGGAATATTTAGAGTATATACAAAGGGTAAAGAAAGAAGCAAAAGTTCCTGTTGGCATTGCTGAGACATGGAAGGTTCTTCTTGAGAATAAAGATCTAGCAGAATATGCTGACTTTATTTTAGTCCACATACATCCTTATTGGGACGGGGTTTCTATTGAAAAAGCTGTAGAGCATGTTTTCGAAAAATACGAGCTAGTGAAAAAAGCATTCCCTGGGAAAAATGTGATAATTGGCGAGACAGGCTGGCCAAGCAGAGGAGACAAGGTAGGCAAAGCTGTGCCCAGCCTTGAAAACCAAGTAAGGTTTTTTGAGAGTTTTACAAAGCAGGCTAAAGAAAAGAAGATTCCTTACTTCTATTTTGAAGTATTCAATGAGGAATGGAAAATCAAGTTTGAAGGCAAGGCAGGAGCATACTGGGGGATTTTCAATTCAGACGGCTCTCTTGACCCCATGTACAAGCAATTTTTACCTAAAGAAGCAATGGCCGGAATAAAGAGACCAGCAAGGATTGTTGAAAAAGTCAAAGTCAATGCCCCTGTTACTATCTATTCTGACGGAGGTTCAGATGACAACCATTTCCAGCCAACAGGATGGATGACAGATGAAAAAAACTACATAAATCTTGAAAAAGAACTTTCAGTTGAAAGGGACTGCAGAGAAAACCCCCATTCAGGCAAAAGCTGCACAAAAATAACATACTCTCCTGGCGGGCTTAATGCAATGCGCAAATGGGCAGGGATTTTCTGGCAGCATCCTATTAACAACTGGGGAGAGTATCCTGGCTATGAAATCAATGGACAAGTTTCAAAGGCGACTTTCTGGGCAAGGGGAGAGAAAGGAGGAGAAAAAATAAAATTCCAGGCAGGAGGGATTAACTGCGAACCTCATAACAATCCTGAAAAGCCGTACAAAGATTCTTTTGGCCCTGTTGAAAAGTGGATGAAGCTGACCAAAGACTGGCAAAAGTATGAAATAAACTTGCGAGGCGAAGACCTAAGCAATGTAATTGGAGGATTTTGTTTTGCAACAAGCTTCCTTGATAATAACGGCGGCTGTGTATTTTATCTTGACGATATAGTGATTGAATGAAAATGGCAAGACTGGAGGGAAAAATGATCAAAAACATAGCAAAAAAAATTGCAGGAATTGCTGCACTTTCATTTGCTGCAGCAGGGTGTGCGCCAAACGACATGGCTGTTGACAGTGTAAAACCTTTTTTTGGCGGAGGGCTTCAGGTCAGCAGGCCTGTTGTGCATGTCAAGAATATTCCTGAATACATAAGAAATGTTCCTGTGCATCCTAATGATGACTATGCCAAAAAAAACCAAGGCCCGATAAAGGACGGGATAAGTGTCAATCCAATGGTTGAAATCCCATTAAAAGCAGGCATAAGCATTGAAACAAAATCAGGAGCTTCGCTTGATATTTCAGGAAAACTAAGCGTTCCGCTAGGATTCATTGTTAACAGGAACGAAAGGAACTACACCGATGATGTGGGCTCAGATAATAGAGGAGAGGGAGCTGCACTCACTTATTATGATGCAGCCTATGGGCCATTATTCATACCTGGCATAGAAGCAGAAGTTTATATCCCTCTCCGTGATACTGGCAAAAAGGATATTGGGGCAATAGTTGGTGCAGGCTATAGGAAATATGACTTGAACATAAACACAGGATGGGACAGGTTTGACGCATGTGAACACAGGAGGCAGTACAATGTTGGAAGCATAGAAGAGAAGAGCCTTTATGCAGGGGTTAGGTTTATTGACTCAGGCAAAAAAGACAGAAGGACATACTGCGACTTGGTTCTTGGAGCTAATTTTATAGATGTTGAGGAGAGAAAAGGCGTTGATATTCAAAAGAACAACCCTTCATGGATGGTTGGAATAACTTGGGGAATTAAGTTTTAGAAAAATGAAACAAAAAAAAGATTGGGTGATATTGTCTCATCTTAGGAAAGATGCAAGAAAATCATTGGTCAAGCTGTCTAATGAAACAGGAATACCTGCTTCTACAATATACGACAGAGTGAATACACATGAAAAAGGCATAATAAAAAGGTATACTGCGCTGTTAGATTTCAACAAAATGGGGTTTTATGGTAGGGTTTATGTTGCAATCAAGTTAAATGACAGCAAAAAAAGAGATGAACTTTTTAATTTCTTAAGAGAGCACAAATCTGTCAATTCATTATATAGGATAAATTTTGGCTATCATCTCCTCTTTGAAGCAATATTCAAAGACGTTGCAGAAGCTGACAGTTTTATTGCTGATGTCCAACATAGATTTGGAATCAATGAGCATCAAATCTTCAACGTAATAGAAGAAATAAAAAAAGAGGATTTTTTGACTGAAAATGCCAGTCCGTGAAAATTGCGGATATCGACGAGTAGATTTATAAAAACCAAAACATTATGCCTGTGAGGGAGGGTTAAAAATGCCGCCTATTATAGTTGGTGAACATCCGCTTGCAAAGAGCAGGGATGAAAAAATACGCCGAGTTGGATTGGTATTTCTTGCAGATAGGAATTTAGTCAAGGAAAATGCAGTTGTTACAGGAGAAAGGACGCATGGACTGGCATTTGACAGTTTCATTGCTTATCTAAATCAGGAAAGAGCAAGTTTGGGCAAGCCTTCTGTTACAGAGAGTGAAAGAAATTCTATAGCATCTAATTCTGTTGATATCATATTGGATAAAAATATTTTGATCAGGCCTGACCCGTGCAGAATGGATCTTGCGCTTAAGGCAGATACAGTGCTTCAAGAAATTGCTCCTAAACCAAAAATCAAGTATCTAGGAGCGCTGGATGAAAATGTCAGGCTTGCAATAAAGCAGCAGGGCGAGTGCTACAGGATAAGCCCTCTGCCAAGAACAACCCAAGAACAAATCAATGAAATCCTAGGCTCTATCTTATCTATCAATACTAAAGTCAGATATTATTACAACAGATGGGCTGGAGTAAGGCTTTTGACTTATGATGAGTTTTCAAAACTTGAAAACCTGGAGATTGGCGAAAGAGGGGCTTGCCTTGAAGAGATATTAGGATATTCTAAGATGAAAAACAGCAAGGGCAATCCAGCAGTTGGGTTCTTCATGGCAAAAGGATTTTGCAGGGAGAATTTTGAAAAGACATTTGATTTTGATATCTTGAAAGAACGGTTTTATGATGCTGTACAGCCAGAATTCAGAAGAGACGATTATGCAGATCCAGTCTGGAGAAAAGCGATGGTTGAATCATTGCTGAAAAAAACTCCGCAAGAAGTTATTCCAGAAGAGGTTCATCTTGGTCTTTGCCCTGAATTCTACATGCATATTGAATGGCTTCCTGGCGCAAAGATAGAGCAGGGAAGACTGATTACTTTTGATCCCATATTTAATCAAAATGATGATGAAGCAAGAGCTATCTGCGATGAAAAAGTAAAAGGGTTTATTTTGAATTTCCTTATGGAATACAGCCAGGTAGAATATGTCAACATAGGAAGGGTAATAGAATCACTTTGCAAAAGAGTAAAAATGCCTGGAAGAAGGGGAGTTTATATCGCAGCAATAAAAATCCCAGAGAAAAAGGAAGAGATAGTCAAAGTCATCAGGCTTCAGAAATATGGCGTAAAAGAGTATATCGAAGAAGGAAAGCATGAGCCTGCGCGCGAAGCAGCAAACTACAGGCAGTGGATAAAGGACAGATATTTTGGATGCGAAAGACTGGGCATGAAAGTGCTTCCTATGAGGACAGGAGAGGTTGCTGAAAGATATAATGGAGGAATAATCCTTACTGGATATTTCGAAAGAAGCTATATAGACGGGATTGCAACTGACAAGGTCCATCCTTCAAAATATAAAAACAAAGGATACTCTCTTGCTTTGGCAAAATTGCTAGGAGAATATGCTGTCTTAAACATGGTTGTGGGAAGAGTAGACTTGGCAGGAAGGGTTCTTTTTGATGACGGAGATGAAGTCATAGTTGAAGATGAAAATAGGCTGCCTAAGGAGATTGTTTTAGCAGCTGTCACAGGCTCTTTCAGAGATTATGACTGCACTGAAAAACTCTGCCCTTCACTGGAGAGGTTTGCTGCAGAATATGCAGGGCCTGTAAACAGAAGGGTAAATGTTGTGCCTGATGCCAAAGCTTTTGCTGATTGCTATATTGAATCGTTTGTAAAAAGATTCAAGCAGCTGCAGGAGGAATATAGAAATAACGGGAATGCGTTTGACACCCTGTTCAGCGGAAGGATACATGATCCAAATGGAAGCATTGACTACAGATGGGAACAGATGCTTAGAAGGCTTGAAAATACAGATGTGGAAAGGCTTGGAGAGGAGATAAGGAAAAATATAAAATTAAGTGGTTAAAATCGGGTATAATATATTAACCAATCTTCATCTCGTTATTCTCTTTATCAAGAACATAAATCTCTTTTTCTTCTGGCTTGCAGAATATGTCTAACAAGTCTATGATGTCTCTCAATATCTCTTTAAGCTTTGTCTTGTTTACAGGAGGCAATGCATCAATATAGTATATGACATTCTTTGTTGTCTCTTCAACTTTTGTCTTGTCTGAATCCCTCCAGTTCCATCTCCTGCATAAAACCTTTTTTGCGTCTTTGTAGATTATCTCTCCTTTCTCTGGCTTTTCTTTTGTCTTTTCTCCTAGCGGGGTAAAAGTTTCAGCGCCTTTTGAGATTGACAATGAGATGTTGCCTTCTATCTTGTCCAGGTCATTTATCCCCAATGGAACAAGATATTTCAATGAGAGATAATTGGAAATGTCAACTGCCTTGTTTATTTTTGGCGTGCTCTGGCCTTTCAATATCCTTTTCATCAAGGATTCAACAGAGCAGTTATAAGAAGATGGTTTTGCCCCAAACTCCTCGTAAGCTGCTTTCCATGGAGAAATCAATGGATGCTCTGCAAGCTTTTCAGGAGTGAAGTCAAACTTGATGAGGTTTTCAATCTCTTCCAGAAGATGATAAATCTTTTCATCAGAGCCTTTGTTGTTTATGTTTTTTGCAACAACAATTCCAAGCTTAAGCTCTGGAAATTTCTTAAGCACCTCTTTTGATACAGTTAGTTTCATTTTTTCTTTAGTTTTCCATTGATATGCTTTACTGTTTCATTCAATGCCATATCTAGAACTAAAAGTTGAATGTATTTAAACTTTTCTAGGGATTTGTCTGGAAGTGAATCAACTGTTTCTCATAAGCCTCACGAACAAAAGTAGTAACCAAATGTTACCAATGTTTTCGTAGAAGAAAACTATATCATCTCAAGAACTAAGAACAAGATGCAGACTTATTCTAACTCTTCTTCGACTTCTATTTTCTTTACTCTTTTTTTAGGCTTGCTGGCTTCTTCATAGCCTTTCATAAAGCCTTCTTCTTCTGCAGTTATCTCATCGTCGTCTACCAAAGAGTCTTCTTCTGCTGATTCTTCAAGTCCATCTGCGTATACATCTTCCTCATAAAAATCTTCGTCTGACATATATCCTCAGTGGGAAAACATATGGTATTTAAAGCTTTCCTTTATACAGGCTCAGTAGAAAATCTTTTTAATAAATAACCCCTACTGATTGCTCAGTAGGGGGTGGTGGAGCACACCCACCACATGAAAAAAGAAAACAAACTGATTAATAAAATTAAGC
>Ga0315289_10001010_pt1 | contig 43899 bp, 61 predicted proteins | sample YL17G11_40_MG_FD_203452 | JGI IMG/M metagenome (GOLD analysis project Ga0315289, IMG submission 203452) | Sediment microbial communities from Yellowstone Lake, YNP, Wyoming, USA - YL17G11_40 | ecosystem: Environmental > Aquatic > Freshwater > Lake > Sediment | place: USA: Wyoming | collected... | reverse complement strand
CTCATCAATTTGTTCTAAATAGTTCATCGTATTAAATATCTGAGTTATCGGTTAATAAAACTATTGATTGTAGTACGCTATTACTTTGCTCATCGTATAAGTCTTCCTCCACAAAGTTAATCTCTTGCACATCAGAGTCAAAGTCTTCTCTATATAGTACGTTAATAAGTCTAAGGTCGTTGCCTTGTTTTTCTAATTCGGTTAAGAATTGTAATAATGCTTTTGCGTTCATTGTTATTTGTTTAAGGGTTTAAAAATTACTTGATATCCGTCTTCAATACGGGTTTTTATCCAATACTCTAATTCTGTTAGTTCAAAATATTTGTTCCAATCTTCACCACTATGGCTAAATTGTACTACGGGCTTCTGCCATCTGCCGAAAGTTCCGAATCTAAAATGTATCTGCTTCATATTACAATAAGATGATAGTTTTCTTCCCGTTATCATAATAAGCCAATTGGTTATTATCTTTTGCAATACGCTCGGCCTCTTCCTTTGTTGTAACCTTGATTGATATATCTAAGTATAACTCATCGTTTTCTACCCACGCCCCGATAAAGTAGCGTTGATTTGTTAAGCCACCGCAGAGTATGTGTGCCTTCTCTTTAATGTAGCTAGCAATGTGATACTGCAAGCCCGTCATCCAATTCTGTTTAAGGATGGTCTCGTGGTCTGCTATGCTCACCATAAAGCCATCAGTAGGGTTAAGTTGTCCGTTCAGTAGGTTGTAACTTCCACCTCCGTTGTTCAAGATTGATTTTTTAAATAATATTAAGTTACTCATAATTTTAGGTATCGGTTAGCCTATACTCCGAAAGGTTTTAAGTTAGTTATACTTCTGAATTGTCGGTTAATAAAATAATTGATGTCAATACTTTGTTTGTTTCCTCATCGAATAAATCTTCTTCTACAAAGTTACAAAACTCTACATCGCTATCGTTATCGTATCTATAATTGATAGATATTGTACTTAGGTCATTGCCTAATTCTTGTAATTCAATTAAGAATTGTAATAATTCATTTGCTTTCATTATCTTATTTTTAAGGGTTAGTTATTAATTAATTGGGTTAATTGTAATTCAAATTCTTCACGCATTGCTTCTACATCATATACCTTTGTAGTTTCGGCATCATCAGAGTAGTAGTACAATACATTAATTTCAATAGTGCTTGGGGTTGTTTCTTGATTTTTCATTGTTTGATTTTTTAAGGGTTTAATTTTTAGGTTTGATAATCATTAGTAATAAGCCCCCGTAGAATAATACCACGTTAAGGGCAAAGAATAAAGCGAAAATTGTTTTGATTGTTTCCATCGTGTTAGTTTTTAAAGGTGTTTTTAGGTTTGGTTTGTTTGCTTGGTTGTTTCTCTACCTGCTTTGCTCCCCAATCTATTAGGAATGCGACGGCTAAGATACTAGTTATTACTACAAATGCAAATTCTGAGATTAAAATAAATTCTTTCATTGGGTTATGTTTAAGGGTTAATACTTTCTTGTTAGGTATTTATTGAATAGGTTTTTAGCGTGCTTAAAGTCTTTGACTTCGGTATCTAATACCCAATTAGGTATGTACAATTTAACTTCGTGGCTTTGCTCGTAATCTCCTATAGTGCATATCCATCCCGTGTACTTGGCGTTAGATACTTCATCTATATTATTAAGATAATGGTCAGCCCATTGGTAGATACCTTCTATCCAACTTCCACAAATATCTGAATAGGTATCACCCATCCCAACTTGTTGTGCATATCTTGATGCACCAATCTTAAAAATAATTCCTCCGTCTAAATCTAAATAGTGATTTCTTAATGTTTTCATAATGTTTAGGGTTTAAATTACTCGGCACATAGTGACCAAGACTCTTGTTTGTATAGTTCATTTTTAGTAATACCTAGGTAGCCTAGGATAAAGTTAGCTAACCTAGTTAGGGTGGTTTCTTTTGTGAGGTCATTAGAGCCTATCTGAGCCACTAAGTAGCTAGGTGACATACCTAGTACACGGCTACAAAATTTAACATCTTGACCTAGGTAAAAAGATTTGCTAGTGCCGTTAGATTTGGTGAGCACTAGGCTCCAAGTGTGACCGAAGCCATAGCTTCCACGTTCGATTTGAATTGTTGCTTTCATTGTTAAGGGTTTTATTTTTTAATTGTTGATTTGAAAATTTGGTTTCCTGTTTTTAGTATTAATTCAAGATTTGCTTTTGCAATTAATAAATTTTGCAACTGCATAAACATTAATTCTTTTTCCTCGTTCCAATCTTGTTGTATATCAAATTGGGTATCTGCAATAAAAATATCTAATTGTTTGGTAATTTGTGTTAATGTTAAATTTTCCATTTTGTTAAGGGTTTAAGTTAAGGGGAGCAGTTACGCTCCCCGTGTTATAAATTTAGTTAGGTAAAAATTCTAATGAATTGCATACAGGATAAAAGTATCCGCTATCAACGCTTGCGGGCGCATCTTCTATAAAGTAGAAAGAGTGGCATCTTACAAATTCGGGGTTTTTCATACCCTTAAATTTAAGCATTGCTTTTTGTTCGCTTGTTAGTTGTTCGCCTTTGATTAATACGGGTGTTTTCATTGTTAAGGGGTTTTGGTTAAGACGCCCCGAAGGGCGTTTCGGATATTGAATCCTCGTCAGTTAACCTTGATTAATACTCAGCGTATTGGCTTAGCATATATTGGTAGTATGCTTTTGTAACACAACCTAATTGATAGGCATCTTCGAATGCATCTATTCCGTTTTTATATAGTTGAGCAATTACCTCAACCTTTAACTCTAAATCGTAGATGTCTGCTTTTGCATCAATAGGCGAATATCTATTACCTATTATGCTATTCAAGTGCATACCTAATAAAGTGTTGTTACCATCAATGTGTAAAAGGCTTTTAAAATCGTTAATCGTTTTCATTTTGTTAAGGGGTTTTGTCGTTTCGGTGTGTACTGCTCACCTCATCAGTATAGCAACCTAGCTATATACGACTAATATGTCAAAGAACGATTACATCTACTTGGTTCAGACCGAATGCATACACACTTTTCTAGTTCGGTTCAGACTTTTCGTCAACCTGCCCGAGGCAGGAACCACGTTATCCCAACGTGCTAAATTCTTTAGTATTTCATATGCTAAGAATCTTAGCATCTTGGGGAGGCATCGCGCTTCCGACACCACAAGTATAGGCATAAGGTTTTATTCCCACAATAGCAAAGTGAAAATAAATTCAAAAACCCTATTAACGCTATCAAAAACGCAGAAAAAAAATGAAATTTAGAATGATTCTAAATAAGGAACAGCCCTATTATAGCCCTAATCAGGATGTGTATATACTCCAATGCTCACCGAATAGACATCTCTATATACTACTACTAGGACAAGAGAACAGAGAGGCCAAGGGGCGAAGCCTCGGAGGGTAAGGGCTAACTACACACAATACCCACCCAATAGGGTATTTACCCTAGGGGTTTATAACCCAAGAAGTTACAAACCATAAACCATTACCACTAAGCCCGTTTTATACCCCTAAATTGCGTCTAAGACATTATCTCACCTATGGCAATATAACGAGTCCACTAAGGGGGGTTATTTCCTTACAGAGCCTCTAAACACGCTTAAACGGGAAGTCCCCAAAAACCCCCTCAGAATGCATTTAAAGAGGGTATCCTAGACCTTAGTGTATTTAGGAGCAGAATGTGAGCAGAGTAGCCAAGGAGCAAAAACCCCATTTAAACATACGTGAGTACACACTCCTCACCACGTGGAGACCAAGACCTTAGTGTACATAGTGTTTATTTAGAATGATTCTAGATAAGGAGCATATGTGAGCAGAGCATCTCCTTACCTAGGGAGCAGAGGTGGTTCATTAGTTAGTATGCAAGGTAGTGTGCATAGCAAGGTACCTCGAGGGCATTCTATTTCCATTGGACTATAGATGGGTAGCATAGGCTTAGTGTACGATTAACACTAAGTAAGGGGGCGGGGTTGTAGATATCGGTTTCTCTTGGGGGTGGCGGTCGGTCGTGTGGGGGCGGTAACCCCTACGCTACACAATCACGAGTAAATCCACCACAGGGACCAATACACCTTTAGAGGTATTGTTATCACCTCCGAGCACATCACGTTTAGTATTTAGGTATTTACGAGCTATAGACTTGAGCTCAGTTGTGGTTTTGAGGATTATGGTTTCCCCTACTACTATGGCGTAGTAATCTGCCTGGGTTGTGGCTATGCCAGATGGTTTGTTTCTTGAGCTATACTCAATGAATACGTTACCTGTCTTTAGTGTGAGCAGGTCTGTCTTAACTTCTATCCTCTTATGGTGGAGGATTTCTGATAGCTTTTGTTCACTTAATACGCCTAGCTCTAGGTCGTACTTGAAATCACTGTTATAGTTCAAAATCTTTTTTTGATTCTTCTAATAGGAAATGGTGGAAGTCTTTTGTGTTGTAGTTTGTAAACATCAGCTCATTTTTACAAGTAGTATTTAACAGTTTATTCTTCTTAAATGCTTTAACTTTTGCTATTGCATCGCTTTTGCAAGACGAGTCGCAGAAAAATTCAAAACGTGGATTTAGTATAGTTCCAGTATTTATAGAAACATAATAAACTTTTTCAACTGCTTCTTTAGTATTATCTGCACCATAACACTTTTTATTAATTTTATACCATCTAAATTTACTATCCTCATCTACAAGATATTCAACTATGTGGTATCCAAAAAATAGTGCATAGTACATCTTTTTGATATATCTTCTTATATCATATATTTTCCACTGCAATTGCTTTCTAATATATTGTAATTTAGTTTCATTATGTATTTTAATATTAAAAATTCTTCTAATATATTCTGATTGTGTCTCTTTCATAATTCAAATTTCTTTTCTATCTTGTTATACTCTTCCTGGTCTATATCTACTAGGGTATACTCGCTCTGTCTTATGAGCTCACATATCTCTACACGCTGGGGGAAGGATACGGTGTCATCGAAGAGCACAGCACCTTCTACCCCATCGCTGTTATTCATCACCTTCAGGTATCTCGTTATCATTAGGCTTTATTCTAATTGTTACTGTTTCCTCTTCTAGGCTTAGGTATAAGCTGGCGAGCTCTTCATAGGAGAAAATGAATGACTTTCCCTCTACGTAAATGATGATATTTTTTATTCCTTCTATCTTCATATTTATTTTGTAAGTATTATATACCGTATGTGTCTCTAATGTACCTGCGAGCTTCGCCATAGCTTTTAAATATTCTAAGGTAGTCGAACTCTCCTGGGCTTGTTATAGTATAGGAAATGTTTATAATCTCCCCATCTAAGTCAAGTTCTGTTTTTTCTGTTATTGTTATGATATCTTTCATTAATATTCTGCCTTGTGTAGTTTATATCCTTGAATAATATTATATACAGCAGTAGTAGCTAATACACTAAATACTAAACAACATCCAATATAGTAAGTAACTAAAGTATCTGGTGAGCACAATACTGAGTCAAATAACCAGTAAGCTAATGCAAGTGAATTAAATCCTAAAAAATAATGTAATAGTTTCATAGTTATGATATTAAAATTAAAGTAATAAATGAAGCAACAATAACAGCAATGCTTGCTATTAAGTACCACAATTGCTTTCTTTGTGGTTCTGGTTGACTACCATAGTAGTATTCATACTCCCAAGATGCGTTTGTTCTCTTTCTCATTTTTTTCTGTAAATTAATTGTCTAAGTGCTTCATCTATTTCTTTTAACTCTGCTAACTTTTGTTTCTTCATAGACATTAGCATATCTACCTTTTTCTGTCTCTTAATCTCGCCTTCTAACATTTCTAAGAATTTCATAACTATTTAATATCTTTTGATTCAATTAATGTGTAGGTAAAGCTATTACCGTGAATTTTTTTAGATTCATTACAAATCTTCATAAATTCAGCAAAGTCTTTTGCAGCTTTAAATACTTGACAGCCCTCTGACCAGTTTTCTACAAACTCAGACTCTGTTTTTGGGTTTGAGCGGTGAATGTTGATACCGAATAAACCTTCTTGAATTGTAGACTCGTCAAAGGTCATATCTTTATTCTTGTCTCTATATACCTTAACTGGCTTTTGTTGTTTTAACGCCTCGTATTTACCTTGGTGTAAATCAACTCGGTGTGAACCTCTGTATTGGTTAGGAACCAAACGTGCTACGCCATTAGGATTGTGAAACTCTTTTACAGCTTTTGTACCAGGGTCTGTAGTGCATTTCCAGCAATGGAACTTTTGTTCACCATTTAGCTTGTATGCTACAGTAATGAAGTCATCAAATTTGTTTGTTACTGCTTTACCAGTAGAAGATGTTCTTACACCAACAATGTTAATGTCATAATTGGTGCTTGAGTCGAACCATACATAGCCCTTGGCTTGCATAGCTTTTTTAATTTGCTCTAACGTGTACATAATTTCTTTTTAATTAATGATTTTACAATTGAAAATACTCCAATCATTATTGATACGACAGAACCAATAAAAAATATTGGTATGCACCATATTGTAGCTAAAGTAACAACTAAAGTTACACTTATTGTATAATTTTTTATTCTTGCTACTTTATCAATAGGATATAGTGCAACTAATGCAAAAAAATTAAATGCATCATCAAATGGTTCACTTGTTTTATTAATTTTCTTCTTTGCCATCGGTTACTACTTCTCTTAAATGCTGAATAGATAGGATGTGTGATAATATTTGGTCGTTATAACGCTCCTTAGATTTCTCGTGTAGTGCTTCGTTACGTTGAGCACGTAAGTTCTGAACTTCATCATCCAAAACTTTAATGGCATTCAATATGCCTTCTTTATAATATTTTTCCATTAGTCTACTTTGGACCAGTTAAATGTTAATTGTTTGTCTATTTCGCTTTCGTAAGCGTCAAATGGGTGTAATTCTAGTACAACCTTGTCATTTTTTATAATATGTTCTGGAAATCGACTAAGAGTATATAATGGTTCCTTCAAAAGCTTATTAACTTCATCACGAGTTTTTACATTGGATACTATAAAGAACCCATCTGTGTTAGTAAACGTATCACCTACTATATACTTACACTCAAGGTTCTTTAATTCTTTTTTAGACACCGCCATAATTAGCCAATTTTTCTAACCTTTCGGCAAGTTCTTTACAATTTTCTTTTACTAAATAACGCTTACCACCATCCATTACTATAAAGGATAATGACTCGCTGCCAGTGTAAGATTCAATCTGTGCCACATATACTGGGTTGATTGCTATTTCTAATCCTGACTCGTCTGTTGTTTTATAGAATTGTAACATAAAGCTAAGGTAAGGACTTATTTTGTTATATCAAAATAAAATTGTAAATTTGTTCAATTTATAATCATTCTAAATAATGAATATTAAAAAAAATACAGAATACATACTTCAACATCCATATACAAAGAAGGCTATAGAAGAATATGTGCAGGGGGATACAAAGATGCTGGAGCAACTTATCTTCGAGATTCAATTTCATACCTTTGATAAAACAGCATTGCTATGTGCTCAAACATACGGTCTAAATAAGTGGAACAACACTTGTGTTATTAAGGACCTGATAAGAAATGTAGAGCCACCCAATAACTTATCTATATCACTTTCTATTCCCAAGAAGGGTGGCAAGTAAAAAACTGAATTAGTAATTTGGTATCTTTGCATATCGATTGACTTTTACTTTAAAACATTTTATAAAATGGCAAAATTATTAACAAATCCATCTGGAATTGAAATTGTTAAAAAAACATTAAGCGTTGCTGGTCCAACTGGCGGTACAATGGGTAAAGTTTCTAAGAAAGCTTTAGGAAAGAAACTGGCAGACATTCCTGATGAGCGTGAGGAAATTAGAAATCGTAAAATTGAAGCCGAAAAACCTAAGTTTCGTCAAATGAAAGGTGTAACAGTTGTTACAAGAATAGGTGGAGAACGGTTAACTGCTATGCCAACTATGAGAAATATATCTGGCTCTACAAAATCTACACAAAAACCAACAGAAAAGCCTAAGAAAACAAGTACAGTAACTCCAGCTCCTACAAGACCACAAAGAAATACTGTTGGACAAATAAAAAAGGTTGTAACAGAGGGTATAAAGCAAAATAAAACAATGGGTGGAATTATTCCTCCTCCAGCAAAATCTATCGTTAAGGAAGTTGCTAAAGAAATTGTTAAGGAAAAGCCAATTGCAACTTTTGGTCGTGGTACACATCAAAGTTCATTTCCATTCTACCCATCTCAAGTTGCCGATTTTGTTAAAGGTAATAAAGAGTGGGCTGCATTGATTGACACCTCAAGTCCAGAAACAATAAAAGCATCTATTGAAAAACTACCCGCTGATTATGTATTATCTACTAATCCAAAAGAAGCTAAAAAGGGTAAACAAAATTATAGCGAACAAAGCAAAGATGCTTTTGTTAGATTGCTTGTTAAAAAATATGGTGAAGGAAAATCTTTACTATAATAAATATAAATACTAAGAGAAGCTCACCAAAACGGTGGGCTTTTTTTATGTAATTTTGTATTGTAATCTTAAAAATTAAAAGAATGAAAAAACCAGCAGTAAGTAAAAAAGCAGGAGCAAACAAAGGAACTCCAGTATCATTAAAGAAAGCTAACGCTATGGTTAGCCAATTCGTTTACAAGCCTACAAAAGGTGCTAAAAGAGGTAAATAAGATGGCACAAATGCAGAAACCAAATCCAAAGAATATGGTTAAAATTGGCGATTTGAGAAAAATCGTTAGCAATCTTAGAAAACGCCAGCAACAATTAGAGTATAATCTGGAAGATGTTGATATGGTTGATGCAGGTAACAAAGCAGATTTTATTGAAAGAGCTGCTAATGAGGATAAGATTGGAAGATATTCAGCTATCCTTAAAAAACACGATGCCAAAAATCCATCTCAAGATGTTATTTCTAAAGTAATTAGAATTGGTAGAGCTATTAAAAAAGAGTTCTAATGGCAAAGACTAAAGCTCAATCAGTCGTTAAGAAAATAGAAAAGGCTAAGGTTGCAAGACCTGGCCGCCACTCTAAGAAAAAGTCAAGCAAATTAAAGACTTCTAAGAACTACCTTAAAAAATATAATCGTCAAGGAAAATAATATGGCAACTGCAAAGACACCAAAAAGTAAAGTTAATGCTGCTGGTAACTATACTAAACCAGGGATGCGTAAAACTATATTTGAGCGAGTTAAAGCTGGTAGTAAGGGTGGAAACCCTGGCCAGTGGAGTGCAAGAAAAGCACAGATTGTAGCTAAGGAATATAAAGCCAAGGGTGGTGGTTACAAAAACTAATTACTATGGCATTAGCTAAATCACAACAAAGTCTTAAGAGCTGGGGTGAGCAGAAGTGGATGACTTCTGGCACAGCAGCCAATAAAAAGAAAGGTTCCTCTAAAGAAGTTAAATCTAAGGGGACTAAAAGATATTTACCTGAAGCTGCTTGGAGCTCTTTATCGAAAGGTGAGAAAGCTGCAACTAACAAAGCTAAGGCTAAGGGTAATGCAAGTGGAAAACAATTCGTTAAACAGCCTAAAAGCATAGCTAAGAAGGCAGCTAAATTCAGATAATATGAAAACTATGAAAGTAAAAGTTACAAAAGTAACTAAAGGTAAATCTTTCCCAGATTTAAACAAAGATGGTAAAATTACTAAAGCTGACATCTTAAAGGGTAAAGGCGTAATTGGTAAAAAGAAAAAGTAATGATATATGAACCACACAATAGGGTTGAGGTTTGCTCTCCCAAAGGTGATGGCATAATATGGTTAGTTACTGACTACGGTCACGAGACAGACACTATATATACTGTAATAATAAATGCTACTGGTGAGCTATGGCAATTTGCCCATAAAGACATCAAGGTTAAACCAAATATAACTTTCGGAAGAAATGAAAGCAAGTAAACCAAAGACAGCAGCTTGGACCAGAAAAGAAGGTAAGAACCCTACTGGTGGTCTTAACGCAAAAGGTGTTGCATCTTACAGAAAAGCTAACCCTGGAAGTAAGCTTAAAATGGCTGTAACCACTCCCCCGTCTAAATTAAAAGCTGGTAGCAAGGATGCTGCAAGACGCAAGTCTTTTTGTGCTAGAATGTCTGGTATGCCAGGTCCTATGAAGGATGATAAAGGTAGACCTACAAGAAAGGCTTTATCCTTAAAGAAGTGGAACTGCTAATGGCTGCTTTACTATTTAAACTCTGGTTAGTTCTGTTTCTTTTGATGCTTGCTTCGTTGTAAGGCATATCTTCTCTATATCCCAGCAGTTCTACAAACCACCAAGTTTCATTTAATATTTACGGTGCGCACCCCAGAACTGAGATTTCCTCAGACAAGCCCATCTACCAAGCTTTGTTTTCATACCACCCAATTGTTTCTTTCTGCTGGTCAGGAGTTCAATGCTTAAACCTTGATTGCTCCCACTTGGACAATTGTTGTAAATACCTTTATAGTCATATTTTTGATTGAGCTATTCACCCCTATGCACTTCTCAGTAGTAGACTTCTGAACTGAGGAAGGTTACAAATGTAGACATAAGTTTTCAAAAAACAAAATAAAAAATAAATTTGCATATGTCAATACTTATTTGTAGATTTGGATATTGTTAAATGATTAAATTAAAAAAATGAGTACACAACAAGAAAAAGTCTACGTGAACGGGATGTTCGTAAAGACACAAAAAACAACATTTGGTGACATCATCAAAATTTCAGTTAAAGTAGAAGATGTAGTTAAGTTCTTACAAGACAACAGTAATAATGGCTGGTGTGATATTGACTTGCTACAGAAAAAACAAATTGACGAGAAAGGTCGCACACACACAGCAGTTTTAAATAACTGGAAACCAAATAAAGCAGCAGCACCAGTAGCTCAGGTAGCAGCAGGTGATGAAGATTTACCTTTTTAAGTTTTCATATCAAGTTTGTTTAAGTTCAGGGGTGGGTTGTTGGTGACCTACCCCTTTTTACTAAAAATTATGGCAATCAAAAAAAGTTTAAAAGCTCAAGCTAAAAAAGCAAGAGAAAAACAAGTTAAAGAAGTTAATACTATTATTCGCACTGCTGTAAAGAACTTTGATTTCTTGAGCTCGCTACTTGTAGAGGGTAATCCTGAAGAAACATACCATAAGATTATGGACTTCAGAGAGGCAGTAGAAAAAATGGTAGAAGAAATTAATGAAGAAACAAAAAAAGGGGAAGCTTAATGCAACCCCTTTCTCTTTGCGTTCAAACTAAGATTAAGCAGAAGCAGCTGCTAAGATAGCAGATACAGCTTGAGTAACGAAGTAAGAACCATTTTGCCAGTTGTTGGCCTGGTTGTAAGTGTAATCAATTTCAGAAGCGATTGTAGGGATAGAGAAAGCAGACGGAGCAGCTTTAACACCTTGAATACGGTCTACATTGATTAACACTTGTGCAGTTGCTGCTAATTCACCTTCTAAAGGAGTAATCCAAGCAGATACAGAAATAAGTTTAGCCATTTCGGTTAAATTAAATTGTTAATAAATAAATTAATGAATACACAAAGATAAGGATAATATGATACGAGTTTTGACATTTGCACCACAAATTACAGATGGTACAAGTTTTTATAGATTAGGTGGTGTTTTACCATACTTAGAAAAAGAATATTCTGATATTCACATTAAAGACCTTTCTGGAAAAGATGCTTTAGATTGGCCAGATTACGCTTCATATGATGTTGCAGTATTTCAAAGACCATTTATTAAACCACATTTAACTACAATTAATATGTTAAAGTTAATGGGGTTAAAGGTTATTATTGATTATGACGATGATGTATTAAATGTTCCAATGCACAATCCATTTTATAATAACTATGAATCAAATAAGGAAACAATAAAACAAATATCTAAAGTTGCTGATGAAATTTGGGTATCTACCATTGGATTAAAAAACACATTTTCAGAGTTTAATAAAAATATTAAAATTATACCTAATGCTCATAATGATTATTTATTCCCTGTAAAAAATAAAGTACCATTTAATAAAAAATCTCAAAAAGTTGCCTACAGAGGCGGTAGCACTCACGAAATTGATGTTTACTCACAGCTAAACGATTGGATTGAAATTATTAATAAAAACAAATCAACAGAGTTTTATTTTATGGGTTCAAGATTTCCATACCTAGAAAGCAGATGTGGGGATAATTATATTATCATTCCTGGTACACATATTCTTGATTACTTTAGAAATATGCGTAAGGTTAACCCAAACATATTTATTTATACACTTGAAGACAATAAGTTTAATACAGGTAAAAGTAACATATCTTGGATTGAGTCTACGTATGCAGGAGCTGCTGTTATTGCACCAGAGTTTTTAACAGAGTTTATTAGACCAGGTATATCTAACTTTACAGGTTCTTTAAAAGAGGTATTTGATAAAATTAAAAAAGATACAAGTGTATTAGAGATAAAGAATAATTTATCCTGGGATTATATTCAAGCAAAACTACTTTTATCTCAAGTAAATCAAGAAAGATACAATTCTATTGTAGAGATGAAAAATCGTAAGTAAAAAGTATATATCTTTGCATATACAAAAAGGAAGAAAATGTCGTGGAACACAAAAACAAGTAAAATTTATCCTCTGCGTATCAAAAATTCACAGCGATACAAAGCAGAGGTGGTGGCTAACAGCAAGGGAAGGAAGCTCTCCGAACACCTACATTGGTTAATAAACCAATCAATTACTAATTACGAGATGGAGTTTGGAGAAATTAATGTACCAAAAGAGGAAGAATAATGAAAACACACGGAGAAAACTTTATCGTTCAATACGATAAGGGTTCAATTAGAAATTATGATTTAGGCTCTGGCATTGTAATTGAGATTGCAGCAGAATGTAATGTTGATATTAGAGGAAACTCTGACCAGATAGGTACTATTGTGTCTGCTCCTGCTGATGAAAAGTTTTTCAAAGACGGAGATAAGGTTCTTACGCATTATTTGGCATCATCAGATAGTGGTCGTTTTAGTTACGGTGGTCAAGATTATTACAAGGTTACTAAAGCTCAAATGTTTGCAAAGATACACGAGGATGGAGAGCTTGAGCCAGCAGAGGATATTTATTTCTGTAGTGATATAGTTGTAGACTCTACTACTGAATCTGGGATATTAACAACAATCGATGGAAAGAAAAACGAATTGCTAAGATTGGTTATTACGCATATCCCATCATCTATTAGTAAGGTATGGGCAGATGACAAAATAAATGTTGGAGATGTAATTATGCCGTTTGATAACTATAACTATAGGTTTACATATAATAAAAAGGAGTATGTAAAGATTGAGCATAAGTTTATATCAGGTGTATATTTAGATGAAAAAAAATCTACCTAAATCAATTAATGATATAGAGTTTATTCCGTTTGTAGGTAGAGATATTGATTTAAACACAAAAGGAAAACCATCTGTATATCTTAGAAATGTTATAATCCCTTATTATAGGAAGGTGATAAGGGGATTAGAAAGCGAAATAGTTAAGTTAAGGAAATCAAAGAAGGAACTGCTTGATAGGAAGAACAAGCAGATTAGTGCAAAAAGGTGGCTAAAATACAAGAGTAATCAAGAAAGGTACGCAGTTCAGCAGAAAAAAGTTAAAGATAAGGCTGTTGAATTAACGAAAGGAAAAGTAAGGAAGGCTGCATTTGAGAAGGCAGATTTGCTCGCCAGTATATACTACTTACCCGTATATACTAAATTGGCAAAAGAATCTGGTTTAAGGTTACAAGAGTTTGTATATATAGTATACACAAGTAACTTTAAATACCTAACACTTGCAGACTACAAAGAGTTCTTTGGTGAGGCGTTTAGTATGACGCATTTTAACGCCTGTAGAACCCTTCAATTTATTGATTCGAGCAAGAACATCACCAACAGTTATTTCTTGTCTCTGAAGGGCAGGAATTTGATTAAAAGGGTACAAGAAGAGGTAGAAGTATTTAAGGATGAATAGACCAGATTTAAAAGGATTAAAACAAGGGCAATTAGAGTATGTTGAATATTTGGAAAAAGAGCTCTCCACGTTTCAGAATGATGGTGCAAAAAGGTTACTGTTTGAGCTATCTGGTATTGCTGGAGACTTTGCAAATGACATTAGTTCTATTAGAGCAGGTGCTATTGCTGGTAAGTATATTAATGACGATAAGTCTGATGCGATGATTGACAAGGTTATGAAGCTTGTTGACAAGATGGATAAGTTTAAATTACTTGCACAGCTCACCGAGCAAGAAGAGGAAGATAAGACAAAAGCTAAAAAGATTATTAGAAGACCAGAGGATTTGATACGTGGCAATTGATAAGGACTTAATAGATTCAGCTCTCGATAAGTTTGAGAGAAAGCGTATGTGTGGGGAGATTGGTGTTGAACTTCCTGCACCTCCCCTATTCAGGCAAATAGATAACTACGATAAAGACAAGAAGAACCAAAAGTTTGAGTACATACAAGTTCCAATAGACTATGATGAACTTGATGATGATACGCAGGGAGAGATAGCTATACGTGAATACGACAGGATAAAGAATGGTTATTGGTTTTTCAATAATGGTAATCTTGAGTATATTACAGGATACCATTATGCTTTTCTAAACTATATGATAATAGATGGTGAGCAGCCTTTGTTCACCGATGCACAAAGAGATTTCTTTTATGTGTGGGATGCAGTGGAGAAAGACCCTAGTTGTTTCGGATTATGTTTAACTACACCAAGACGATGGGGAAAGGGGGAGGTGTCAATCATCATTGCATACCTACGCACAATTCTAAATCAATTCTCACATTGCGGTATACAGTCTAAAAACCTTGATGGTGCAAAGGACTTATACGCAAAACTTGTGCAAAGATGGCAGCGTATGCCTTCTTATCTTAAACCAATAGATGAGGGTGAATCTAACCCTAAGTCTGCTCTCCGTTTCTTTGAACCAGGAAAGAGAAGTACTAAAGCACAGAAGAAAGAATACACCACAGCATTAAACTCCTGGATTGACTACGCAGCAACAGTTAAGACTGCATATGATGGTCAGAAGTTAAAGACATACATATTTGATGAGGCTGCAAAGGCTGAGAATGTGGATGTTGAGGAGTGCTGGAACGTAGTAAGATTCTGTTTGCTAAATGGTTCACGTATTATAGGGAAAGCATTAATAACAACTACAGTAGAAGATGGAGATTCATTTGAGGCATCAGTTCAATATAAAAACATATGGGACAAATCAAACCCTGTCGAAAAGCTGGAAAGCGGTAAGACGCAGTCTGGATTATGGCGTTATTTTAACCCTGCGTATATGGGATATTATGGAGAGGATGATATTACTGGTGTTCCCTTTATAGATGACTACGGATACTCAAGACAAGAGCTCGCCAAGGAATACATTATGCGTAACAGACAAGGTCTTGATGACCGTCAGTTAGCATCAGAGAAAAGAAAGCTACCACTAACTGTAGAGGAAGCATTCCAAACAGATTCAAGCCAGTGCCATTTCAACTCTATAAACCTTAATGACCAGCTCACCTATTTAAAAGAGTATGCACCCAAAGGACTAGTTAGTCGTGTTACATTTTATAGAGGTATGGATGGTAAGGTAACGTGGAGAGCAGACCCTAACGGCAAGTTCCAAATGTGCTGGGACTTTAAGAACCACGGAGACTCAAATAAGAACATCATCGAGAATGGCATTAAGAAGCCGTCTAACACATCATCTTTTGCAATCGGAGTTGACCCCTTTGCCAGCACAATTATAACGGGAGAGCAGGGCTCTAATGGCGTAGCATACGTTTATAGAAAGCACGACACAGAGGACCCAGAAGATAGTGGTTTATGTGTTATCAGATACTCTGATAGACCACCACTCAAATCAATATTTCACGACAATGTTATTATGCTATGTGAATACTTTGGTTGTAAGGCTAATTACGAAAGTGATGTGGAGGATTACTACGAGTATTTCATTAATAAAGGATATAAGAATTATGTAATGTGGAGACCTAAATCAACTATAGACCCTAATAGAAAAAATAAAAAAGTAAAGTATGGCACTCCATCCAAAGACCCGTTTGCTCTTCAGAAACACTTTGACACTGTTTATGATTACGTTGAGCTCCATTGTGATAAAATTTATTTTATAGAACTTATAGAAGATTTAATAGGATATAAACACGCCAAGCGTACAAAGTATGATGATACTGTAGCGTTTGGTATGAGCTTACTTGCTGGGACTGAAAATGTCAAAATAGAGTCTAATGAAAAAAAGCTTGTATTTATGAAATTTGCTAAACCGATAACAGGCTTAGGTCATTGAAAAACAAACGATTTAATTGGTTAATTTTGTAAAGAATTTATATTAAGGATTAATGGCTCAACAAAACTACTACGGACTCCCCAACCCTTTATCTCCAGATGCTGAAAAAAATTCACCAGAATTTGGATTGAAGGTAATGAAGACTTCATATTCTCAATGGTTAAATGGATATGGTGGGGTTAGTCAAAAGCAAAGACAGGTTCGTTTCGATTATAACAGAGCTTACGCTACTGGGCAACAGCCTATGCAAGAGTTCTTGGATTTCTTAGATATTAATGGTCAGCAACCGTACTCAAATCTTGATTACACTCCGCTGCCTATTGCTATACCTATGATTCAGCGTATAAAAGATAGGTTTAATCAACGTATTGAAAAAATCCGTTGTAATGCTATTGACCCTGTTAGTGTTTCTAAGAAAGATAAAGAAAAAGCTGAGGCTAAATTTAGAATGCAATTCAAAAATGAAATTCAGCAACTTCAACAAAGCACTGGCGTTCAATTAGAAGACCCAGATGCATTTACGCCAGAGGATAATGATGAAAACGAAATTTACTTTGGATTCAATTATAAGCAACGTGAAGAGGTAATGATGGAACAAGGTATTGACCTTGTGATGTATGATAATGATTGGACTGAGTGTAAGAATGGGATGCTTGATGATTTAATTACATTTGGTATATGTGGAACTAAAACTTTCATTGATGCTAATGGTAAAGTAAGAATCAGAAAAGTAAATCCATATAACTTAGTATTATCTTATAGCGAGCGTGATGACCTTAAAGATTTAGAATGGGCTGGTGAGATTGTGTATATGAGTATTGCTGATGTACGCTTAACCTACCCTGGAAAAGTATCTGAAGAAGAGTTATTCAATATAGCAAGAAGTGCTACATCTAAATACAATAACCCTGCTGCTTGGACATTTACTTGGAACTACCAATATGCTAATGCGTTTGCAAGACCATATGATGCGTTCCGTGTTCCTGTTATGCAGCTATCTTATAAAACTTTGTATAATCTTAAATACGAGAAGAACCAAGACAGATTTGGTAAAACTCTTTTAGATAGAACAGAGAAAATGAAAGATGGTAAAGACTATGTTAAGTCTAAACCATACTATGTAGAATATGATGGTGCTTGGATTTGCGATACTAACCATTTATTGAAATGGGAAATTGCAAACAATATGCTTAAACCTAATGAGAACTTGCAAGAATGTTTGTTACCGTTCTCTTTCTATATGTACAACAATAATAGAATGACTAACAAGCCTATTATTGAAACAATGATTCCATCTATTAAACAGATGCAGTTAGCTCACCTTCAAATGCAGAAGATTGTAGCTCAAGCTGCACCAGATGGTTACACTGTGGATATTGCGGGTATGAGCGATGTTGATTTAGGTAATGGTAAAGGTGCTTTGCAACCTATGGAGTTAATCCGTATCTACAAACAGACTGGTGTTATTTACTATAAAGGTATGGTCGATGATATGGATGGAAATAACAAACCTCCAATCACTCCATTAAACGTACCGTTTACTGCAAAGTTACAAGCATTTATTGAGTTATATAATTTTGAGTTAAATAAACTTGAAAGAACTATTGGTTCTAACTCGTTAGACCAAGGTATGATTTCTAACCAAGCCGTAGGTGCAAAAGTATTAGATTCTGCTCGCCAAATTGGAGAAAGTTCTATTAACTATATATACAACTCATACTTAAACGTATTTGAAAGAACGGCAAAACAATCAGCAATGAGATTGTGGGATATTTTGGTGTTTGGAGAAAAAGGTGGATATGAAGGATATAAATATGCATTAGGTGCTGATAGGGTTGAATACATTAAACTAGAAGCTACTGACGATTTTGAAAGAACCAACTTTGATGTTAAGATTGAAGCTGTTAAGGATGAGGGTGAAAAAATGCAGTTAGAGCAAAATATTCAAATGGCTTTATCTCAACAAACTATTGAGCTTGAAGATGCTATTCAAATACGTTTATTAGATAATCCAAAAGCTGCTAACTATTACTTAGTTTCTGCACAGAAAAAACGCAGAAAAGAAAGAATGGAAGAAGCTCAACAAAATAGTGAAATGCAAATGCAACAAGCAGTACAAGCTGCTCAAGCTAAATCTCAAGGAGAAATGCAATTAGAACAAGCTAAATCTCAGTTTAAATTACAACAATATGAGATAGAACTTGAAAATGAAAAAGAAAGAGAAACACTTAAATACTTTAATATATTACGTGTTAAAACACTTGAAGAGCTACTTAAGCAAGGAACTCCTATAGACCAAATGCCTTCTTATATATTTGATGGCATTGAAGGTGTTGTTCAGACTCAAAAACAATTAATAATTGAAGAGTTAAATGACCAGCAACAACAAGCTATGCAACAGCAACAAGAGCAAATGCAACAAGCTATGTTAGCTCAACAGCAACAACAAGAGGGTCAAGAGATGACTCAAGAAGCTGGAACAGCTGCTGAGGACCAAATGATGGAACAGCCAATGTAAAAACATATTGAATTAATAGTTAATTTTGTAAAACAAGAAAGGAAGAAAAAATGGAACAAAACGTAAACAAAGCTGCGTCTTGGGAGGATGTGCTTTCGGATAATTATAATGCCGAACCACAAGCAGAACAAACGCAAGAAGCAGTACAGCCTACTGGAGAAGAAACTACACAGGCTGTAGATGCTGCTGGAGAACCTGTTGAAACACAACAAACTGAAACAGTAGTAGAACCTGAAGCTCAGGTAGAGCAACAAGAAGTAGTTAGCTCTCCAGAAGAAACATATGTGCAAGAAGAAGTACAACAACCTTCTACTGAACAACAGTTTAACTTAGAAGGATTAGATGAAGATGCTCTATACGAGTATTTATCATTAAAGAAAACAGATTACAACACAGTACCAGATATTGATGTTGTAGCTGGATTTATTTCATCAGAACACCCTAATTGGGATGCTGATGATATTGAGTTTGAACTTGAACAAAAGTATGGTTCAGCTCTATTTGAGGATAAAATTGATTTGGCAGAAATTGACAAAGATGTTTATCCTGATGAATACAAAGAGGCTGTCAAAATCAACAAAGAGATTGACAAGGCTCAAAAACTTCTAAAACGTGATGCGGTAGAAAAACGTGCCGAATTAGAAGAATTAAAACAGAACATTCAATTACCAACATCAGGGAATAAACAACCTGATAATAATGTTAGCGAGCCTTCAGTAGAAGAAACTCAACAGGGTTTAAGTCAAGAGCAGATTGAATATTTGCAAAAACAATGGCTTGATTCTGTGGAAAGAGATGTACCAAGTGTTAACGAATTCAAGTTTAATTTAGGAGACGAGGAAGTTTCCTACAAGGTAACAGAAGTCGAGCAACAACAATTGGTGCAGAAGATGAGAGATTTCAATGCTGAAAGTTATTTAGTGGACCGTGGATGGGTTAACCAGGATGGAACTCCAAATGTTAAGAAGATTACCGAGGATGTGTATATTCTTGAGAATGCGGAGAAAATGTTCAAGTCTGGTTGGACACAAGCCAAAGAAAAGGCAAAGATGGATATTATCGGAAAGGATATTAAAAATATTAACCTTGGCTCCCCTAACACTTCATTTGATGCTAAAGGTGGAAACCCTTATGATTTTGGTGATTACGTGTTAAGCTTATAAACAGAATATTAACAATTAAAATTAAAAAAAATGTCTACTACTCCAAGTACCTTTACCACGGCCTCCGCCACCAGACAGGGGACGTTGATTTCGGAACTAAATATCGTTGTACCACGTGCGTACAAAGAATTTATTGATAAGTTCCAATTCGTTCCCTATGTTATGATGAACGAGCTTGCTGGTAACACAATGGCTACCGACAACAAATTATTCTACTGGTATGAATCAAAAGGCCGTCAAATGTCTTTCATCACTGCATCTACTACTGTTAGTGGTGCTGCTGGTGCTGGCATCGTTGTGGTATTATCTTCAGGTGACCTTTACTCAACTAACTACAAATCATTACCAGAAGTTGGTATGATTATGTACAACTCACGCACTGGCGTTGAATCTCGTGTTACTGCCGTTGGTGGTAAGGGAACCAATAGCCAAACTGCAACTTTAACTCCAGTTATTGCAACAGATAATGCTTCTGTTACTGCTGGTGACATCTTGCAAGGTCGTGGTTTCAAATATGTTGGTGAAGCTTCTGATTACACTACTACTCAAGTACAAACTATTGACAAATTCACTAACTACGCTACTCAAATCCGTATTGACTCTCGTTTTACTGACTTGAACTTAGCTGAAGCTATTGACTTTGAATATGATGGTCAACGCTACTACAAGTACAAGCAATTAGCTGATGATAACAAAAAATTCTTGTTACAAAAAGAATTAATGTTAATGGACTCTAACTTAACCGACAACTTAGGTTATGCTGAGACTGGTTCTGCTGGTGTTATCCAACAGACTGAAGCTAATGGTTTACAAATTGGTTATAGCTCTTTCGGAGCTCAAACTACTTTCGCAGACATCGAGCGTCAATTAGACTCTCAAGGTGCTCCTGCTGAGTACGATTGGTTATGTGATGTAAATCAAGATATTGCTATCCAAAATGCTTTGGGTAACGATTTCAACAACGGTGCTATTCTTTACGCTCAAGGCCAAGCTGCTGATGGCGATTTAGCTCGTGGTTTCAAATCATTCCAACCTTATCACCGTAAGTTTAACTTCACTCGTTACTTGCCTTTCTCTGACGCTGCTTTCTACGGTTCTAACCCGTCTGGTAGCTTGCGTAAGAACTTCGGTTTATTGATTCCTAAAGGAACTTCAACCGATGCTAAAACTCGCAACGTAGTACCTCGTTTCAACATCCGCTACCAAGATATTCTTGGCAACGGACAGAAAGTTCAAATTGCTGAAACTGGTGCATTAGCAAAAGTTCCAACTTCTGCTAAAATGGAGTTGACTGTATCTCAAGTTGGATACTTCGGTGTTCAAGTTATGGGTGCAAACCAATATGCTATCGTAAAAGGTGCATAATTAATATTGGGGGAGGGTTCGCTCTCCCCCTTTATATTTTAAATACAAAAGGAAGAAAAATTAAATTATTATGGAAGAGACACAAGTAAAGAAAAAAGGAAACCCAAATTTTGGAAAAAAACAAGATGACGGTTTAAATGATTTTAACAAGGTATACACCTTTGTTTTAACAAAAACATACGAGAAGTATAAACCAGTTGATGGTGATTCTGGTATGAAAACTACTAATCCTTATCCACCATTATACAAGTTACCAAGTGAAGGCAGAACAATTGATGATGCTACTGGTAAAAACAGAATGTGGAGATGTATTAAAGGATTCGATTCTATTTGGCAAGATGAACAAGAAGGGATTGATGTAGTAACATTAGATGATTTAGAGGATTTAGTATTCATTGATGGTAGAATGATGGTTAAGGGTTTTGAAAAAAACAAACTAGCAGCTCTATTTAATCAAGATTCATTCCAGGGTAAGAAGTACAAAAAGAATGATGTACCTGCTGCCTTTAGATTAGTGGATGAGGATTTAGATATTAACAAAGCTTTAGATAGCTTAGATTCTGAATACGAAGCATTAAAAATTGCTAAAGAATGTAGTGTAGAAGAAATGTTGCCATTTGCACACGTATTAGGTATTGATACAGGTGCTGCAACTAATTCAATAAGAAGAGACTTCATTATGAAGGCTAAGTCAAACCCATTATACTTTGTTAAGTATTTTGTTGACCCTAAAAATGAAATCGTATACAATGTATTCAAGGCATTAAATGAAAATATCATTTCAGCCTCAGCAATTGAAGGTAAACTTGTATGGACCGAATCACGTAAGGTGATTATGGATATTCCTAAGGGTTCAGACATTAAGAATGATATTGCTAAATTAGTTATGCAAGGTGATGCTACAGCGGTATCTCTTGTAGAACAATTGAAAAAAATGTAATAATATTTAAGAGTTTTAAGGACTTCCTTGATTCCTTTCTCTTGTGTGTTAGCCACCTGTCGTAATGATGGGTGGCTTTATTGTAAAATAAAGTATAAATATTAAGTATCTTTGTATTGAAATGACAATAGACCAAGTATATAAATTCGTAGACTTTATCATCAAAAAAAGTAACTCTGGGGGCTATTTAACTCCAGACGAATTTAATTTGATTATAAACAGAGCTCAGATTCAGTATTTTAATAAGCTCTACGGAAATCAAAACGATTACCGTTACGACAGACCTGTTCCAAAGATAGCATACGCTATAACTGAAAAAATTAGCGATAGCTTGGCTCCATTCCTGTCTAATAAGATTGTTGTTAGTATTCCAGGTTCTGGTAGAGTAAGCACATCGGCAATAGATAGATTCTTTCATATGGTTGCGTTGAGCAATACAGTTATTGACTCTCCAGGAAAGATTGGTTTCATAGCTGTAAATAATCCAGGAAGTGGATATAGTTCAGTTCCCGTTGTAACAATACCAGCTCCCATTAATACTGGTACTACTGCTGTAGGTACAGCCGTTCTTAGTAACACTACTAATGGTTATGTATCTTCAATTACGGTATCAAACCAAGGAACTAATTATACTAAGCTACCCGTTATTTCTATAGCCGCACCAAGTGCTGTTTCATTTGATGGTACATCTGGTGGTGTTAATATTTCTACTGAAACAATTACATTTGCGACCGCTCACCCTTTTAATACTGGAGATAAGGTATTATACTCTAACGGTGGTGGCACATCAATCACCGCTGCTGGTTTAGTTAGTGGTAAATATATATATTTAATTAAAACAGGTAGCACAACTGTTAAGTTAAGTGGCTCATATGATTCAGCTATTGCTGGTTCAGCCATTAACATTACTGCTGTAGGTACTGGTACTCAATCATTTACTGGTGAGACCGCAACCGCTACTGCAATCGGTGTGGCTCAAGAAGAATATGAAATTACTCGTGTAGAGCAAGATAGACTTGCAAATAACTTAGCAAGTTACTATGATTACCCAGATGGTACTGGTGCAATCTATACAATATTTAGAGACTACATCCAATTCAGTCCTAATAATTTATATTCTGCAAATATTATATATCTTAAAAAACCAGATGATATGGTTTGGGGATATACAATGAATGGTGCAGTTCCTGAATACAGCGAGGCTTTAAGTACGCAACCAGAATGGAATGATACCGATATGAATGAGATTATTTACTTAGCGTTAAGCTACATTGGAGTTAACTTGAAAGACCCAGATGTCTCTCAGTTTGCTCAACTTAAAACACAAACAGGATTATAATGGCACTAACAACCTACGGATATATTTCTGAACAAATCCTAACAACCTACTATAAAGGTATTAGAAATGACGATAGCCAATACTCGCTTCGTCACATCGCATCTATGGTTGCTCAAGAGGTTGCTTTAATGGCTCGTAAGAATGCTTTCGAGAATAGCAACAATGGAGATGTAACATATATTAATGACCAGTTTATTACTACATACCAAAGTGTTCCTGTTGCTACAGATACTGTAAGTGGTTACAGGTATTGCAATTTACCAGCAGTACCAACTGCTCTCCCTAAAAACCAGGAAATTGTATCTGTATCATTAAATACTAAAACAAATAAAACATTCTTGCCTATATCAAATAAGGATAGATTTACTCAAGCTTTCTTAAGACCTATAGCTGGAACAATTTTTTATTATATAGAAAGTGGTAAATTATATTTTGATAATCCAAATAACTTTCAATTTACTTTACTAACCATTAAAATGGCTGGTGCATTACCAAGTGGAGACATCTTAGATGCTCAACTTAATATACCTAAAAACTACGAGTCTGAAATTATTGATAAGGTTATTGCAAGATTATTAAGTGTATCAAGATTAGGACAAGACTTAGTTAATGACGGTGATTCAATTTCTAATATACAATAACAATGGCTAAAATAGGATTAAAGACTTTAGTTGCAGAACTTATAGATGCAAAGGATTCAAGCTCACAAGAGTTTAGAAGACTTTACAATATTGGTGTGCGTGGACTTCGTGAATTTAACACCGATGTTGTTGGAACATTTGTAACTGCTCTCCTACCTGTTAATGCTAATAAAACAGTAAACTTACCACCAGATTATGTAAACTACTCTAAGATGGGAGTTATCAATGAGCGTGGAGAAATTGTTACCCTTAGGTTAAATAATCAATTAAGCACATACAATGATGGTCACTCTTTAAATCAAGGTAGATTTGATGGTGTGCCAACCCTTAATACTGTAACTAGCCCAGGTGTGCCATACGGCTATCCTTTTATATACTTCAACTTCTTTGTATCTAACCAATCATACAACCTATTTGGTATTGGTGGTGGTGGTCAAGATATTGGCGAATATAAAGTAGATGAGCATTGTGGAGTTATTGTATTGGGTCCATATTTCCAATGGGATAAGGTATTGTTTGAATATCTTAGCGATGGGATGGATTGTGATTGTGATGACTATATGGTAGACTCAAGAGCTGCCGAAGCTATGGTTTCATATATGAGATGGAAGTCTGCATTAGATGCTCCTAAAAAATATGGACAGGGTATGATTAGAGAATACAAAGCTGACTATCTATCAGAAAGAAAGAAAGCGAAGATGAGAATTAACTCTATCAAAGTAGCTGAGTTTGATGATATGCACAGAATTACAAGTAAATTAGCACCTAGAGCGTAATGATTGAACAAAAGCAATTTGCTTCGGGAGGTTTAAATCAGGATGTTGATGAGAACTTCTTAAAGCCCAATGAGTGGACCGATGCGTTAAACATTCGTAACACCGATAGACTTGAGGGTTCTGATGGTGTTATATCTAACGTAAAGGGTAACACTCTTGTTACGTACAATGGTCTAGTTACAGAAGAGGTAATTAGTATTGACCCGCCAATCCTTCTTCAGTTATATAACAAATGTATAGGAAATTATACAAATGAACAAACTGGAAAATACTATTCTTTTATATGGAACTCTGGAGGTTTTCACACTATTACAGAGTATAATCCTACAACAAATGTAATTACAACAGTATTACAAAGTAGAACCGATACTGATGATGTAGATATATTAAATTTCCTTCCATATGAACTTATAAACGGTGCATCTATAATAGGTGGAACATTATTATATTGGACTGATGGGTATAACCCACCAAGAGGTATAGATATTGATAAGGCTAAAACTGGTACATATTACACAGATAGTGTAAGTATATCTTTAGCAAAACCACCACCACAAGAATTAATTAGAGCTGAATATGGTAATGACCCATCAACATTAGCTGCATCAAATAGACTAAAAAGTCAGCTATTTCAATTCAAATACTTATATGTATATGAGGATAATACAAGAAGTGCTTGGAGTTCTCATAGTGCATTAGCGTATCCACAGCTTGAAATAAACTCATCTGTAAATACCGCTGCGTATAGAAATAATAATATAGTATTAAACTTTGATGCTGGTACAAAATTTGTAAAAACCATAGAGATAGCAACTCAAGTTAAGGGTGTATCAACAACTGCTGGTACTCAAGATTTTTATTCTATATTATCTGTTGATAGGTCGGATTTAATTACCAATCCGATATACTCTTATGATTCCGTAACAAATAATGCTACATTTAAATTTTATAATGACGGATTGTATCAATCTATTGACATACTTGAATCTGATTTACCTTACGATTTCGTACCATTAAAATCAAAGACATTAGATATAGTAAATGGCAATGTTTTAGTATTAGGGAATAACACAGAAGGTTATAACAACTTACCAGATGATGGCATTCAATTAAATGCAAATCTATCTGTAAGTTATGCTTCTTTTCAAACAACAAGATGGGGTGCATATTGGTTTGGTATAGGAGGCGGCAATGTAATAACATTTTATGGTATACCAGTAGCTGGTGATGTGGTAAACTGGGCATATTGGTTAAACTACCCAATTGGAAGTGGATTTGGTCCAACTCCATATACCGTAACCAATGAAACATCTGGAAGTTTATACGATACAGTCGTTGCATATATAGCATCTGTAAATTCAGTAGCAGGTGGAAATATTGTAATAATAGACCCCACTATTACAAACGACCCGTATTTGGGTACACTAGTTAGTGCAACTATAACATATCCAAATAATTCCACTTCACCACCATACACTACTACATACTCATTCGCACCAGTACCAGGTACGGATTTAGTATTTACACCAAATCCAAGTTTTTCTGGGGCAAATTCTGCTGCTGGATATAAAACAAATTCAAGATATGAGTTTGGGTTAGTGTATTATGATGAATTCAATAGAAGTAGTTATGTTCAAACAAATAATGAGTTTGCTGTATCTACGGAATCCTGGGGAGCTACAAGTGGAAGAGTCCCAGTTATAAATTGGTCAGTAAGTCATAATCCACCAGAGTGGGCTAAAAAATATCAATGGGTTAGAACAGAACAGCTTACACATAGTAAATTCTTATTTTGGAGTGCAAGTTCTGTTACTGCAAACCCACAAAATCCAACATCGTTGTATGATTTGAATATAAATTCATTAAGTGCGTATAATGAACAAAACCCAAATAGTATTTTATTTTACAGTTACACTCCTGGAGATAGATGTACTATACATCAACAAAATGGGAATTGGGTTGAGGGTTATGATGTTCAAGTTGTTGGATTTGAACCAGCATCTGGTGGTATATTAACAATACAAAAAGGTGCAGCATTATCTGCTGGTGCATCTGGAATATTGCTTGAGGTATATACTCCAAAAACAAGGGCAAATACAACAAAGGAAAAATTCTTTTATGAATTTGGTGTAGTATATGATTGCGTTGCAGTTAGTGGTGTAAATAAACATTCAGTATCTGCTGGTGCATTTACAGCTGGTGATGTATATGATAAGGGTAGGATTATAAGTGGTGTAAATTATCAATTAGAAGACCCTAACTATAGTGACTTCTATGTAAGTAATTATAGTTCTAATGGTAGGACAAATATATTTGCTCCACAAGCCAAAAAGCTCACCCTACCGACAGATATTAGGTTCAGTGATGTGTATGTACCAAATACAAATATTAATGGCTTGAGCCGATTCTATGGAGACGCATTTGAAACATATGACCGTGTTAATGGTTCTATACAAAAGCTCGCCGTAAGAGATAACTACTTAATGACATTCCAAGAGCTTAAGACAGGCTATATACCAATAGAGCAGAGTATCATTGAGGACCAGGGTGCAGGTAATGCAGCTAACGTAGCAATATCTAATAAACTATTAAATAAAATTAGATATCTTCCTGGTGATTATGGAATAGGTAAAAACCCTGAATCATTTGCAAGATTTGCAGGTACTATGTATTTTGCTGACCCCAATCGTGGTGAAGTGTTAAAACTAACTCAAGGGTTACAGCCTATAAGTAAACTTGGTATGGATAGTTACTTTACAGCTAAGTTATCATATACCAACAACATAGCTAATGCAAAAATATTAGGAAGTTATGACCCACGTAATGATGAGTATATAGTTACATTTAAGTACCCATCACCAACTTCATTTCCAGGCAATAATCAAACATTAGCATTTTCTGAAGATATAAATAGATGGACTACATTTTATTCATTCATTCCAGATTGTGGTGGATATATATTTAATCAATATATTACCTATAAAGATGCCAATATGTGGAAACATAATACAAATAACACATATAATAGTTTTTACGGAACATCATATCCATCGAGTGCTGAAATTGTATACAATGGCTCACCATCACTCATTAAAACATTTATAGGTGTTATGGAACAATCAAGTGCAGTATGGGTTCCAACACTTATATCAACAAGTAATAATCAATTATCTGAGTTAGCTTCATCAAACTTCTCGCTTAAAGAAGGTGTTTATTTCTCAAGCTTATTAAGAGAGAAAACTGCTGATATTAAATCGTTATATTTTGGTAATGACTTAAAGGGTAATTGGATTAAACTATATCTTTCATTAACAAATAGCACAAAACAAACATTACTATCTGTAGATGTACGACATATACCATCATACCAAGGTATAAAATAAATCGGTTATTTTAACTAAATTTGTAAAACATTAAAAGTAAAATATTATGGGTCTTTTAGATGGTATAGGTAAATTATTTAGTGGAGCGGGTGCAAAAGCAGCTGGAGTTCAAACAGGAGCGGGTAAACTAATTAGTGGTTTAGGTGGCGTTGGTGGTTTATTAAGTATTGGTTCATCGGTAGCTGGATTATTAAGTGGTATAGGCCAAAGAAAAAAAGCTAAAAAAGCTATGGCTGAAGCTGAAAAATTCAACCCAGGTGTTGCTGGATATGAAAATATTGCCAATGAGGCAAAGCTAGCAGCCCGTGAAGGTATGAGTGCCCAAGAGTATAACAGAGCGGTAACTAATATAGAACGTGGAGCTCAACAAAATCTAAAACAGCTTGGTAGAATGTCAAATCCATTTGCAGGAATTGCAGCTGCTCAAAGAAATAAAGACGATGCATTGCTTGGCCTTAGTGCAAGTAGTGAAGGTCTTAAAAGACAAAGCAGAGCGGCTTCTTGGGCTGCTCAATCTCAATTACAACAAGCAAGACAACAACAATATGCTGATGCATTTAATCAGGCACAAGCATTAATGGGTGCTGGTCAGCAAAACATAGCAGGTTCACTTGGTTCATTAGGTCAATTTGGTTTATATCAAAGTCTTTATGGTAGAAGAAACCAAGGAGGAGGTGGAAACCAAAGAAAACCTGGTACTCCATTCCCAGCAGGTTCTGTAATGAATAATGCAGGTGTTGGACAATATAGACCAACTAAAATCAATTGGAATCAACAATCTGCACCATATTCTGGTCCAATACCAACTACTGGTAATACTGGATTGTTTGGTTTTCCTGGAGAATAAAAATTTGTTTTTTAAACATAAAATAATTAAATTTGTATAATGCCAATTAAAAGTGGAATAGGCTTCGGAGAAGCACAGGTATATAATACTAGTGGTATTACCAATTTATATGGTAAACTTTTGCAACAACAAGCAAAAGAGCAGGCACAGTTTTCTACAGATTTAAATAATATAATGTCTAAATATTCAACTAAAGGGTTGAGGGCTGAAGATATTAAATTAACAGCACAGGCATATAAACAAATTAAAGATAAGGTAACTAGCTCTTCTATAAGAAATCCAGTAGAACGTGCACAAGCATTAGTAGATGCACGTAATGGAATACAGACTATACAAGAGTATTCAGATACTGCATTAGATGCATATAAAACCCTGGACCAGCTATCTCCAGATATACAATTAAATCCTTGGAAATATAAAGAAGGAACAAAAGAAGCTATTGAGGCTTTATATAAAAATCCTTATGCAAACTGGGGTGATGATTATAAAATATTAAACCAAACTACATTCCAAAGACAGCCAGATGATTCAGCTATTTACAAAATGTTTAATAATGTAAATTCTGATTTAGCTAAGATTGCCCCTAAGTTTAAAGCCACGGATATTGCTGACGGGAAACGTATTAAAACTTTATATACCGTTCCAGATGCTGATGCATATAGTAATTTGTACACAACTATGGAGCTTACTCCAGAAGCTAAGTACACGTTAACAAGTAAATTCCAAAAAGATAATCCAGATAAAACTGATTTTACACCAGCGGATGTTGCTGCATATGGATTAGATTTATACAAAAAATTATACGGAGATGATGCTCTTAAATTTTTTGGTGGAAGTATACTTGTACGAAAAGAAACTGGAGACGATTCATCGAATCCAGCTAATTATGAAGTAATAAGAAATAAAACATTTAGCACTGAAGAAATAAGAGATAAGGATAAGGTTATTAAACCATCAAAACCTATTATAACATTTGATACATTTGTTACTACTCCAGTTGGTCAGCCATTTGCTACACCACAGATTGGTAATGCATTTAATATAACTGAAGGTAAGTCAGAAGCTATTGGTTCTAAGAAAGGTTTAAGAATTACTGGTATGGGTGTTAAGAATGGTAACCTGCGTGTTACCGTTGTTGATGATGACGAGTTTGAATACTATTTAAAACCAGAGGATATTCCATTGACTATTAGAAATGGGAATCAATACAAAGCAGCTAAAAAAGCTTTAGGAAGCTCATCTGCCCCTACTCCTGCACCTGTTGTAAATAATTTTGATGTTGATGCATACTTAAAAGCTAAAAAATTAAAAAAATAATGCCAGATTTAAAACAACTTCTTAAAGAGGCAGCCGCTCAAGGTGCTACGACTCAACAGCTTGATATTATTTATAATGCATATCAAGATGATGTAAAAAAAAAAGCCCAGTCTACCGCTTCACTAACTGGTGGAGTAGGTTCTGCACCTGGCTTAGAGCCTTTCCAGCAATTTAAACCTGGAGTTAACAAATACGTTAGACAGCCAGCTCCTGTAGCTACTGGTATACGAAACCAAGGACAAGCTCCTAAGACGGTAGCTCAAGCTCAAAAAGAAAAGCCAGTACCATTCTCGCAAGAAGCATTTAAACAAGCGGCACCTCAAGGTATAAGTCCTAGTACTGCTAACAGGATGGGTGCTATAACATCTACTGCATCTGGTTTTTACAGAATACCTGAATTAATATACAGCACATTTGCTGCTCCACAAAACTTAGCGGCAGATATATTAGATAAACCAGAGTTAAGGGCTAATTATGATGCTATATCTAAGGGTACATATAATCCACTTGGGGTAATTGATAAAACTGCTGATTATTTACAACAATCTTCTGTAGATTGGGAAAAAAATAAAAGAAAATATAATGAGAATATTACCACTCAATTAATGAATGGTGATTTCCAAGGTGCCGCAAGACAGATTGGAGACCAGATTGAGAGCTCAATTCCTGGTATGCTATCTATGTATCTTACTGGGCCTCTAGCAGCAGCGGGTAAGTTTGCCCCTACTGCAAGAACACTAACTATGGCTGCACCATTTGCTGGTTCTCAGCTAAATGAAATTAAAGACAATCCTAATATTCCAGATTATCTAAAGCCTATTAACGCTTGGCTAAATGGCACAGCCGAAGTTGTACTTGAAGAGCAGTTTGGTACAAAGTCATTAGTTGATGATGCTTTACGAATTTCAAAAACAGAAGGCAGAGAAGCTGCTGTAGAAACTATAAAGAATGTATTAAGACCTCTTGGAGAACGATTTATTAAAAAAGTTCAACCTATTACCAATATTGTTGGTAACGGTTTAGAAGAAGGTATTACTACATTATCTCAAAATATTATAGATAAATATACAGGAGTTGACCCAAATCGTGGTATATTCGATGGTGTATCTGATGCGGTTATTGTAGGTTCTGCACAGGGTGCTGGAGCCACTGCTCTTGGTAAGGGTATGGATGTTTTAACTAATCCCAAAAATCAGGTTAAAATAGATGCTTTATCTAAGCAAAGAGATGACTTGATGAATGATTTGGATAGTCCATCTATACCAGATAACATTAAAGGAGATTTAGTTGATAAGCTCTCCGATATAAATGAGCAGATTAATACTGTACTAGATGAGAACAGAGCTGAGTACGATGCTTTAAGTGATGACGATATCTTTACACTTAAAAAACTAAACGACCAGATTGACGATAAAGTAGATTTATTAAACAATACATCTCTATCTGAAACATCAAGACAGTTAGCCGATAATGACTTATCTATTTTACAGAAGGAATTAGCTGCTAAACAGAAAGATGTATCAACAAAAGTTAAACAATTTAAAACTAAAGCAAATGCCGTACAAGAGCCAAGCACAACAGGGCAAGTTCCACCAGTTATTGAAGGAGGGCAAAATATCCAAGAAGGTGGTGAAGGAGTGGGACAAAGCATCCAAGGGACTCAAGCTCCCCAAGAAGTTACTATCCAAGAGCCTACAGCAGAGATTAGCCCAGAAGAAGAAGTAGCAAGATTAAGAGAGCAAGAGCAACAAGAACTTGCAGAAGCTATACCTAACATCGAACAATATAAAGTAGATGGTAAGGTAGATAAGAGTTTAATCACCGACCCGAAAGCCTTAAAGAAGTATAACAAAGTATACGATAAGTATGACAAGTTAATTACTCCATTAATACGTGAAACTAAACAAGTAGAAGCAACCACAACTCAGCAACCTAAACAAGCTATAGTATCTGGTGTTAAGTATACTGTACCAACAATAGAGCAACAGGATGCATTAAAAACACAAAGAACAGATAAGGCTTACTTTGATGCTAAGGTTAATGAGCTACCAAGCTCACCACTAACATCTGAACAAGTAGATGAAGTATTAACTAATGGTCAATTTGGTATACTAACTGGACAGAACCCTATGGGTCAACCAGTACCAGATGCAGTAAACAATAAGCTTAATACAAAAGCTAAAAAATGGTTAAAGAGTAAGGGCTATACATTCTTTGATGTGGCTGGTAAATACGGTCAGACTGAAGGTAGTTTATTAGTTCCTAACTTAACCAATAAAGATGCTATTGAATTTGCTAAAGAGTTTAATCAGGAGAGCGTTGTAACCAACGATGGTCTTGTTTACCAAGATGGTTCAATAAACCCAAGGGTAAAAGAAGAAGACAGCTTTACAGTAGATGTATCTCAACCAGATGCAGACTTTGCATCAGCAATAAAATTATCCGATGGCTTAGTAAAAGGTTTTAGCATAGGATTAAACTTTGATGAAACCGTTAATGCTCCAGAAGTAAAACAAAAAGCTGAAGTTAAGGTTGAGGAGAAAGCACCGACTAAAGCTCTACCAGCTAAGAAAACAAAAGAACTTGCCAAACTTGTTAAAGATGGTAACATAGATGAGTTCCTTAAACAGATTAATAATCTAGGTGATGTAGAGTTCTCTACTAAGATAGTTGAGAATATACAGGACCAGTCATTTGATGCTGTAGTTGATGAGATGAATCAGCTTAGCGATAATAAGGTGGCATTCAATATTGATGATGAGATTTCAGATGGTGGTACAATTGATATAGAAGGTGTTCAGGAAAGAGAAGGCTTAGCTAAAAAACCTAAGTATGTAAAGATATCTGACTTTGCTGGTAAACCTATTATGCTCACCATATCTGACCAACTATCAAGTGGTAATACAGTTAACCCATTCACTGGTAATCTTGTAGAAGACTTAAACGGTGGTTTATTCTTCAACTATACTAAAGGTAATACTGAATCTGGTTGGGCTTATACTGATTTAGATACAGCTAACGATGTTTTAAATATAGCTAAAGAGCTTTACAATAATAATCCACAACTATATCCAGATGGCATTGTTCCTACTGCTGTAGTTAAGATGGGAGAAGATTCTATCACCTCTAACGAAGCGATAGCAAGAGTATTGTCTGACAACTTAAAAACTTTCCCAGAGGCTAACAAGAAGGCTGCATTTAAGGCTATTAAGATTGAGGTTAAGAGATTACTTGATGCAAGTGTTAAAAATGTTAAAGAAGCAGAATCTGCTGGCAAACTAAATAAAAATGCAGTTAAGGATTCAAAAATATATTCAAATATTTTAGATTACTTAAATAAGTTTAATACGCTTGATGAAGCTGTTGATTATAATAATATCAAAACACTTCCTATAGCTACTAGACCGTATTTAATAAAAAGATTTACAGTTGGAGAGCCAAGGGTTAATTTACCTAAAATAACTAAGGGTGCTATAAAAACAGATATTGCAAAAGCATTATTAAATGGATTGCCTACCGATATGGTTAAGGGTATTCATCTTGCTTATGTAACTAATACTGTTAGTGAGAAAGCATTAGACAATGTTCCATCAAGACATATTATGGCATTCGTTGGTATTGATGCTAAAGCTGACGCTCCAATAAAATCAAATCACCCTAATTATCCATACGCACTAAAAGGTAAGGGATTAGGTATTGTAAAAAATACAAAACACTTAGCATCTGTTTTCCCACAAGCATATGGTAATACAATATCTAAATACTTATCAGGTAAGGCTGAAACACCATCTAAGGCTGTTTCTCAAGCTATATTTGGTGGGCTTAAGGATGTTTTATATAGAAACAAGAGTTTAAATCTTAGTAATGATAATGTAGCTAAGCTCATTGGATTTATGAATGTTTCATTTCCATCTGTTAGATTTATGTCAGATGCGAATAGTTGGAATGATATTATCAATAGCGAGAATGTTCAAAAACATATTGTTAATGGTGAAACAATCTATGGATTAACAACTAATGGAGATATTTATTTAAACCCAGATTTCAAAGACCTAAACACTCCTATTCACGAGATGGGTCACATCTGGATTGATTTTATTCAGACTACAAATCAAAACCTATACAGCAAAGGTTTATCTCTTGTTGATAATACTCCAGAGTTTGAAGCATCTAAGAAAGTTTATGGTGATACCGATAAAGCTAGAAAAGAAGCATTAGCTATCCTAATTGGTAATAACGGTGAGACTATTGCAAACGCTTCTCAGAAGTCTAAATTCAAGAAGTGGTTACTTGGTATGTGGGAGTATTTGCAAACCAAGTTCCCTAGCTTAAGAGACCTATCTGTAAAACAAATTGAAAACTTAACACTTGACCAATTCATTGGTGGTGCATTAAGAGATATTGTAGGTGGTAAAGAAATAACAAAAGACTTGTCTGCTCTTAAAATGTCAGACCAGTTCCGTGGTGAGGTAAACTTTAAGTCAGTTAAGGCTGATGCAGTTGATGTGCTCTCCAGAATGTTAAAGAGTAAACTTATTACTCAAGAGCAGTATGAGTCTGCTATGGAGAGAGTAGGTGCTACAACATCTATCAAAAATGCAGAGGTTGAAGCTAAGCGTGCTGAGTATGGTTTCGAGGAGCCATCTAAAAGACCATACCAATCAAATAAGACTACACTTGATATGGCTAAGCAAGCCATTAAAGATGGAGCTAGCGTAAACGATGTTATTGAAAGAGCTTTAAACAGAGAGCCTATAACAGATGTTGAAAGTGCTATGCTATCTTTATACCAAGGCACTAAAGAAGCTGAGCTATTAAAAGCTAATTCAGAGCTTGAGAAAATGCAATCATCTAGTGCTCTTGATTTCACAGAAGCTGTAGATAAACGCAATAAGATTATTGATGATTTAGTAAATGCATATAACGCAGGTGAGGTAAGTGGTAATGTTTCAGCAAGAGCTCTCCAAGCAAGAAAGATTAAAGTTCTTCAGGATGACTCATTGGCTAATATGTTGATTCAAAAACGTAAGGCTAATAACAATAGAAAGCTCACCAACAAACAAGTTGATGAGATTACTAAAATGTATACCAAGATTAAGGTAACAAAAGCGGCATTAGAAGCTAGGATTGAAAAACTTAATGAGGAGAACGCAAAACTCAAATTAAGAAATGCGGCTCCTAAAATAGTAAAAGAAGTTAAGACTGAATCTACTGGTAAGACCAAAGAACAACTTAAGGCTGAGAGAGAGGATATATTCAAACAAATGGGTGAGCTAGCTCGCAAGAGTTTGTCTAACTTAAGTGCGAATCCTATCCCAGCTGAAATGATTCCATTGGTTGTTAAGCTCGCCAAGAACTATTTAGCTACTGGTGCAAAAACATTAGATGAGGTTATTGATAAAGTTCAAGCTGACTTATCAGGATATATTGAGAATGTTAGCAAGAACGATATTAGAAGAACACTTGCTGATTACGACAATGACACTAGACCTACTAAAGAAGATATCCAAGATGAGGTATTTGGTGAGCGTTCTAAAGAGAAGCAAATCCAAGATATTGAAGACCTTGAGGAGCAGGCTAAAAAAGAACAAGACCCAGAAGCTGCTAAGCTATTACAAGACGAAGCTAACGCTAAGCGTATTGCAATGGAGAAGCAAGCTGAGAAAGATGGTTTAGATAAAGAGCAGACAAGACTTGATAACTATAAAAAGAATATAAAGAAACGCATTGAGGACTTACAGGGCAAACTTAAAAAAGGTGACTATGCTAAAACACCTAAGAATGAAATTAAGATGGATGACGAGGCTCGAAAACTTAAGAAACAACTTGAGGATATTAAGTTTGATTTTGCTGTAGAGCTTGAGAAAGATGCACTTGCAGGCAGAAATAAAGTACAAAAGTTTACAGATGGGTTAATAGAACTTTTTAATCTACCTCGTTCTTTAATGGCTACTGCGGATTTTTCAGCACCACTAAGACAAGCTGCTGTAGTAACTATTGCTTATCCAGACATAGCCGCTAAAGCTGCAATTGAGATGGGTGTTCAATGGGCTAGCTCAGAAAAAGCTCAAGAGTGGATGGATGATTTAATGGAAAGCCCTGGGTATAAATTAATGCAAGACTCTGATTTATACATAGCAAATGTTAGAAGTGCTAAGCTATCTGCTAAGGAAGAAGATTTTTCAACTAACCTCGCTGGTAAAATACCAGTAGCTGGAGCACTTGTTAATGCATCTGAAAGAGCTTATGTTGCATACTTAAATAAAATGCGTGTAGATATATTCAACCGAGGTGTTGAGCTACTACAAAATGATGGATATAGTTTTGCTACCAACCCTAAAGCATATAAGACTCTTGCTAACTATGTAAATGCTGCAACAGGTAGAGGAAGTTTAGGTGGTGGAGCTCTTGAAAAAGCTGGACCAGCATTAAACGCATTAATGTTCTCTCCTCGTTTATTAGCATCTCGTGTTAGATTATTAACAATGCTTGCTGACCCTAGAATCTATAAAAAAGAAAACAGAGTTGTTCGTAATATGTATTTAAAAGATATGAGCAGATTTGTTGGATTTGGTTTAACTGTTTTAGCGTTAGCAGCTGCTGCTGGTGCTGAAGTAGAAGATGACCCAAGAAGCACTGACTTTGGTAAAATTAAAGTAGGTGATACTAGATGGGATATCTGGGGTGGATTCCAACAACCAATCAGAGCGTTTGTTCAAGCTACTACTGAAGAAAGAAAATCTACAACTACTGGAAAGATTGTTAAGCTAGATGGAAGTGGATACGGTGGAGAAACTGGCGGAGATGTTATACTAAGATTCTTTAGAGGTAAGCTCGCCCCAGTACCAGCATTCCTAGTAAACGCTTATACTGGTAAGAATGTTATGGGTACTCCATTCAATATTACAGATGGATTAGTTCAAATGTCATATCCGTTGGTTATTCAAAGTGTTATAGAGTCTGCTAAGAAAGACGGTATTGTATTTGGTGTACTTGCTACAGGTATTCCTTCACTACTTGGTGTTGGTGTTCAAACTTATGGAGCCAATGATTTCTTAAAGCAGGGTGTTGATGATAAGGCAATCAACTTACTACTATCTAAAAAAGCAATAGCTATTGAACCAAACGAATTAGATACTAAAGTATTTGATGTTAATACTGGCGAAGATAGAAAGATGACTGATGAGGAGTTTAAGAAATACTACGCAGACTGGGCAGATTACATCAAAATGAAGTTGAAAGATAACTATGATGAGTATAAGGATATGTCTGTTGAAGAGTTTGAAACAGAGTTCCGTTCTATAAAATCTGAGGCAACTAAGCTCGCCAAAGAAGATATATCTGGAGTATCTAATACCACTAAAACAATTTCATATAGAGAAGGTGATGAGTCTGAATCTTATAAACTAACACCAGAAGAACTTAAGTACAGACAGTCTCTAAATGAGCAGTATATAAGCCGTCACGGTAATATTTATAATAAAGAGTTTAAGGATGCGATAAGAAATGGTAAGTCTGAACAAGAAGCAGATATCATAGCTAACAAGAGACTTATGTCTAAAGCTAACGAATACTCAAGAAAAATAATATTAAGGCAACATAAAAGCGGCAGAGGTTACGATTTCTAGTATATAAAATCAACTAAGAAATAATAGTATCTTTGTATAAATTAATAAAATGAAAAAAAGTTTATTATCTGCTAAAGTTGAGTCTAAGCTCAACGAATTAATAGGTCAAGAGCTAAAGGCTATGTACACGTATGTAGCTGCTGCAAACTGGTCTCAGGAGAATGGCTATTTAAGAGCATACGATTTCTTTTTAGCCGAAAGTGCTGATGAGAAGTTACACTCTGAAGTTTTACAGAAGTATATGCTTGATATGGGTGCTTGTCCAGAGCTTGATGATATAGACACCCCAGAGGTTGATTGCGATTGCCTGAATGGTGTTATATACCAAGCATTAGAAATGGAGACTGAATTAGGTATGATGTACTCTAAATTTGCAGGTGAGCTCACCAGTTCTGACTTTATGACCTTGACTAAGATTCAAGATTTCATTAAAATTCAAACTGAGGCTATCGGCTTCTACGGTGATGTATGTGCTGCTGGTGAAGGATTATCTAAAGATAAGTTCCAGCAATTAATGTTAGAAAAGATTTTAGTAAAAAAATAAATAATAAGATATGAAAATTAAAATTGGTACTGGAAATTCTGTCAGCTGTGCGTTTAATACAACAGCTAAGACATTAACTTTTACAGGTGCATTTAACTTCGATATTGAAGCTGGCAATACTACTGTTTGGGATAGTACAATCTCTGAGTGGATTTTAAACGGTCCTACTGGATTAGTTTCTGCTTCTGCTAATGATATTACATTTTCTGGTGGTTTACCTGTACAGCAGCTTCAATTGTCTGCTGCTCCATCTGGTGCTGCAAGTGGTGATACATTAGTTATTATTACCGAGTGCCCTGATGATGTAGCTATATACAATGCTACTGTAGCAACTATCTAATAACACAAGGATATGGGGAATCAATGGATGGATAAACTTAACAAAAAGCTTATGGCATTCAAAGACATCTTTAAGGATAGCAACGACATTAACGAGAAATCTGTCGTTGGATTTATTTCATTCATAGTTATGATTGTAGCTATGATTGTTGATTTAGTAACTGGTTGGTTAGGGAAGCCACTTGTTATTAATGAGTTTATTTTCAATGGTTTTCTATGGATTACCATTGGCTCATTTGGTATTTCAGGATTGGAAAAAGTCTTGAAACCTAAAGAAAAAGTAGAAGAACAAACTGAAGAAACAAACTAATATGACAGCTATCAAAACCCCAATTACATTTAAAGAATTTTCTAAAGACCCAGTTAAGGGTTTATTGTTTATTGTTATTGTAGCTATTGGCTACTTATACTTAGATGGTAAACTGAACTACACAGGTCAGATTGAAGCTCAAGGCAAAAAGATTGAACTATTAGAAGGTAAGGTTGACTTATTGGTTAACCAATTACGCAAATCTGATAGCACATCTGCTGCCTTATCATCTAAAATAACCGTATTACAGGAACTTGGTAAGATTAAGTAATATGAAAAAGTTACTATTCGCATTAGCTATCTTATCAATAGGTTGCTCTAATGAGCAAGTTCTGGTAGATACTCCATCTACTGCTGACATCGCATTACAAAAAAGTGCTGAGTCCGTAGCATCTGCTCACCGTGTATCTGTTAAATCAGACATTGCTACTAAGAAGCAAATAACCAAGGTAGTATTCAAGATTAAATACCTAACTAACGAGATTGTAAAGTTCAAGACTGAGAGATTAACATTAATTAGTCAATTGAGCACAGTTAAGGAGAAGGTTCGTATTGATACCGTATACATCGAGAAGAAAAAGAACTTCTGGGGTAAGGAGAAAACCAATACAACTGTAAAGTCTGATAGCCTTGTCAATGAGAAGATTGACTCAACTACTACAAGTAAGCTCGACACATTAGGCTCCTTCTAAAATCACTCCTATATATTTGCTATCTTTGTCCTAAATTAGATTAATTATGGCAATTTTCGCAGCAGCATTTACAGTATCCCAAAGTTCGGACTGTACTACATTAACATTTTTAGATACATCTAACTATAATACTATTGCTTCGCCAAGTGCGAATACAAGTAGTATCGCTGTTAGTAGCTTTGATACAAGAGAATTTATTGTCTCTGATTCAAACTATGATGTTATCGACACAATTCCATTAACTGGTGGAGCTTTAAGTGGCTCTTATGCACTTTCAGCAGACGCTTGGTTAAGTGTTGAATTGTCTTTAACAAACGTAAGCCCAGTTCGAAGTGCTTCAGCTGTACACAGCGTATTATCAACTTGCTACTTGGAAACTTGTTTTGCTGAGTTGGTAGCTGAAACAGAATGTGGATGTGGATGTAACGGAGGTTCTTGCAGTTGTGATAATACACAAAACGATAAAGTATTATTATTACAATTCATTAAGGCCGCTCAAATTTTCTCAGAGTATTCAAACCCTGTGCTCGCCCAAAAACAATTGGACGCAGGTACAGCAGTGTGTAACGCTAACGAGAGTAACTAATGTTAACTCCTATACAGGTAGAGTATAATCTTCAGAGTGCTGAATATTACTTCGCAACTCTTATGGACCAGCTTGTCGATGAGACAATGCAGCTGGAGCCAGTTGACTGTGGCTTTACTGAAAGGGTAAATCAATTATTTTATACTATAGAGGCCGTTAGGTTTTTGGTAGATAGGGGGATTTTTACAGAGAATCCAACCTGTCTTGCTGTATATAATTGTATGATGACTCAGATAGGGATAAATACAACCCTTCCTGATTTAACTGTAGATAGCTCACTTGTAATTCCTGGTATAGATTTTCCAATACCCTTCCAAGGTCCTCAAGGTTCGCAAGGACCTCAGGGAGTTCAGGGACCATACGGACCACAAGGTCTAACTGGTGCACAAGGATTTCAGGGTTCTACTGGTTCTCAGGGTCAACCTGGACCGCAGGGATTCCCTGGACCACAAGGATTTACTGGTTCACAAGGTCCACAAGGCTCACAAGGATTTCAAGGTCCACAGGGAACTAACGGAACAAGTATTGTTTTAAAGGGCTCTGTTCAATCTGTAGTAAATTTACCACCTACTGGTAATACTCAAGGAGATTTATATATAGTTTTAGATGATGGTGATGGATATGTTTGGGATGGAACACAATGGGATAATGCAGGTCCTATAGTTGGCCCACAGGGTAACCAAGGTTCAACTGGTTCACAGGGTGTTCAAGGTCCAACTGGTCCTCAAGGGTTAACTGGGCCACAAGGTCCTCAAGGTAATACAGGAGCACAAGGACAAACTGGTCCTCAAGGTCCAACGGGACCACAGGGTGTGCAGGGTGTGCAAGGACCACAAGGAACTATATTTAGTGGAACTACAAATTACGTTGCTAAATTTACAAGCTCAACAGCTATTGGTAATAGTCAAATATTTGACAATGGATTAGTTGTAGGAATAAATACAAGCACTCCAAGTTTCTATTATAAACTTGATGTTGCAGGTACTATTAATTACCAAAACTCATTTGTCATACCAACCACTTCTTATACGTTGGTTTTAACAGACGCAAGTAGAGTTATTCAAACCAATTCAACAAATCCAAATAATGTAACCATTCCATTGGATAGTAATGTAGCATTTCCGATAGGAACAGAAATAGCTGTTATTCAATATGGAAGTGGTCAAACAACGATTGCTGCTGAAAGTGGCGTTACTATTTATGCAAAGTCAAATGCTAAAAAAATAAGTGGTCAATTTGCTGGGTGTGCAATTGTTAAAACGGCAACAGATACGTGGGTTGCTGTAGGAGATTTAACCTTGTAATATGGGACATTTGTTAAATATGTTTTTGAAAAAAAGTTCTGATGCAGGTATTGCAACAGTTAATTGGTCGAATGGATATATTACAACTTGTAATACTAGGAGCTGGGCAGTAAAAAAGAATGGGGTAACCATAGCAAGTGGAAATGGGTCAACTTACGCTAGTGGTTCATTTACCGTAGCTAACGGAGATACAATATATATAGAATCAACATCAGGTGTATCAGGAAGTGCTTGTCAAAACGCTAATGTATCAATATTAAGAGATGCAACAACCGTTGCAAGTCAAACCGTAACAGGATTAAATGCAACAGCATCTGCTACTTGGACTATTGCAACTGTACAAGCTACCTATACAATGCAAAGTGGTAACGAGATTTAAAAAATAAATAAAATATGTCAAACAATACAGAGCTTATAAGCAAAATTCAACAAGCAAGATTGCAGTTTGCAAATCTTATGAATCAGTATGCGGACTCTTTTGTGTTTGGCATAGACCAAAATGTTTGCCTAACCGATGATATAAATTGTTTATTCTATGCCTTAGAGGCAATAGAATTTCAAGTTGAAAAGGGTTTGCTTTATGATAACCCTACTACACAACAGCTCTACGCAATAATAGATTGCTTAACTCCTATATGGAATCAACCTATTACACTTGATGATACGCTAATACAGCCATTTATCTCTAACATATCTATAATATACGGACCTCAGGGTTTCCAAGGACCGCAGGGTCCACAAGGTGTTCAGGGATTGCAAGGTTCTATTGGCCCGCAAGGTACCCAAGGAACCCAAGGCTTAACTGGTTCGCAAGGACCTCAAGGTAGTGTAGGTTCTCAAGGTTCTACTGGTTCTCAAGGACCTCAAGGAACAACTGGAGCTCAAGGTTTAACTGGACCGCAGGGTGCTACTGGACAGCAGGGAGATACAGGCTCTCAAGGTCCTCAAGGAACACAAGGAAATACGGGTGCTACAGGTAACACTGGAGCTCAAGGTGTACAAGGACCTACGGGACCACAAGGTGATACTGGCTCACAAGGCTCTGTTGGACCTCAAGGTGCTGTTGGTTCACAAGGTTCAACTGGTCCCCAGGGCTCTACTGGTGCTCAAGGTGCTATCGGTCCTCAGGGATTTCAAGGAAACCAGGGTCCATTAGGTCCACAAGGACATCAAGGTGACCAAGGAACACAGGGTCCAATAGGTCCTCAAGGATTTCAAGGTACACAAGGTACTCAAGGTTTCCAAGGTAATCAAGGAACCCAAGGCTTCCAAGGTACGCAGGGCTTTCAGGGTGACCAAGGAGAACCAGGAGGTTCTAATTCATTTTTTAACTATCAAGCAAAAACTACTATAACAACTGGAAACCCAGGTTCAGGTCATATTATATGGAACAATGCAACACAAGCATCTGCAACATCTATTAGTGTAAGTGAATTAGACCAAGCTGGAGATAACTTAGACTTATTTTTATCAAATATTGGTATTGGAAGTGTTATAACTTTACAAGACCAGTCTACACATACAAATTATCAAAAATGGACAATTACAAGTGCAACTGATAATACTACATATTGGACTTATGGAGTTACTTTAGTTACATCAACATATTCTTTTCCCAATAACCATCAAATGTTATTTATCCTTACTGCTGCACCTATTGGTCCACAAGGTCCACAAGGTCCAACAGGTACTCAAGGCGTTCAGGGTGCTATTGGTCCCCAAGGCTCTACTGGTGCTCAGGGAGCAACGGGAGTACAAGGGGCTACTGGTTCTCAAGGACCAACTGGACCAACAGGTCCTCAAGGTGACCAAGGAAGTACAGGGGCAACTGGTCCACAGGGAAATCAAGGAACTCAAAGTTCTACTGGTGCAA